>Ga0209849_1000150_pt1 | contig 10638 bp, 5 predicted proteins | sample OrgsoiDNA2013048_FD_185798 | JGI IMG/M metagenome (GOLD analysis project Ga0209849, IMG submission 185798) | Permafrost soil microbial communities from the Arctic, to analyse light accelerated degradation of dissolved organic matter (DOM) -... | ecosystem: Environmental > Terrestrial > Soil >... | reverse complement strand
CGCCCGACGAAGGCGATCACCCCCGCTCGATACCGCTCGAAGGCCACGGGATCGCGGGACGTCGGGGTGCCACTGCCCCTGCCGGCACTGCTTCCATTGGCGGACATCTCGTACATCAGGTGCGCCATCGTGTCGCCGTCGCGCTGGGCCCAGGCCGCGAAGAACCGACTGAAGTTCCGCCGGTGGGCATCGTCGAGCTCTCCCACCAGCCCGAGATCGACGAGCGCGATCTTCTCATCGGGGGTGATGAAGATGTTTCCCGGATGCAGATCCGCGTGAACGAACCCATCCGTGAAGATCATCTGCAGCAGGACGTTGAGGCCGAGCCGGGCAATCTTCTTCTGATCGAAGCGAGTCCCGCGCGTGTCCAGAATCTTGGCGCCCTCCACGAAGCTCATGGTCAGGACGCGTCCGCTGCACAAGGGGGCGACCAGGGTGGGGAAGAGCACCCGATCGTTCCCGGCGAAGTTGCGGCGGAATCGCAGGTTGTTGCTGGCCTCGATCGTGAAATCCAGCTGCGCGAAGATGGCGTGGCCAAACTCCTCGACGATCTCGACGGGGGAGAGATGACGCAGCGAGGGGATGGCTTGCAACAGGCGCGCCCCGGCGCGCATCACCGCCAGATCGAAGGTGCACAGCTCGACCACGCCAGGCCGCCGGATCTTGACCGCCACCACGCGGCCGTCGGTCAGCCGCGCCTTGTGAACTTGCGAGACCGACGCCGAGGCGATGGGGACGGGGGCGAGCTCGGCGAACAGGTCGGTGAGGGGACGCCCGAAGTCCTGCTCGATGGTTCGCACGGCGTCGTCGAACGGAAAGGGACCCACGTCGTCCTGCAGATGCTGCAGGGACTGGAAGATGTGCTCCGGGATCAGATCGGGACGGGTGCTCATGATCTGGCCGACCTTGACGAAGGTGGCTCCCAGCTCGCGAAACAGATCGAGGACGACCTGCCCGAACCATCTCTTGCGCCGGCTCCGCCCCGAGAAGGTGGCGATGAGCAGGAGCCAGCCCAACCACCACCTCACCCCGTGCTTGAAGAGGGACGCGCCAATCGAGAGCGCGCGACGCACAAGGCGCAGCCTCGACGGAGATTGGCGAGAGGCTTGGGGGCGCGGCACCATCGGGCCAGATCTTAGCAAGAAGGCGGAAGGCCATGAAAATATCCCCGGCGGCCGTGCCAGCCGCGTCCGGTGAACCTTCCCCACACCAGCGACCCCGACTATCATTGGCCATCATGAGCGGCGATCTCGGACGAGAAGCGGCCAACGCGTTGGACTTGTGGACGCGGCGGGTGGCCGAGAGCGGACCCGGGATCGCGTTCAAGTACAAGGAGGGTGGCGAGTGGAAGGCCCTGACCTGGTCCGAAGCGGACGCGACCGCCCGGGAGATCGCGGCCGGTCTGGCGGCGCTCGGCGTCATGCCGGGAGATCGGGTCTGTATCCTGTCGGACACTCGGCTCGAATGGATGCTGTGCGACGTGGCAATCCTGTTGTGCGGGGGAGTGCCGGTTCCCATCTACGCCTCGAGCACGCCCGAGCAATGCGCTTTCATCGTGGCCGACTCCGGCGCGCGGCTCGTAATCGTCGAGAATGCGGCGCAGCTGGAAAAGATGCTGACGGTGCGCAAGCAGGCCAGCAAGCAGGCCGCGACCCCGGTCAGCCTGGTGCACATCGATGGCGACGCTGTCCTGGAGCGGCCAGACGCGCTCGGGAGGACCTCGGTCAAGCTGGCCGATGTTCGACCCCTGGGCGACCCCGGTGTCTGCTCCCTGGAGGAGCTGCGAGCGTCTGGGCGCGTCTGGCACTCGGCCAACACCGGGGCCCTCGCCCAGAGGGCCGTCGCCATCGACCCCCAGTCGCTGTTCACGATCATCTACACCTCGGGCACGACCGGCCTGCCCAAGGGGGCCGAGCTATCGCACCAGAACCTCACCGCCGCGCTGGCCAGCGCTTGTCGGGCGATGACGCTTTTTCCCGACGATGACCAGCTCCTTTTTCTCCCGCTGGCCCATGTGCTGGGGCGAGAGCTGGCGTGGGTCTCCGCCCAGGCCGGGCTGACCACCTGGTTCGCCGAATCCATCACCAAGCTGAAGGGCAACCTGTTGGAGGTCCGCCCCACGTTCATGGTGGGCGTTCCGCGGGTCTTCGAGAAGTTCTACTCCGGGGTTCAGGCGGGCTGAGCATCGGCTCGCCAGTCAAGCTCAAGCTGATCAGGTGGGCTCTCGGCGTCGCACGTCGAACCACCGAGCTCGCGACGGCGCCCAACGGCACGGGCCGGGGCAAGCCGGCGCTCGGGTTGTGGATGGCCGCCCAGCATGCCATCGCGGACAAGCTGGTGTTCTCGAAGCTGCGCGCCAAGCTGGGCCTCGATCGATGTCGCTTTCTGGCGTCGGGCGGCGCCCCACTGGCGGGCGAGATCGCCAGGTTCTTTCATGGCACCGGAATCATGATCCTGGAGGGGTACGGACTGACCGAGACCGTGGCCGCGGCCTTCTGGAACCGCATGGATCATTTTCGCTTCGGCAGCGTCGGCCCGCCGCTCGACGTGGTGGAGCTGAAGTTCGCCCCCGACGGTGAGATCCTGATGCGCGGGCCCTCGGTGTTCCGGCAGTACCACAACAACCCGGCCGCCACCGCCGAGGCGGTGGACGCGGAGGGCTGGTTTCATTCGGGAGACATCGGTCAGCTCGAGGACGGTTGCCTGCGAATCACGGACCGGAAGAAAGATCTCATCGTGACCGCGGGTGGGAAGAAGGTGGCGCCTCAGCCGATCGAAAATGCCATCAAGGCCCGCTCCACCCATGTGAGCCAGGCCCTGGTGTACGGCGACAACCGACCTTACTGCGTGGCCCTGCTGACACCTTCGGAAGAGGCCCTCAAGTTGTTCGGCGGCGACGGCCAGGGCGCGGGGATCGCCACCTCCGAGAGCCTGCGCGCGGAGCTCGAAAAGGCACTCGCGGACGTCAACCGGGAGCTGGCGCCGTACGAGACCATCAAGAAGTTCGCGGTCCTGACCAGCGACTTCACCGAGGCGGCCGGGGAGATGACCCCCAGCCTGAAGGTGAAGCGCAAGGTCGTGATCGATAAATACCGGGACGTCATCGAGGCGCTCTACCGGACGGGCCACGAAGCGGCTTGACGAGCGGTTGACGAGCGGTTGACGAGCGACCGTTCGGTCACCGTGGCGGCAGCTTGAGGAGCTCGCGCAGGGTGGGCGGCATGCCCGACCCTGCGTCAGGCGACGATCTCCGGGCGGGGCGAGCCGCGGGCCTGGCCGTCGCCGGAGCGACCTTCTTTGCAGCCGCGGGCGCATCGGGCTCGTCGTCGGCCGGCTCCTTTTCGTCTACGGGTCGGGGAGGTGGCGCAGCGGGCGGCGATTTCCCCTCGGTCGAACCCGCTTGAGCGCCAGGGGAAGCGGGCTGCGGCCTGGACGGCGGCAGGGTTTTGGGGGGCATTGGCAGTTCCGGCGGGGGCAGACGTCCTGGCTTTTCCTTTTGCTCGGCGTCTCGATGATGTCGAATCCGTCGGCGGCGCTCCAGCCGCTGCTCCTGTTTCTGCTGTTCTTCGGGGTTGACCCCTTCGATGTGAAACACCACCCGCCGGTTCATCGCCCGGCCCTCCGGCGTCTCGTTCGACGCCCAGGGCAAGTGCTCGCCATGCCCAATCGGAACCAGGCGCTTGGGTTCGACACCTTTGTCGGCCAGGAATTCGATCACGGCGGCCGCTCGCAAGACCGAGAGTTTCTGGTTCCACTCGGGCGGACCCGTGTCATCGGTGTGCCCCTCGATTGCGCAGCGGCCAATCTCGGGGTGGGCCTTCAGCAGCGATGCGATCTGGCCAAGGGTGTTGTAGAACGCGTGTCGCACGCGAGACCGATCGGTGTCGAAGTAGATCGGTTGCAGGGTCTCGATCTCGCTTTGGCCGAGTCGCACTTGCGACTGACCCTTGTCGGGGCAGCCGTCCTCGTCCTCGATGCCGTTGATGGTCTCGGGCTCGAGCGGACACTTGTCGACCGCGTCGGGGATGCCGTCCTTGTCATTGTCCAGGTCGGGACACCCATCGGCGTCCTCGAAGCCGTCGCGGTCCTCGGGCTCCTCGGGACACTCGTCGGTGTCGTCGGGGATGCCGTCCCGGTCCTTGTCCGACGCGGGCGGGGATGCGTCCGGGCATCCGTCCTCGTCCTGGAAGTCGTTGACGGTCTCGGGCTCGTTGGGGCACCGGTCGACGGTGTCGGGGATGAGATCCTTGTCATTGTCGGGATCGGGACAGCCATCAGTATCCTGGAAGCCATCCCGGTCCTCCGGCTGGTTGGGGCACTTGTCGACGGTGTCGGGGATGAGATCCTTGTCATTGTCGGGATCGGGACAGCCATCAGTATCCTGGAAGCCGTCCCGGTCTTCCGGCTCGTCGGGACATCGGTCGTCATCATCGGAGATTCCGTCGAGATCGCGGTCCGGTGGACGGTTGGCCCAGGTCGCGCCGGCCACGACACGGAAGACGGGTGAGCCGTATCCGTTCACGAGGCCGGGGCCGGCCGCCAGCGTGAACCAGGTGCTCTTGAGGCGCTGGCGAAGCCCGAGTAAACCTTCGACGGGAGACTGCTTCGCGGTCGCGAACGGGCTCCCGGCCGCCGTGGACCCGGCCAGCTCGGCCAGGAGGGCCGTCCGGCTCCAGAGCTGCCAGGTGACGCCCGCGGTCGCGGTGAACTGGTTGCCGAGCGGCACGTCGTAGAAGGTCTTGTGGGAGCGCAGGAGAAGCCCGGCGCCCACTCCCGCCGTCCACGAGCCTCGCCGGTAGCCGGCGAGCAGCCGCCCCTCCCCGGTCCAGCCGCTCTCGTGCGCGAGGGTTCCGGCACCCGCCGGGGCTGCCCCCACGAGCGTCGCACCGAGGCCCAGTCCCCGGTGGTCGAGCAACTGCGCCTTGAGACCCAGGCGGACGTTCCCGATTCCCGCCACCGAGGGATTGGCGGCTCCCGCGACGTTGTCACCGGCCTGGACGATCGTCAGCGGCACCGCCAGCCCGGCCTCGAGCCGGCTTGCCAGGCTGAGGCTGGCGAGAACCGTCGCGGAGAGCGCGTGCTCGACGAGGTGGTGCTCGGTCCCCGGGGAGCCGGGCGTCGTATCGGTCAGGACCAGCGGCCTGAACGCGTAGTCCGCATCCAGGCCCAGGTGGAGCTCCCCCGCCGCGGGGACGCGCGTGCCATCGAGGCGCAGGATACGATCGGAGAACGGCGTCGGCTGGTATCGATCGAGCTGCAGGTGGGCGACCGCCGTCTGCGCGGCCGCGGACGCCGGCAAGGAGCAGGCGGCCATCAAGATAATGGGGAAGCGTGTCGGCCAGCGCACAGAGTGACTCCCCCGGACGGTACCAGTTTTGGGCCGGTGCGAAAAATAACGCGTCAAGGACGCCAACGCGCCCGCAGCGACTGACAATTCGGAATGACCGGCGCGCTCGAGAGTCGTGAGGCCGATTGGTTGGAACGTATACCAGCCGTGCGATGCAATCGACACGGAGGGTCATATGGGCGAGGGGACCGGAATCGGAGCGCCGCTGACCTCGGCAAGGTCCGAGGCAAGGTCCGCTGTGGGGCCGTCCGCGGTCCCCCCCGAGCGCCGAAGGCGCGCTAGCTAGCCACCCGCCGCTGTCAAAGCGAGCTTCGCGCGGCTTTGCCGCGCGAAGCGAGAGGGGCGCGGGGACGTGCGAGCGGCAGCGAGCCACGTCCCCGATCAGATTGTAGGCACGGGCGGGATTGAACCGCCGACCCCTACCGTGTCAAGGTAGTGCTCTTCCACTGAGCTACGTGCCTGTGCGCTCCCGATCGGGGCGTACGTTACGACCGGAACCGGCGCTGTCAAGGATCCCCTCGCTCCCGGGCGCACGTCAGCCGAATGGCGGTGAGCCAAACCCCGTCGTTGCGACACGCCCGCCCCTCGTCTCGTCCTCATCGGTCGGCTCTTCCGGTGTGGGAACTCTCCCCGCTCCCGCGGGGCGAGGGGATAAGAGGGGGGGGCGGCGGTCTACAAGGTCGACGTCACCTTCCAGACCTCGCTCGCAACAACGCCCACCCATCGCACTGATCCGATTCCCAACGAGAAGGACCGTTGTCGAGCGAACGTAGGAAGCCCCAAAGCGTCGTGGGTGGGCAATGGTCCCGCGCGCAGTTCCGCAGCGCCCACGACGCCCGCCAAGCAGCTCCGCCCCCGAGCGCGAGGACTGTTCAAGCACGGGACCATTGCCCACCCCCGGCGCCCCGCGACCGGAGCGAGCCCATCGATCCCGATTTTCACCCACAAGGATGGGCCGCCACGGACCGCCGGGACTCATTTCACAAATCTGACGTGCACCCCTTGTGGACGGCCGCCCTCGCCGTCGGGCGGGTCGGTCGCGCGCCCGCGTCCCCGATCCATGCGAGGCGGGGGGCCCCCTCAGCGCAGGTAGCGACCGACGATGGCCCGAAGGTTGGAGGCGTCGAACGGCTTCTCGATGTGCTCCCGGGGTGGGTCCGTCAGAAAATGACGACCGCTCTCCGTGAAGGCGCCGCCCGTCAAGAAGATCATGCTATTCGCCTGCTCGGAGGCGACCCGTGAGAGCTCCTTGTGAAGCTCCATCCCCGTCATGTCGGGCATCATTAAATCGCACAGGATGAGGTCGAACCTCTGGCCGCTCACGCACAGCGCCAGGGCCTCCCGGGCAGCCGCGACCACCGTGACCTCGTGATCCCGGGCCAGGCTCCGCTTGACGGCCCGAAGGACCATCTCCTCATCGTCCACCACCAGGATGCGGCCGCGACGACCGACCCGGACGACCTCGACGAAGGGGATGGCCTCCCGCTCCTCGGCGCGCGCGATCGGAAGGGTCACGGTGAAGCAGGATCCCTTTCCCACCTGGCTCTCCACCGTGAGGGCGCCCCCGATGTCGGTGACGATTCGCTGGCAGATGGCAAGGCCGAGGCCCGTCCCGGCCCCTGCGACCTTGGTGGTGAAGAACGCGTCGAAGATCCTGCCCAGGTTCTCGGGCGGTATCCCCGCTCCCGTGTCGCTGACCTCCACGATCACCTGTCCGGCGGTCAACCGGGTGTTGACCCGGATTTCATTCCTCTCGGCCTGGCCCTCGGGCAACGACTGGGTGGCGTTGACGATCAAGTTGAGGAAGACCTGGCCGAGGCGCGCCTCGTTGGCCTCGACCGGCGGAACCTGACCGTAGAGCTTCACCACGCGGGCGCGGTGACGAATCTCGTTCCAGGCCATGCGCAGTGACGATTCCATGACCACCTTGACGTCCACCGGGCCCCGCCGGTCATCGGAGGGCGAACGCGAGAAGATCTTCAGATCCCTCACGATCAGTCGAACCCGATCGGCCGCCTCTCGGGCATCGTCGAGCGGTCCCTTGATCTCGTCGAGGAGCCAGGCCCGACTCATCTTCGGGGCCGCCTTGGACGGGTCGCGCCCGATGATCTTGGGCGCCAGGTTCTCCGACACGTAGTCCAGGTTGGCGATCACCGCCGCCAGGGGATTGTTGATCTCGTGCGCGACCCCGGCGGCGAGGGTCCCCATCGAGGCCATCCGGTCACTGACCATCAGCTGCGCCTGAAGCCTCTTTCGCTCGGTCACGTCTCGCACCACCCCCAGGTTCCCGATCAGGTGTCCCTCCACATCGACCAGCGCGGAGGCAGCCAGATTCACCGAGATCTCGGTTCCGTCCTTGTGGCAAAAGGTCACGTCGAGCGATTCGGTGCCAGCCGACAGCGCGGCCTCCATGACCAGCTTGCCTTGCCGACTCATCAAGTCGAACACGCTCGTTCCCACGATGCCGACCGGATCGCAGCCGAGCATCTCGGCGAATCGGCGGTTCACGAAGAAGATCCGATCGAGGAGATCGAGCCGGATGATCCCGTCAGACGTGGCCTCGACGATCTGGCGATACTGCTCCTCGCTGGCGCGCAGGGCCTGCTGGGCCTGGGAGAGCAGTACCGGCGTCTCGCTGACGGCGTCGAACACCGCGTCGATCTGCCCGGAGAGCAGGGCGGCGATGGTCGCCTCGGCCTCGGCGAGCCGCTGGCCCAGCTCACGGTGCGAGCTCGCCTCGGCGGGGGTCATTTGGCGACCAGCATCAGCAGCACCTGGTCCTTGTCGCTGAGGCTGCCCACGATCTTCAGAGTCGGCAGCGGCGATACCCTGAGGAGCGTCGGGGTCACGAGGACGCCGTCGGCCAGGGCGCGGCGCGGGTGCTTGAGCACGTCGACTATCTCCAGCTCGAATCCGGGAGCCGACTGACCCTCGCAGATCGCGCGAGCGTTGGTGACGGCGCGCAATGAATTGGGGGCCGCTCCCGCGACATAGAGACGCAGCACGTACCGCCCATTCCGACCTGGCCCGCTGGGCATTTCAGTGCCCGCCGACGCCGTTCTTGACGGGCGCCCCTAGTCCTCTGCCACGCCCGACCTCTTCGTCCGCGTGGCGCAGCTTCCGCAGCGCGGCGCGATCGGTCTTCACGAGCCGGGAGGCCGAGCCGGTGGCTTCGAGCAGGACGGCGATCTCGGCCTCGCGGGCCTCGATCTCCGTCTGGATGACCTTGAGCCTGGCGGCCGCCTCCGCCTGCGCCAGCTGGAGGTGCAGGTGTTTGAGCTCGTTGGAGACTTGTGTGCGCTTCCTCTCGGCCCGCTCTCCTTGCTCCCACTCCCAGCGCGCGACCCCCATGAGGACCCGCCCCTGGGCCGCGTAGACATCCGTCAGGTCGACGCCCTTGTTGGAGAGGGTCAGCTCTCGAACCTGATTGGAGTGCCCGGTTCCCCGGGACTTCACGATGGTCAGCGCGCGGTTGCGCTCTCCGTCCTGCACAACGTAGGAGACATGGATCCAGGTGTCGGCGATGGTGGAGATCCCGGTCGCGGTTTCCTCGTTGGAGCTGATTCCATCCATCAAGGACGTGTTGACCACCGTGATCCCTTCCACCTTCAGGAAGTCGAGGAACTGCTGGGCCGCATCGGCCGAGGCGATATGCGCCACCTTCGTCGAGAGGGCGGACAGAGGATCGATGACCAGGCAGCGGGGCCGATGCGCGCGCACCTGGGCGCGCAGGTTGCTGAACTGATCCTCGATGTTCGGCCCCCGCGTGCGGGTCGAATACATCTTGAGCAGACCTGATTTTTGAAAGGGGGCCAGTCGAATGCCCACCGAGCGGAGGTTGCGAACGATCTGCGCCGCCCCCTCGTCGAAGCTCACGTACAGCGTGCGCTCGCCGCGCCTGCAGGCGGCGGCGACGAAGAGCCCCGACAGCGTCGACTTGGCGGTTCCGGGGGAGCCGGAGATGAGGACGAAGCTGCCGCGGTGATATCCGCCGCGCAGCATGCTGTCGAGGCGGGGAATGCCGGACGACACGCGCTCGTCGGTCACTGCGTACTTGAGCTCGGTGGGACCGCGGTGGGTCAGTTGCATGCCCTCCTTGGTGAGCATGATGGGAAACTCGTCGCCCATGAAGGGGGAGCCACGGTACTTCATGACCCGCAGGCTGCGGAAGGCCGAGCCGTCGACCACCTGATGTCGGAGGATGACCACGCAGTCGACCATGAACTGAAGGAAGTTGTAGCGCTGATCGATCTCGATGCCGCCGACCTTCTGGGTGATGATTCCGGTCAGCCCGGTCTCGGCCAGCCAGTCACGAATCCGATAGATCTCGCGACGCTCCGCCACCGGATCGTCGAGCAAACCCAGCAGGACGTCGATCCCGTCGAAGACGATGCGCCTGGCGTTCATGGCCTCGGCCTTGGCTCGCAGGAGGCTCAGCATGCCAATCAGATCGAAGTCCCCCGCCTTGACCGACTCGGGGGACAGTCGGGCATCGAAGAAGTAGAGCTTCTTCTTGGCGAGCGCGTTCAGGTCCCATCCGAAGGTGGCCGCGTTGCCCATGATCTGGCGCGTGCTCTCCTCGAACCCGACGAAGATCCCCGCCTCCTTGGTACGCTCGAGCCCACTCACCAGGGACTGAAGCGCGAACACCGTCTTCCCGCAGCCCGGTCCACCCATGATCAGGGTGGTCCCGCCCCGCGGAAGGCCTCCGTGGGTGATCTCGTCGAACCCCTGGATTCCAGTCAGCGTCTTGGTGACGGCAGGGTACAAGGACTGATTCTCCATGGGATGGTTACCTTTCCGGGGGCGGCTCGGTCCACTCGAGAGTGGCCATCCAGCCGCGACGGCCAGGGCAACACAAGAGCCTCGGGTCACCATCCGCAGAGCTCGGCAACCAGTTGGAGGTCCATTGCTACGCGGCTGTTGTTTATTAAAAGATCAAGAACCGTAACACGCTCTACGACCGCTTGAAGGTTTTTGTTTTGCAATTCCGTTGAGGCGTTGCTCGATTGAATTCGACATCGGTCAATTCAATTCATTGCAGCGCAGCCAAATTCACTGAGGGTTGGCATTTTCGGTTGCGGTTGGGCGGTTGCGGCTCGGTTTCAGATCGATTCAAGCTCATTGATCAATTGAGCCGTGCCAAGCGCCAGGATTGTGGGCGGGGCAGGGCGCCAGGATCGTTTCTGGCCTCCATCTGGACCGGCCACACGTCAAGCAACTCCCTGGGGGTCTCGCAGGGGGCCTTCAGATGCCCCTTGCGGCGGCGAAGCCGTGCCGCCACCGAAGTT
>Ga0209849_1000148_pt1 | contig 10737 bp, 7 predicted proteins | sample OrgsoiDNA2013048_FD_185798 | JGI IMG/M metagenome (GOLD analysis project Ga0209849, IMG submission 185798) | Permafrost soil microbial communities from the Arctic, to analyse light accelerated degradation of dissolved organic matter (DOM) -... | ecosystem: Environmental > Terrestrial > Soil >... | reverse complement strand
GCTCTGTGTAAGTCCAGCTTTGTTTCCGCAGGGCAAGGTGCGGTATGTGACAATTAGCGCAGCCGATTCGGTCGAATACCAGTTCACCAACCGCGACTGCCCGTTCAATCTCCGGGTCATTAGGGATCACCCTTCCGGGAACGGCCATTACTGCCTGGAACAGGACGACTGAGGTAATGTCGGCGCGCGTCAGCTCGTTGGTGATGCCGTCACCATCGGGGTCGGTGTCCCTGCCGAATCGCTCCGTGCTTTGCATGCCGTGGTGCTGGTTGAAGGCGTTATTGGCGAATTCACGCAGAGAAACCACGCTGCCCGCCTGGTGCCACGGGCGAATGACCAGGGATGGAGGGTCACTCGGGTCAGGAGAGACCACGCTCTGCCATGGAAACCCCGACACCTGCGAGACATCCCAGGACCCGTCTACTCTTCGTGTCAGCATTCCGAAGCTAATCCCTTTCGAGTTCAGTACGGTAGTTTCTCCCATTCCGGTTCGGTTGCGAATCGTCTGCAGGTCGGCAGTGATCTCACGGGCTAACATCTCAAGATACCCGGCGCCGAACAAACCAGGGCTCCTGCGGAAGTTCCCGACGTCTTGCAGGGAAGCGGGTCTCTGGTCTTCGTCTACGGCCCCTCGCGTGGGGATTGTGTCCTTCCGGTCGAAGGTAACAAAATCAAACCGTTGTCCGAGCACAAAAACACCCGCGGCGAAATCGCCGCCGCCGCCTGGAATCCCATATGGCGCGTTGTGACAGCCCATGCAAGAGTTTGCGTCCGGCCCGGAAACACGATTGAGGGCGCGCGCGCCGACTAAGGGAGATGTAGGATCGCTCAGAGCTCGCCCGGTCCCCTTGGTCATGGGTCGCCCGGCGCCGTCCTGCTCCGTCCAATTCGCGCAGAAAATGCGGCGCCCCCAGTCGACCAATTCCCTTGCGGAAACTGCGAATTCCGCCCCGTCGGCAAGGTGCCGTTCCAGCGCATGTTCCTGCCCGATTCGGCGGGTATCTGCGGCGGACAAGCTAGCCGCGCCCACAAGGATAAACAACGTGAGCGCCACGGCCCGAACGTATTTAGCCAGCTTCATTTTGCGCCACGGCTAAGCCCGACACGATGCATGTTAACCTCCCCCAACCCTAAGAGAACTTCCTGAGAAATGAACGGTATCGCAACCTCTGTTAGGGAGGTTAGGGTATTTCTAATATATATCAAGTCGTCCACTTTCCCGCGGCTTCTTACTTGTCTTTCTTAGAGTTCACTTGCGGAAACTGCGAATTCCGCCCTCATCATTGCACTCGGATCGCCGCAAGTTCGGTCGCAATATACCCTCTGACCGCCTCCTCGGGCTCAACGTCGAGTGCCGCGCGGAGCTGTGCAACCGCCCACGCATCTCCCGCCATTTCGCGAATCAAGTGGCTGGCCGCCATTCTAAGGTCTGGAGCTGCTTCCCTCAGGTACATCGCTCCGATATCTTTAATCTCCTGAACCTGCATTGGCCGTATCTGCCTGAAACGAACGACCAGGTTCATCGCCATCAAAGCAGCTTGGTGGTCCCCTGGAGGGTTGTCCCACGGAGACCGAAGTACGTCCCAGGCACTGGCCAGGCACCCTTGAAGGGCCGTTTGTGACGATGGCGCCGCTTCGCCGCCAAAGAAGCCGAGCGTGCCTTGAGCCGCAATCATCCTTAGCCCTGGCGACCAATTCTGGTCCTCGCACATGCTCTTCAACGCTTTCATACCGTCTTCCGCCCCGAGTCGGCCCGCTTCGATTGCCAGAATGATTTTGACTCCTTCAACGGGTTCTACTGCCAGTGCGGCTAGGATTGAGGGAATAGCATCCTTGTGCCCGTCGTTCGCAAGCTTGAGAGCGGCGAAACTCCGCACCTCCCCGCGCTCGTGGCGCAAAGCGCCAAGCAGGCCCTCCTTGTTGGGTGTGATGTGGTATTTCTGCTCGAGAGTTCGCTCGTCCATGTCCGGTACTGGTATGCCGTCAACAGCACTCGTCTGCGCCGCATGAACGGCCACCCCAACAGCACAGCCGAGCAAAAGAAACAGCGGTATGGTTTTCAGGTTCACTCTTGCGCCAATTATATCGCCGCCGCCGCGCGCCGCATAGCAGCCACATAAGCATCCGTTTCCGCCAGCCGCCGCTGGCAGTGCTCGCAGTGGAGAAGGTGCTCCTCGAATCGATCTTCCTCTTCACGGAGATCGCCCATCGAGTATTTTTCGAGCTCTCCTTCGTCCGGATGGGAATTGAGCTCTTGCGCCATGGCCACCATATCTATGTGCATCAACTCTTCTCGCACATAGAGTGCGTTTGAGGCGGCAAGACTCTCAGAAAGTTGATGGAGTGCTTAATGCGTTACCGGCGAAAGGCCGGCTCGCGGAGCCAGGCGGCGGCGTCCGAGTTCCGTGAACCGTGCCTTGGCTCGCGATTTAATCAGGCGGAACTGCGTTTCGGTGAGGTCCATCTCGCGGCAGATCTGCTCCGCCGGCTCTTCCCGCAGATAGAAGCGCGTCAGTACCTGGCGGTCGCGTTTGTGCAGGCTGCCCAGGATCCGCATGGCCAGGTCCTGGTTCTGCCGTTCGATCATCTGGTGTTCCGGATCGGGACGATGGTCGGAGAGAGGCACACCGGAATCGAGAGCCACCCGGGTGCGCCGCGATTGCACGGCGCCGTGAATGTCTGCCGCCACCTGCCGGCGGACGATGGTACGCACGTAGCCCATCAGCCGCGCCGGCTCGCGCAGCTCACCGTTCCGGATGGATTGGTTGACGGTCAGAAAGAGATCGTGGACCTTGTCATCCAGATCCTGCGGCCCAAGCTGGCGCCACAAGTAATAGCGGACACCTTTGGCGAGGATGGAGTACAGACCCTCCATGCCGGACGGATCCGCGGTGCGGATTCGCTCCACCAGGTCGCACCATGACGGATCGGGTGGCGCTGGTCCGGTTTGGACGTCGGGCTCAACTGCGGAATTCATTCGTTACCGACCCAAGCAGATGGTAACAGCTTTCACTTCGACGTGACCGCTTCGATCAGGACCGCCTCGATCAGGACCGCCTCGATCAAAATCGGACCGCTTTGCTTCACCGCCGCGCTGAACTGAGCGATGAACTCGTCCGCCGTGGTGGCGCGAGCCGCCTGGACTCCCATGCCTTCCGCCAGCTTCACCCAGTCCAGGTCCGGGCGGCCGATGTCAATCATCTCGTTCGCCCTCCGGCTGATTTCACCAGCGCCGGTTCTTCCCATCTCGATTTCCAAAATGCGGTAGCGGCGATTGGCCAGAATCACCACAATCACGTCCAGCTTCTCCCGAGCCATGGTCCAGAGCGATTGCGGCGTGTACATGCCGCTGCCGTCGGCTTCGAGGGCGATCACCTTGCGATCCGGGCACGCCACCGCGGCGCCCACAGCCACCGGCAGGCCCTGGCCGATGGCGCCTCCCGAAACAGGCAGAAGGTCGAAGGCGGGCGCGGAAGAAAGGCGCCGCAAAATAGCTTCGCCCGAAGAGACGGCCTCTTCGGAAAGGATGGCGCCCTCCGGCATCAGTCCGGCCAGCGCCCGGCCAATGGCGTCCGGCGTTAAGGCCGCGCCCGAGGGCAAGGCAGGCTGCGAACTTTCGGAGCCAGGCGCCCAAACGGATGCCGCTTCGCACTCTTCCGCCAGCGCTCTGAGCGCCTCCGTACCGTCCTCTTCAATCGAAGCCAGCACGTGGACGGAGCAACCCTCGGGCACCAGATCGCTTCGGCGGCCCGGGTATCCGAAAAACGAAACCGGAGGCTGGCTCTCCACCAGAATCAGGTGCTTCAGCCCGGCCAGCGCGGCTTCGGCGGCTTCCGGAAAGTAGGGAAGGCGCAATGCGGCAAATCTTCCACCGCCGCAAGCAAATCTGCCGGAGTAGCGGTTGGCCAACACCTTCACGCCGGTTCCGGCGGCTAGTTTCCCCGCCCATTCCAACCCCGCGCCCAGCAGCGTGCTGCCGCCGAGCAGCAGTCCGGCCGGTTCGCCGGACCTCAACACAGAAGCCGCTCTGCGGATGGATTCCGGCGGCGGCCTAACCCGCGCCTGGTTTGGCTCACAGGCCGGCTCACAGGCTGCCGGTTGTCCGGCTTCGCTCCAGGAAAAGTCGGCCGGCACAATCAGCGTTGCCACTTGCCCGGGCCATGCGCCGGCGGCGCGGATAACGGCAGCCGCATCCTTGCCCATATCCGCGGCGCGCTCCACGGTGCGAAGGTAACCCGAAACCGTGCGCGCGAAGGCCTCAACGTCCGAGCTCAGCGGAGCATCGTAGCGCAGGTGCTGAGTGGTGTGCTGCCCAACGATATTGACCACCGGCGACCGGGCCTTGCGCGCGTTGTGGAGGTTAGCCAGCGCGTTGCCCAATCCCGGCCCAAGGTGCAGCAGCGTCGCCGCCGGCCGCCGCATCATTCTCGCATAGCCGTCCGCCGCGCCCGAGCACACTCCCTCAAACAGGCAGAGCACCGCGCGCATCTCCGGCACGCGATCGAGCGCCGCTACGAATTGCATCTCGGACGTGCCGGGATTCATGAAGCACGTGTCCACTCCATGAGCCATCAGAGTTCTAAGAAGGCATTCCGCTCCGTTCATAAAGCTACATCCGCAACGTCTCCGCCGGGTCCACTCTTGCCGCGCGCCAGGCAGGCAGTGCCGCTGCCACCACACCGGTCGCCAGCACCACGGCCGCCGCCGACGCATTGGCGCCCGCATCCATCGGGGCAACTCCATACAACAGGCTGGCCAGCATCCGCGCGGTCGCCATCGAAATCGCCATCCCCGCCGCGGCCCCGCCCGACACCAGCAGCAGCGCCCGCAGCAGCGTTACCCTGGCGATCTCCGCCGGCCCCGCACCCAGCGCCATGCGGATGCCGATTTCGCGCCGCCGTTGCGCCAGCGTGAAAGACAGCAGCCCGTATAATCCGATGCACGCCACCAGCGCCGCCACCGCCGAAAACGCCGACCCGATGCCCGCCAGCATGCGTTCGGCCCACATCGAATCCCGCACTTCCTGGCGCATGGTGTGGACCTCGCGGAACGGCAATTGCGGATCGATGCGCCGCATCAGCCCTTCCACCGATGCGATCACTGCCTCGGGCGGGCCGTACGTCCGCACCTCCAGGTGACTCAGGTCGAAGAAAGCGTTCATTCCCGTCTGGTGCCCCCGGAGACATTCAAACATAGTCGGCTGGAAAGCCTCGCGCACCGACCGGTAGCGCGAATCCGATACCACGCCGACGATTTCGAAATCCGGTTTGATCACGCTGTTGAAGCCAATGCCGAAATGCCCGCCGATTGGATTCTCCTGGGTCAAATTCTCCCTGGAAAAGAAGTGCCGCACGAAGGCCTGGTTGACCACCACCCGGGTGGGCTTCTGGTTGCCGCCGTCGGACTCTTCCAGGTTACGGCCCGCCACAATCTTCATCCCCATGGTGTCGAAGTACTCCGGCGCCACCGTGTTGATGCTGGTGTTGAGCCGCTCCGTGTTCCGTGTTCCCGGAAGCCCCACCGAGGTCTTGATTCCCGAACCGCGCATCAAGCCCCTGGCCGCCAGGCTTGTCGACGCCACGCCCGGCAGGTTTCGGGCTTCGCTCACCAGCCGTAAGACCGCCGCATTGGCTTGCTCCGGGTTGTACCCGGCAAGCTGCGGGTCCACCGTAAAGGTGACCACGTGATCGCGGTCAAAGCCGGTGGGGGCGGCTTCCAGTTGACGCAGCGTCTTCACCAGCAGCGCCGAGTTGGCCAGCACGATGGTGCAGATCGCGACCTGGCCGGCCGCCATCCATGCGCGCAGGCGGGCGCGCCCGGGGTCGGGCATAGCGCACTTGAGAGACGCCAGCACGTTGGTTCGCGCGGCGTGCCACGCGGGGCTAACGCCGGCCAGCGTTGCCGCCAGTGTACAGAGCAGCAGGGTGAAGCCGAACAGGCGCCAGTCCAATTTCACATCGAGCGCCACCGGAAGCGCGTGCGTCGCCAGGTCCCGCAGGGGAGGCAGGGCGCCCGCAACCAACGGCAGGGCGGCGCGCGTCAGCGCCAACCCGCCCACGCCGCCCATGGCCGCCAGCAGCGCCGTTTCCACTAGCCACAGACGAACCAGTTGCGCCCGCGTAGCTCCCAGCGCGGCGCGCACCGCGGTCTCCTGTTCCCTGGCAGCGGCGCGCGCCAGCAGCAGGCCCGCGATATTCGCGCAGGCCAGCACCAACAGCAGCACCGCCCCGCCCAGCAGAGCCAGCAACCCGCCCGCAAAGCGCGTCCGCAGCAGCGAGACGCCGCGCTCGATGGGCTCCAGGCGAATATCCTCCGCCGCTGCTTCACGCCGGTCCTCATCGGTCAAGGGGTGCCTGCGCGCCCACGCCGCCAGCATGGCCGCGCGCATGGCGCTCACCGTTTCGGCCTCGGCTTGCCCCCGTGGGATACCCGGACGCAAGCGCCCCGCGACTTCCCAGAAGCAGCACAACTTCGGATCGTGTTCCACGGTCAGAAACTTTCCGGCGATGAACGGCACGCGGATCTCGGCGCCGGTTTCGACTGAGGTCCCGTTGAAATTCCCGGGCAGCACTCCCACCACCACGAACGGATATCCGTTCAAGTGCAGCACGCGCCCCAAGGCGCCACGGTCGCCCTGAAAGTGGCTGCGCCAAAACTCGTAACTCAGCACCGCCGGCAGTTGGCCCTGCGTGGCCCACTCGTCTTCCTGAGTCAGCAGACGGCCTCGCTCGGGCTGCACGCCCAGCACTGAAAAGTAGCTTCCCGTGACAATTCCGACGAGTACGGGCCGGATGGTAGAGCCATCCGTAAGCGAGAGTTCCAAGTCGGATTCCGCAAAGGTGGCGGAAAAGCTTGCGGTACGTTCGCGCCACGCATCGTAGAACTCAAATGGATATGAGGAAACCGGCGGCCGGCTGGGAATCACACTCACCAGGCGCGCCAGTTCATCCGCATGCGGCGCCGCCAGCCGGCGCATCAGCACCGCATCCACCACGCTGAAGATTACCGTGGCGCCGCCAATTCCGAGAGCCAGCAGCAGCACCGCGGACACCGCGAAGCCGGGGCGCGCGCGCAGAGTCCGCCAAACGTAGACCAGGTCGTTCCACAGACCGGAAGCCATCTGTCGATTCTACAGCCAGTCAGGTAGCTCAGCTTATTCGAGCCGCCTGCCTGTTGCGGTATGATGGCTTCGAAAACCCGAGGAGGCTTGCCATGTTGACCCGAAGAGGTTTTGCCGCACGGTTGGGACTGGGCGCCGCCGCCGTTCGTTTGTTGCCGGAGATGGCTTACGCACAGCGGGCCGCGCTGAATGCGGGCGCCTTGCCGAAAGACATGGTGTGGCTCAATGCCAACGAGAATCCGGCGGGTCCTCCACAGGCGGCGTTAGAGGCGATGCGCGAAGTGCTTCCGGCTTCGGGGCGATACCACTACCAGGAGTTCCACGACATCTATGCGGCCATCGCGAAAAGCGAAGAGCTGCAGCCGGAGCAGTTGATCGTCGGCGCCGGATCGAGCGAAGGGCTGCACATGGCGGTGGACGTCTACACCGGGCCGGCGCGGCCCCTGATCAGCGTGGCGCCGGCTTATGAAGGCCCGATTGAAACGGCGAGGGCGCTGGGGCGGCCGGTGGTGCTGACCAAGCTGCGTGAAGACTATACCGCCGACGTCCGAAAAATGGCGGAAGAGGCGGACAAGGCGCACGGCGGATTGATTTATCTTTGCAACCCGAACAACCCGACCTCGGCCATCACGGGTCGCAAGGATGTCGACTGGCTGGTCTCGAATCTGCCGAAGAACACGATGCTGATGGTGGACGAAGCCTACATCCACTTTGGGGAAGCGCCGGAGTTGGAGAGCGCGCTGCCCTACGTGCGCCAGGGCAAAGACGTGATTGTGACGCGCACCTATTCGAAGATTTACGGCATGGCCGGCCTGCGGGTTGGGTTTGCGGCGGCCAGGCCCGATATCATCCAGGCGCTGACGCCGCTGCGCATGAATGTGATTTCGATTGTGAGCGCGCGCGGCGTGGTGGCGGCAGTAGGCGACCAGCAGAATCTCCTTCGAGAGCGGCGCGCAACGCTGGCGCGCACGCGGCGGGAACTGTGCAACTGGCTGACGGAGCGCGGGGTGAACTTCATCCCCCCGCAAGCCAACTTCCTGATGATCGACGTGGGACGGAATGCGCGCGAGTTCATCAATGCGATGCCGCGCATGGGCGTGGCGGTCGGCCGCCCCTTCCCGCCGCTGGAGAATATGCTGCGCGTGACGATCGGGACCGGCCAGGACATGGCGAAGTTCCGGGAAGTGTTCTGGAAGGTTTATAAGGCCTGATCTAAGAGGCCGCTCCACGCGATTTTAAGAACTGTTCCATTTTAGGTTGTTTGGCCTTAATGGCGAGCGCCAGCGGGGTTGTCGCAATGCCTTTCGACAGGAAGGTGGCGTTGATGTCGGCGCCGTTTTCAAGCAGCAGCGCGGCCAGATCGACATGGCCTTTGATGGCGGCGATGTGGAGCGTGGTCTGGCTGAATGACTTCGCGTGCACGTCGGCGCCGGCCTTTAACAGGTGTTCGGCGATGGCTGTCTGCGGGTTGCCCCAAGCCGTGTAGGACAAAAGGGCGATATCGTGGGCGCCGCGTTCGTGGAGGCAGAGACGGTCGCCTGCGACGGCCTCTTTCACGCGATCCGCAAGGCCCAGCAAAACGGCGGTGCAGGTGGAGACGGTGGCGCCGCGCTCGGCCAGCCACTCGGCAATCGGCGTCTGGCCGACGTGGGCGGCGGCTTCCACGGCCAACTCATCCCAACTGGCGCGGGTGTGGAGCAGCGCGGGCGTCTCCTTGTGGAGCTGCTTGATTTTTTCGAAATCGAAATGGCCCACCCTGACAAACTCGTTGACCAGGGTCCAGGGAAGACCGTTCGCATCGTCTCGGGTTACCGGCTTGCCGTGGACATCCTGTATATAGCGGCGGCCGTAATGGGCGCGCTCGATTTTGGAGGAATCGCGAAGCACGCGCACGGCCTCGCCGGTGGCAGCGGTGGTTTCGCGGGCAGTGACCAGCGCGCCGCGGTGGATCAGAATTTCGGCGATATCGGCATAACCGCGGGCGGCGGCCAACTGAAGCGCGGTCTTGCCCTCGCGGCTCCTGGCGTTGGGGTTGGAGGCATTGAACAGGATGGTCTGCGCCATGGCGGCGGCTACGGCGTGGTCGGGATAGTCGACGGCGGCGATCAGCGGGCTCTCGGGTCCGGCGCTGAGTTCCGCGCCGTGGGACATCAGGAAAATGACCATGTCCGGTTTGCCATTGGCGGTGGCAAAATGCAGGGGAGTACGGCCGTCCGTGGAGCGAAGCCGTACCAGTTCGGGATCGGCGTTGAGCAGTTCGGTGGCGCGCGGAACGTCACCGGCGGCGGCAGCTTGCCAGATGTTGGGCTGATTCGGGACGCCGTCGAGCTTGGTAGTGTTAGATACCTGTGCCCGGACGGCGCCGGCAACGGCTACGGAACCTAGAAGGAAGTCTCGTCTGGTGTTATGCATGCGCTCATTCTGATGGGGCGGGGCGCATCCGGCAAGACGGCGCTGGTCAATTTTGTATTAGCGCGCAAGGGGTCTATTTCGTTGCGGTTGCACGGCCACGTCATCGCATGCCGGGCGGCGGATTTGGGTTGGGACTGGCGCCGTGCCCGTATACTGGGACCGTGGCCTCCACCGGCACCGAGGTGTTGATCCTTCGCTTCGGCGCGTTCGAACTGGATGTGCGGTCGGGCGAACTGCGCCGGAGCGGCGTGCTGATCCGGCTCTCGCCGCAGCAGTTGCGGCTGTTGCGGTTTCTGGCGGAACATGCGGGGCAGGTTTGCACGCGGGAGGAGATCCAGCGGGAGATCTGGGGCAGCGAGGTCTTTGTCGATTTCGACCGCGGGCTTAACGTTTGTATCGCGCAGATCCGCGCGGCTTTGAACGACGATTCCGAAGCCCCGCGGTTTATCCAGACGGCGCCGCGCCGCGGCTACCGGTTTCTGGCGCCAGTGGAGCAGGTGACGGCGGCTTCAGCGATTGCGCTTCCCGAACCGGCGCGTGTTCGGGCGGTGTTTACGCGAACAACATTGGTACGGACAGCCCTGACGCTGTTATGCGTAGGGTTGGCGGCGGCGGCATGGAGCGTGTGGAGCCCGCCCGGCCGGACCATGCTGGCGGTGCTGCCCTTTGAGAACCTGACCCGGCACGCCGAGGATGGGCCGACGATCGACGGTCTGGCCGACGAACTGATCACGCAGTTCGGGACGGTGGACCCGGCGCGGCTGGGCGTGATTGGCCGCACTTCCGTGATGCGATATGCCAGTAACAGGCCAACCCTGGCGGAAGCCGGGCGCGAGTTGGGAGTGGATTATATTGTGGAGGGCGGCTTCCGCAATGAAGGCGGGCGCACTCGGATCTCAGTGCGAATGGTGAAGGCCGCGGACCAGGCGCAGGTGTGGAGCGAGACCTACGAGCAGGATGCCGCGGGCCATCTGGAGATGCAGGAAGAAATCGCGGCGCGCGTGAGCGTGGCGGTGGTGGGACGCCTGTTTCCGCGGAGCACTCCGGCCGCCGCTCGCGCCCACGTGCCGCAGGCGGCGGCCGGCGAGGTGTTCCTCAACGGCCGATACCTTGCGCGTAAGAATACGCGCGCCGATGCCGAGCGGGCCATCGCCTTTTATGAGCAGGCCGGTAACAGCGACCCGGCATTCGCCGAGCCGTGGGCG
>Ga0209849_1000146_pt1 | contig 10752 bp, 8 predicted proteins | sample OrgsoiDNA2013048_FD_185798 | JGI IMG/M metagenome (GOLD analysis project Ga0209849, IMG submission 185798) | Permafrost soil microbial communities from the Arctic, to analyse light accelerated degradation of dissolved organic matter (DOM) -... | ecosystem: Environmental > Terrestrial > Soil >... | reverse complement strand
ACGATATTCCGAGCTTGCAGGTGTCGGTCCCCGGGCAGGCCGTGATATCGGTGATGGTCCCGGCGCCGGGCGCGGCCAGATCGATGTTCTTGAGGGCCGTGTAAAGCCGGGGAAGATCGGATTCACTGATCCAGCGCAACACCAGGTTCTGATCGGCGGTCGTGCGCAGGGAGTCCCCGCTGAAATGCCTGACCACCTCGCCGAGCGCGCGCCCCTGCTCGGAGGTCAGATCGCCAAGTGGCAGCGTGACCACGGCCATGACGTAACCGGCCTGGCGCTGGGACACCACGTTGCTCTCACGCCAACGATCAAAGCCCTCCGGGTGGGGCCCGGCCGGCAGCTTCCCGGCTGGACGTGAGGGCCGGTCATCGGTGACGTGAAGGTTGGTCAAGAACGCCGTCCACCGCGGATCGGGGCGCAGGGTGGCGCGCTCTTGCAACACCAACCGCTTGAACTCCTCAATTCCCAGCTTCTTGACCAGGAATTTCAGTCGCGCCTTGGCGCGGTTGGCCTTCTCGCCCAGGCGTCCGAACACCCGGCTGATGGCCTGCGCCATGGGGAGGAGCTCCTCCTCGGCCAGGAACTCATCGAAGAGGAGCGCCGACTGAGGCACCGAGCCCAGACCTCCCCCCACGTAGAGCTCGAAGCCGCGGATCTTCTCGCCGTCCACCAGGCGGGTGCGTGCGATGCAGCCGATGTCGTGGAAGTTGGTGAGCCCGCAGGGGTTCTCCTTGCAACCCGAGAAGGCCACCTTGAACTTGCGGCCGAAGTTCTGGGTGTCGTCGTGACCGAGAAGGAAGAAGGTCATGGCCTGGGCATAGGGTGCGACATCGAAGGCCTCGGTCCGGCACACGCCCGCGAAGGCGCAAGCGGTCACGTTGCGCACCGAGTTCCCACACGCCTCGCGCGTGGTGATGCCGCTCGCGGCCAGGCGCCTCATGAGATCGGGCGTGTCGTCGATGTGCACGAAGTGCAGCTGGATGTCCTGGCGCGTGGTCACGTGGAGGATGCGATCTGAGTACTCCTCGGCCAGCTCCGCCAGCACGTCCAGCTGATCCGGCGTCATCGCCCCGAACGGGATCTTGATCCTCTGCATGCCGGGCGCGTCCCAGAGCGTCATGGGGCCCTTGGTGATCTCCGCCGAGGGGAACACCAGCGTCTGGGTGGTCTCGCCGTCGTGGCGCTGGCCATTGTCGTAGCGCTGTCCGTAGACCCCGCGTCGCAGCCGCGTCTCCGCGAACAGCTTCTCCTCGATCTTTCCCTTCTTGCGGAGCTCGAGCTGGGTCTCGAAAATGTCGATCTCGCGTCCCCACGCCTCGGGGACCTCGGGGCCGAGTGCTTCCTTCCAGGTTCTTGGGCCGTTCATTGAATGATATCCCCCGAGGGTGGCAAGAATAGGAGCGGATTCCGTCCGGTCAAGTTGGAGGGCTCGCTCCGGTCAGGCTCTGGCAGTTGCCTCCACCGGAGGGGCAGGTGCCGGCGGGCGCGCAGTCGGAGGCTCTCGCGCAGCGTTTCGGGGCGCAGTATTTCGTGGTGGGGGATGCTCCCGGCACCGTGAACCCCAGGGGTCCAGGGGATCCCGGGAGCTCACAGGCGAGCAGGGGATCGTCGTCGCAGGCGGTGTCGGAAGGGCCACCATCCAGGCCCGATTCGGCGCCGGCGCAGCGGGACAGGCACAGATATCGCCCATCGCCCAGCTGGGCGCAGCCTGCGCCGTTGGGACAGACCGTGCCGCTGCAATCCGCGGAGCAGCGACCATGAGCCCCCAGATCCGCACACAACCTGCCCGCGCAATCGGCGTCCACCAGCTTCCCGGTGGCATCCCGACAGGGACTGCCAATCGGCAGCGGATATCCCGCGAAGCACGCCCGGGTCCAGCCGGTGATGGGGTCCCCGTTCGGAAGATCGCGGCAACCAAGACCTCCCGTGCAGGAGCTATCATCGACGCAAGAGGGGAGACACACGGGACGGCGCCAGCTGGTGTTGGTCGTCGGAGTCATGGGAGGAGGCGAGGCTGGCGAGATCTGCACCGACAGATCGGCGCAGGCCGTCCCCGAGGGGCAGGAGGCCCCGGCGCCTGTGCTGGGGTCACAGGATCGGCTGCACAGTCCCCGGGCGAGCACGGGCGTGCAGGGCGCGGCCGAGCCACACCAGCAGACCAGGCCGTCTTCGCACTGCATGTCGACATCGCACCACCCCCCGGCGTGGGCCTCGACGACGTTGACGTACTTGTCGTGAGTTTGCTGCAGTGACCCGAGACCGGGGACCAGGCCGACCAGGGTGACCCGGTAGGGACCGGGCAGCGCATAGGTATGCACGGCAGAGCGATCCGAGGAATCGGGCGTGTCGTCGCCGAAGGTCCACAAGAAGCGGGTGACCTCGGCGGAGGCGATCGGGGTGAAGGTCAGGCTGAGGGGGGCCGTCCCGTTGCATCGCGGGAGGTTCGCGTCGAACGTGCCGCAACCGCTGGCCGAGAAGTCCAGCGCCAGAGGGGCGGAGGCGGCTTCCGGGATGGCGGGTGCGTCCACGGGCACGAGGTCCGCGGCACCATCGGCGACCGACTGCCCCCCCCTGCCGCAGGCCTGCGCCTCGATCAGCGCCGCCCCCAACAGCGAGATCGGGCCTATCGCACGCATCGGACCAGCCTAACACCAATGCCGCTCAGTTCGGAGGCTTCGGGCCTCCCAGGGGCCTCGGGCCTCGGGCCTCGGGCTTCGGGCCTCGGGCTTCGGGCTTCACACAACCGACGCGTCCCTCATTCCTGGGACGTCCGAGGCCCGAGGTCCGAGGCCTGGTCGTGGCCGCCGCCGCGTGCTCGGGCCAAGGCCTCGAGCTCTGCGCAGGTCGCATCGGAGCCCGTGAACTTCAGGCCGGCCCGGCCGAGGGGACGGCGCGCATCCATGACAGTGACCCGAACCTGAGGTTGCGCGGCGATCTGGATGAACACCAGGTGACCCTGATCCCCGAGGTCCAGCCCGGGCAAGGCGGTGATGGACGCGCCAGACAGCGACAGCTCGAAGACGCGCACCGGCGTCTCGCGGCCCGAATCGGAGCGATAGAGCGCATGCCAATCGACGGGATGGCGCGGATGGCGACGCAGGTAGCTTCCGAGCGAAGCGGGCAGCGCGCCGCCGTCGGGATCGCTGACCTGCGTCGGTCGAGGGGCGGCACAGCTCGTGAGGTTGGGCGACAGAGCCGGTCGGCTGACACAGCGAGGCGCTTCGCTCTCGCCGTCGTCCATCAGCAACTGCTCGGCCATCGAGTGAAACAAGCGCACGTTGTGGTCGATGCCCGAACCGAGGAGCAAGGGACGGCCCGAGGTGCGCGTCTCTTCCAGTTGCAGGCTGGCCTCCACCACCCCCAGCACCGGCGCGGAGATCCCGAGGTAGTCGCTGATCAGGCGCGAGGCTGCATGCATCAGGTCGCCCTCGGCGGAGCTCTGGATCCGATTGCCGACCAGCCGCCCCGCGAAGGCTTGCAGCGCCTGCTCGAGGGCGGCACGAATGTTCGGTTTCCCGTTGATGGAGGCCAGCACCTCGCGCATGGGATGGGCATCGCCGGCGTTGAGGGCCGCCACCAGCAAGGCCCCCGACGCGGTGCCGCCCGCCACGTACTCGATCTCCCGAGACACCTGTTCCTTGAAGAAGTCATAGGCGCGCCGGATCGAACGTGGGTCGGGCGTCGAGACCACCAGCCGCATCGCGCCCATCTCGAACATGTCCACCAGCTCGCCGCCCGCGTCCGTGCCGACATCCGCGATGACGACGTCGGCGTCCAGTTCCCAGATCTGCGTGAGCAGACGGTGTTGCTGCTCGACCTCGGCCGAGCCCATGTCGGGAACCGATCCCTCTGCCGACACGAGGTGAAGGTTGCGAACCGGCGTGGGCGTGAGCGCCTGTTCCATGGTCTCGATCTGATCGTGCATCAGCGCCTTCAGTCCCGCGACCGGATGAGCGATGCCGAAAAGCTCGTGCTGGGTGGGATGGCGCAGATCGAGATCGATGAGGACCACGCGCGATCTGAGGCCTGCCAGCGCGATGGCCAGATTGGCGGCCACGGTGCTCTTGCCGACGCCGCCCCGCCCACGCACGGCAATGAATCGGGCGCCGGGTCGGCCTCCGACCGGCGGGTGCCAGCGTCCTGCGTCGAGCACGGTGAGACGTCGAAGCGTGACCGCTCGCTGGGAAACGGCGGCTGATTGGTCGAACCTGACGCGGGCGACATCTTCCATGGATTGGGCGCCCCCACTTCCATCGACCGAACGGGCTGGTTCTGAACTGCCAATCTCCCGTCAGGTTCCCGCCTCGGCGCGCCACAAAACCGACGGTAACGTCGGTCGGACCTTAAGAAATCATGGCGGGAGTCGATGGCCAGATCATGACTTTTGAAGGAGCACCCGCCCCATGGCGCTTCCCGCAGTGGTGATCGGGGCGGGAACGCCTGGTGCCGCTTTCGGCCTCGTTCACGGCCCCCAGAGTCCCCTCATCGACACCAAGCGAACCTGCGCACGGGTGGCGGCCAGCGATGCGACCGTGTTGTTGACCGGAGAGACCGGCACCGGCAAGGAGATCTTCGCGCGATTCATCCACAACCAGAGCCCACGCGCGGCGCGTTCCTTCGTTCCGGTCAACTGTGGCGCGATCCCCGAGACCTTGCTCGAAAGTGAGCTGTTTGGATACGTGAAGGGCGCCTTCACTGGCGCAGCCTCCTCTCGCAAGGGGCGGGTGGCCATGGCCGAAGGGGGCACCCTGTTCCTCGACGAGATCGGTGAGCTGCCTCTGTCGCTGCAGGTCAAGCTCCTGCGACTGCTGCAGGAGCGGTCCTACGAGCCGATCGGCAGCTCGGAATCCGTGTCCGCCAACTTCCGTCTCATCACCGCCACCAATCGCGATCTCGCCGACGAGGTTCGCGCCGGACGGTTTCGGAGCGATCTGTACTATCGCCTCCACGTTTGCCCGGTTCGACTACCCGCGCTGCGCGAACGCCGCGGAGATATTGCCCCGCTGTTCCGGTTCTTCTGGGCCCGTCGGGGAGAGACCCGGCCCGTGGAGGCGGCCGTCATGGATTGCCTGTCGGCTTACGCCTGGATGGGAAACGTCCGCGAGCTCGAGAATCTGGTGGAACGCGTATCGGTGTGTGCCGAGGGAGACGTGATCCGCCTGTCCGACCTTCCGCCGGGTATCCGGCCCGTGCACCTGGACGGGGCCGAAGCACCCAGGATCAACCTCGATGGCCATTCGTCGCAAGGCTCGGTTCCGCTCCTCGAGACCACCGCGACGTTTGGTCCGGCGGGGGCGGCCGTCGAGTCCGGTTGGGCGGCCGAGGTGCTGGCGTCGTCGTCGGTGTCGGCTCGGGAAATCTCGGAGCTCTCTGTCTCGGCCTCCGAGGTCGCGGAGGACCAACTGGCCCGGCAGCGGGCGACCTCCAGCCCGGCCGAGGGTGGAGGCGGCGGCGGCAAAGCGGGCGGGGGAGCCTCGATCACGTCGCTGGAATCGCTGGCCGAGATGGCCGCCCAGGTGCGCGCCGAGCACAAGCTCGCCAACCCGCGCGGGTCGACGGACTCCGGCAACACACCCACCCCCATCCTGCAGTTCCCGATCGATTTGCCGACCATGCTGCGCGACCTGGAGAACCGCTATATCAACGCGGCGCTGGTTCAGACCGGCAGCAACAAGAAGGAGGCGGCCAAGTTGCTGGGCATGGGTCGCACGACGCTGGTCGAGAAGCTGCGGCGCCGCGCCACCGATCGCCCACCGATCTCCGACGAGGAGCAGATGTTCCCGCCCCCATCCCGGTCCTCCGCGACACCGGCGCCACAGAGCTGACGTGAAGACCGGCACGGGCGGTGCAACTCCTGCGAGATCGTGGTGTGGAACGTCGCAATTCTGGCGCTGATCGGGGCCTGGGACCTGGCGGGGAATCCCGTCAAGGCGGCCGGGTCAGCCGGGTCAGACCGGGAGGTGCCGCAGGGTCTGCGCATGACCATGTCGGCGACGACGGAGCGCATCCCGCTGTTGCATCTGCATGCCCCCCCGGAGCTGTCGATGGACTCGCTGGCCCGCCGGGTCCGCCTGATACCTTCGCGGAAGGATCAGGCCGACGCCTTGGCGGCCCAGATCATGAAACACGCGGGCGTGCTGTGTCCGAAGGTCACCCTCAAGGGTGCGCTGGTCGAGATGACGTGTCGGGACGCCCGCTTCGAGGCCCAGATCACGAAAGAGGGAAGGAACCTCTACCTCGACATCAATGAATTGCGGGGCCTTCCCTGGCGGGGAGGGTTCGAGTCGCCGCCCTCCTATTACTACGATCCGTGGCGCATGGGCCTCGGGCAGAGGTGCCCGGGCAAATCGCCTGCCGTGCGCGGCGAGTGCGCGCTGAAGGAGGGCAACACCCTCGAAGCCGCCAAGCAATTTCGCGCGGCGCTCGACACCTCGGCCCGTCAAATGGCGAGCGTGCGCCTCGGAGATCTGGCCGTGGCCACCGGCGATCCGATCACCGCCGGGGGCTGGTACCGGCGCACGGGAGACTTTGGCTACTTTGGACGAGTTGCCGAGGCTCGCCTTTGCGAGCTGGAGGGCAAATGTTTGCACACCACCGAGGAGGTTCTGCGGGCCTTCGATCCAACCGGCTTGCCGGAGCCGTTGCGCGCCGAGTCCCAGGTGCGGGCGGCGCGCGCAGAGGCTTACATGGGTCGGCTGATGTCGGCGGTGCACATCATCTCGACCCAGGAACGCGCCCACGGCATGGCCAGCATCTGTCGAGAAGGCGGGGAGCTGATCTGCCGACGGATCGTGCTCCAGGCGATGCAAGAGACGATGCTCCCGGCAGCGCGGCTGGCGGCCTCCGCCAACCCACGCGCGGCGAGCGGCGACGCCGCGGCCCAGAGGGAGAAGACCGACAAGGCGTATCTGGAAGAATTGCTGGAGGTCTATCTGGCCATCCCGTCCTGGGACCAGGGACCGATGGCCGTCGAGCTCGTGCAAGCGGCAGCCTCGGTGGCCGCGCGGCTGGGGGCGCCGGCATTCGGAGGAAACCTGCTGGCGGCCCTGGCGCCCCAGGTTCCCGAACGGCAGCTGGCAGATCATCTGCTTCTGGCCGCCGAGACCTTCGTGGTCGCGCAGAGCTGGGCCCGCGCCCGGATCATCGTGGAATACGCCCAGAGTCGGGCGAGGTCCCGGGCCAGGGCCAGCGATGGCCGAGTCGCACCGGGTGGCGACGGCAAGGCAACGGCTCCTTCGATGGCCAGGGAGCAAGGGCTGCGAGGGCCCCGCTGGAAGGCGGTCTATCGGGCGTTGTCCATGCGTTCGGAGGAGGACGAGATCTCGCCAGCGGTGCGCGCGGCCATGGAGGCGACGTTCGCCGCGACGCTCATCGAGCTCAAGAAGAGCCATGCGACCCTGGCCCAGGCCGAGAGCGTGCTGCGGGCAGGCAAGGACGCTCATACTCCGTCCGCGCCCTCCAAGATCGAGACGAACGAAACGCCCGCTGGCCGGCCTCCCGGGAATGATCCGGAGGGCGCGCGAGCGGCGCTCCCCACGACACCGTCGGCACGGTCGACCGCGCCCGGCACGCCATCGGATGCTCGGTCGACCACACCGCCAGCCGCGCCTCCTTCGGCGGTGGCGCGAAACCAGGACCCGCAGCCATGAGCCCGCCCGGCAACAGCGACCCGACCGGACCTCGCGTCAGATCCGCGACGCTGGCACGACCCTCGCAGACATCGTCTTTCAGGAGGGCGGCATGAAACTCTTTGACACAACCTTGACGCGGCTACAGCAATCGCTCGATGTGCGCTTGGTCGAGCACAACGTGTTGGCGGGGAACATCGCCAACTCCGACACACCCGGGTATCGGCCCAAGGAGCTGGACTTCTCGCAGGCGATGGCGGCCGCGCAGCAGGCCGCGGACACCGAGATGTTGGCGAGCACCGACGCGCGCCATCTCGGCCCGAACGGAGAAGGTCCTGCGGGGGCAGGGGCCTCGCGAGCCACATTCGCGGCGACCACCCTGGTGCGCGACGGCGTGGGCAATAGCCCCAGCCTCGACGGCAACCAGGTCGATCTGGATCGCACGATGGCCGGTCTGGCTGAGAACTCCTTGCAATACGGGGCCAGCGCCCGCGCCGCCGGGAAGAAGCTGGCCATCCTGCGCTACGTCGTCTCCGACGGAGGCAGCTGATGGCAAGTGTGCGACCTGGGCCGCCGGGAAGATCCTGCTGCGTTGTCGAAAGGGGCGTGCCTTGGACTTCCTGACAGCGCTGCGGATCAGCGGAGCGGGGCTCGGCGTCGAGCGGACGCGGGTCAACCTGGCGACGTCCAACCTCGCCAACGCCGAGACCACCCGCACGCCCGAGGGGGGACCCTACAAGCGTCTCGACCCGGTCATCCAGGCGGTGAGCTTTCCGTCGGAGCTGGGCGATGCGCAACAGCTGGGCAGCCCCGCCAACCAGGCGATGAAGGCCGAGATCTCCGCGATCGTCGCCGATCAGACGCCGGGACGTCGCGTGTACAGCCCCGGCCATCCGGACGCGGATCCCGAGGGGTTCGTGGTGTTCCCCAACGTCAATCCGGTGCACGAGGTCGTGAACCTGATGTCGGCGTCGCGCAGCTACGAGGCGAACGCCACCGCCATCGACACCTTGAAGAGCATGGCCCAGCGCGGACTGGACATCGCGCGCTGACGCGTGAGCTCGCATCGCCAGGAGATCACAGATGAGCATCGAAACCATTCGCTCGATAGTCGGCATCAACCCCCAGCCGGAGGTGAGTCAGGTCGAGCGCTCGCTGGGCAGCGCGTCGGGCGGCGGGTTCGCGGAGACACTGGGCGGCGCTTTGCAGAAGGTCGACCAGATGCAACTGAACGCGGACGCCCAGGCCGACAAGGTCGCGATGGGCGGCGGCAACCTTCACGAAATGTCGATGTCCCTCGAAGAAGCCGACATCTCGATGCGCCTGGCCATGAAGGTTCGGACGAAATTGGTCGAGGCATATCAGGAGATCATGCGCATGAGCGTTTGAAACGGCGCGACGAGGCGCGCACATCGGGTCGGTCGCGGACCGCTGGTGGCGCCGGGAGTGGGGAGTGGGGTCGAGGAGCCTGGATGCTGGTCGGATCGTGGTCTTTGAAAGGAATTCTTGATGGAACCGTTGCTGAATCAACTGCGAGAGCTGCCCCGACGCCTGGCGTCCCTCCCGCCGTCGGTCAAGTTCGGGGCCTTTGCGGGCCTGGCGGTTCTGGCGGTGATCATGGCGGTCTCCCAGCTGGGAGGAAACAACGGGGCCTGGGAGTACGCCTTCACGAACTTGACGCCGGAGGACTCCGCCGAGGCGGCGGCCTACCTCAAGGCTTCCAAGATACCCTTCAAGATCGAGGCGGGAGGCTCGGCGATCTCGGTGCCGGCCTCTCAGGTCTACGACGCTCGGTTGATGCTGGCCGCGTCCGGGCTGCCCCGGGGCGGCGGTGTGGGCTTCGAGATCTTCGATCGCGGCGATCTGGGTGTCTCCGAGTTCACGCAGCGGGTGAATCTCCGACGCGCCATCGAAGGGGAGCTGGGTCGCACCATCTCGCGTCTGGCCTCGGTGCGCTCGGCGCGCGTGCACATCACCTTGCCGGAGAAGGGACTCTATCGCGACGAGGACCGCAAGGCCTCGGCGGGAGTCGCGCTGAACCTGCAGCCCGGTCGGGTGATGGCCGACAAGGAGATCGCGGGGGTTCGCCACCTGGTGGCCGCCGCGGTGACGGGCCTCTCGCCCGAGGCTGTCACCATCGTCGACGGCCGAGGGACGGTGCTGGCGGGCGACACCTCTCCCGCGGCCAAGGCTGCCAGCGAGCAGCGTGACGTGGAGCGAAACTTCGAGCAACGCATCGTCGATCTCCTGGAGCCGACCATCGGCGTGGGGGCGGTGGTGGCCAAGGTCAGCGCTTCCTTCGACAACACCGAGGTCGAGACCACCAACGATTCGTACGATCCCGAGGCCTCGGCGGTCCGCAGCGAGCACAAGACCACCGAGCAGAGTCAGCAGGACGGCAATGGTCCGGCCGGGGTGGCCGGGGCGGCGGCCAATCAGCCGCTGGCTGGTGTCCCGGGCGGCGGCAGTGGACCGAACCGTGGCAACAACAACGCCCGCGAGGACGAGACCAAGAACTACGAGATCTCGAAGACGATCACCCACACCATCACCCGGGGCTCGCGCCTGAAGCGCCTGTCGGTGGCGGTGCTGCTGGATGCGCCCGGCGGCACCACCCGTCCGGAGGCCGAGCTGAAGCGCCTGGAGTCGCTGGCCAAGGGCGCGGTGGGGTTCGACCCCAGCCGAGGCGATCAGTTCCAGATCAGCGCCTCGGCGTTCAACCGGCCGGCCGAGCCAGTCGAGGCGAAGCTTTCGTTCCTGGATTCGCCGCGAATCATGCGGATCGCGCAGCTGGTGGGTGGTGTGATCTTGCTGTTGATCGCCGCGCTGGCCATCGGCCGCATGCGCAACCTGGCCTCGGCCGGAGCACCAGGCATGGCCATGCTGCGACCGGGCGCCCGGGTGGGCGAGCTGGAGGCCATGATGGGCTCCGACCCGGCGGGGCTGACCTCCGCGCGGCCGAACGCGGCGCTGGGCCCGGCCCAGGTCGATCCCAACGTGGGCCTTCGAGACCGTGCCCAGGAGCTGGCGCGCAACGATCCGGCGCGCGCGGCCCAGTTGCTCAAGGCCTGGATCAACACCGACAGCGAGCAGAGGAGCTAGTCCGTGGCCGAAGCACAACCGA
>Ga0209849_1000143_pt1 | contig 10828 bp, 8 predicted proteins | sample OrgsoiDNA2013048_FD_185798 | JGI IMG/M metagenome (GOLD analysis project Ga0209849, IMG submission 185798) | Permafrost soil microbial communities from the Arctic, to analyse light accelerated degradation of dissolved organic matter (DOM) -... | ecosystem: Environmental > Terrestrial > Soil >... | reverse complement strand
GGGATGGGCTCGGAGGACCGGCCATTTCCCCGCATGCTGAAAGCCATGGGGTGGACCGTTGGTGCCGTACCTTTCTATTTCCGCATGATCCGTCCGGCGCGTTGTGTCCGGGAGTTGGGGCCGCTCCGCAAATCCGCTTGGAAACGTGTCGCTGGGACGGTGGCTGCCGCAACGGGCGCGGCCTCCATCGGGGCCGCCGTGTTTCACCGCGCCACGGCGCCGGCCCGCCAGGCTGCCGGGCAGTATGCCGCCGAAGCGGTCACTGCCTGGGGAGAATGGTCAGCCGGCGTGTGGTCGCGGTTCGCTCCCGGCGTCAGCTTCGGCGTGCTGCGAAGTCCGGAGACGTTATCCTTCTTTTACCCCCTTCATGACGACAGTTTGAGGGTCTGGCGGCTCAAACGCGGCGACAGGGTCGAGGGCTGGTTTGCGCTTGCGATTTCTACCATGCGCGACAGCGCTTATTTCGGCAATTTGCGGGTCGCTACGCTGACCGATTGTATCGGTTCGCCGGACGCGATGCGGAGCGGGTGCATGCTGGCGGTGGAGGAGGCGCGGCGGCTCGGCGCCGATCTGTTGATTGCCAACCAGGCTCACCAGGCACTGCAAGACGCCTGCATCGGAGCGGGATGGCGGCGCGGTCCCTCAAACTTTCTGCTCGCCACCTCGAAGGTATTGACCCAGGAGTTGAAGCCTGAGTCGTCTTACGTCACGCGGCGGGATGGCGACGGCCTGGTCCATCTGCTCACCGGCTAAACGGGACTTCCCAAGCGTGATAGAATTCCCACCGGCATGAAAATTTCCCGACGCAACTTTGCTTTGTCCATGGCCACCGGGCCGTTCATCCTGCGGGGCCAGCAGGGTCCGCTCCGCGCTCGCGTGAAGATCGACACGGAGCGCGTTATCGGCGACATCGATCCCATGATTTATGGAAACTTCATCGAGCACCTGGGGCGATGCATCGATGGCGGAATCTTCGAGGAGAAGTCGCCGCTTTCGGACAGCAACGGATTTCGCCGCGATGTGATGGACGCGGTGCGCAAACTGAATGTCACTCAACTGCGATGGCCCGGCGGGAACTTCTCGTCGAACTATCACTGGAACGACGGGATTGGGCCGCGCGACCAGCGTCCGCCGCGCCTGGAGATGGCCTGGGGCACGGTGGAGAGCAACCGCTTCGGCACGCACGAGTTTCTGAATTACGCGGAGATGCTGAAGACCCAGCCCTACATCTGCACCAACCTCGGGACCGGAACGTGGACCGAAGCCCAACAGTGGGTGGAGTATTGCAACTCCTCCGAAGATACGGCCATGACGCGCCTGCGCAAACAGAACGGACGCGCGGCCCCGTGGAAAGTCAAATTCTGGGGGCTTGGCAATGAGATGGATGGTCCCTGGCAGATGGGCCACCGCAGCGCCGAAGACTATGGCAAGTTCGCCCTGGAAGGCGCCAAGCTCATGAAGTGGACCGATCCGAACGCCAAGTTGATCGCGGCTGGGTCGTCCAACTACCGCCCCGGCTCGGACTGGACTTCATGGAACCGGACCGTGCTGCAGTACCTGAATCAGCATGCCGATTACCTTTCGCTGCACACGTATGTCGGTAACCCGAACAACGACTTCGGCGAATTCATGGCGAGCTCGCTCGAACTGGACCAGCGCACCAGGACAGCCGAGGGCATCATCGACGCGTCGCTTTCGGGGCAGCCGGGCAACCGCCGCATCTATATCGCCTGGGATGAATGGAATGTCTGGTACCGCGCGCGCGGCAACCAGCAACGCGGCCGCCGGATTCTGGAAGAGCGCTACAACCTGGAAGACGCGCTGGTGGTGGCCACCTTCCTCAATTCGTTCATCAACCACGCCCACATCGTGAAGATGGCCAACATGGCCCAACTGGTGAATGTGATCGCGCCCATCTTCTCGAACGAAAAGGGTCTGTTCCTGCAGACCATTTACCACCCGCTGCAACTGTTCGCGAATCACAGCAAAGGCAAGGCGCTGGCGTTGTTCGTGGACAGCCCGAAGTATAAGACCGCGCGCTTTGACGATGTTCCGCACCTGGACGTTTCGGCGGCATATGACAACGGGTCTCTGGTGCTCAACGTGGTGAACCGGCATCGCGATCAGGCCATCGAAACCGAATTTGAAGCCGAGGACAAGCAGTTCTCGGGCGCGGTCGCCATTTCGGAGGTCAACGGTCCGGACATCAAATCCGAAAACGATTTCGACAAGACCACGGTGAAAACGGTAGAGCGGTCCGCCACCGCCGAGGGACACAAGCTCCGGCACAGCTTCCCGCCTCACTCGTATACGATGCTGAAGGCGAAGCTGGTCTGAGTCTTCGGATTACTGGCAGGTGGTCACGCCAGCAGGACCGCATCATGGTTACGCTTGACGGCAAGCTTGGACAGGCCCTTGTCGAAAGTCACCAGGGTGGCGTGCGCCGCCTGGCTCAACGCCAGCAGGTAGCAATCGCCTAAACTCTTGGGCGCCGATGCTGGAGAGAAGGCTGAGGTGGCCAGCCGAAACCACTCATCCACCTCGGCTGGTTCGTGGCGGAACTCAACTTTCGGATCGTGCAGCCACCGGTCGTAAACTGCCCAAGCCTTCCGCAAGGTGAGACAATCGTCTCCCATGACAGCGCTGGTTGTCAGCAGCCGCAAGAGTCCGATCTGGGTAAAGCGGCAGTACAGGACTTCGTCCTCGCCCAGAGAGCGGAACCATTTCCAGGCCGGTGCGGAATGCGGATGGCTGCCCCAACTCAGCGCCAGCCAGACGTTGATGTCAGCTAAATAAGAGGTCGTACGGATTTTCCCTGTCGGGACACAACGGGCCGGGTTTGCTCTTTCCGGCAACGGGCGGGCCAAGCACCGGAGTGCGCCGCCGCCTGGCGCTAAACTTGCCTTCTATGGCGCAGATCACCAGCGAGCGAATGGAGGTCTTTTCGCTTGCCGCCCGGCGGCGGAGCGGCTCATAAAGCTCCTCGGGGATATCTATCGTGGTCCGAACGCTCATGCCATAATTATGGCACACTTCGCAAGCCCCGAGCTACTTCTTGCGCCGAGCTACTTCTTGCGCCGAGCTACTTCTTCCGCCGAGCTACCAGGCGAACGCGCTTGGTCTGCGAGATGGCGCCCGCGGTGAGCGCATCGTTCACGATCTCGCCTTGTTCCTGCTGGTGGCGCTTGCCGGAGCCGGTGGCGGGGCTGGCGCTTTCCGGCCGGCCGACGTAGCGTATGGCGCGCTGGGTGTCGTCCAGCAGCGGCTGGATGCATTCGCGCAGGGTGTGCCACGGGCCCATGTTGCGCGGTTCCTCCTGCGCCCATACGACTTCGGCCGTCAGCGGATAGCGCGCCAGAATGTCGCGGGCTTGATCCGCGGCAAAGGGGTAAAGCTGCTCCACGCGCACCAGGGCCACGTGGCCGGCTTTGCTTTCGTCCTTACCGGCCAGCAGGTCGTAGTAGATTTTGCCCGAGCAGAAAACCACGCGGGAAATGCGGCTGGGGTCCACGGCTTCGGCATCGCCCAGGATTTCGGTGAAGCCGCCGGTGGTGAAATCGCGCAGCGAGGATACGGCGCGCGGGTGGCGCAGCAGGCTCTTGGGCGTGAAGACGATCAGCGGCTTGCGCGTGCCCCGCCGATCGTGGCCGCCGTACATCTGGCGGCGCAGCACGTGGAAATATTGCGCCGGCGTGGTGACGTTGCAGACCTGCATGTTGTTTTCGGCGCACAGCGTGAGGTAGCGTTCAATGCGCGCGCTCGAATGCTCCGGGCCTTGCCCTTCGAAGCCGTGCGGCAGCAGCATCACCAGGCCGCTCGGCTGTCCCCACTTCTGCTCGCAGCAGGCGATGAACTGGTCGATCATGATCTGCGCGCCGTTGGCGAAATCGCCGAACTGCGCCTCCCACATCACCAGCGTCAGCGGGTCGGCCACGCTGTAGCCGAATTCGAAGCCCAGCACGGCGTACTCGCTCAGAGAACTGTCATACACATCGAAGCGGGCCTGGCCGGGCGAGATGTGCTGCAAGGGTATGTAGCGCTTGCCGAGTTCGGAATCGTAAAACGCCAGGTGGCGCTGGCTGAACGTGCCGCGGCCAGAATCCTGACCGCTCAGCCGGACCGCCGTGCCTTCGAGCGCCAGCGTGCCGAAGGCCAGCGCTTCGCCGAATGCCCAGTCGATGTTGCCGCCCTTGGCGATCGCGTCGCGGCGCTTTTCCACGAAGCCGCGCAGTTTCGGATGCAGGTGGAAGTTTTCAGGAAACTGCGTCATGCCCAGGGTCACGCGCTCCAGCACCTGCTGGTTCACCGCGGTCCGCGGGCAGAAACTGCCGATCTCTTCGCCGGTCACCGCGCTCAGTTCCTGCACTTCAAAGTGCTCGGCGCGCTCCTGCGCGGCGTCGTAGGCAGCGGAGAGCCGGTCGGCCACGGCCTTGCGCATAGCCGCCGCTTCTTCCTCCGCCAGCACGCCTTCGCGCACCAGGCGCCCGGCGTAGAGCGCGCCCACGGGCGGATGTTCCTTGATCTTGCGGTAGAGGATGGGCTGCGTATAGCTGGGGTCGTCGCCCTCGTTGTGGCCGTGGCGGCGATAGCAGATCATGTCGATCACCACGTCCTTCTTAAACTGCTGCCGGTAATCGAAGGCGATCTGCACCACGCGGATGGCGGCCTCCGGGTCGTCGCCGTTGACGTGGAATATGGGGGCTTGCACGGCGCGCGCCACATCGGTGGAATAGGGCGTGGAGCGCAACTCATCGGGCAGCGTGGTGAAGCCGATCTGGTTGTCGATGATCAGGTGCAGCGTGCCGCCGGTGGAATAGCCGTCCAGTTGCGAAAGGTTGAGCGTCTCCGCCACCACGCCCTGGCCGGCGAAGGCCGCGTCGCCGTGGATCAACACCGGGATGACGCGCTCGCGCTCGGTATCGCCCAGCCGGTCCTGCTTGGGACGTACGATGCCCTCCACCACCGGGTCCACGGCTTCCAGATGGCTGGGGTTCGGGGAAACCGACACCACGATCTCGCGGCCGGTGGAAGTTTTGCGAATTCCGGTGGCGCCCAGGTGATACTTCACGTCGCCCGAGCCCTGCGTGCTCGAAGGATCGATCTCGCCTTCGAACTCCGAGAAAATCTGCTTGACGTCCTTGCCCACCGTGTTGGCCAGAATGTTCAGACGGCCGCGGTGCGCCATCCCCATCACGATTTCGTGAACGTTGTTGGCCGCCGCGCGCTCCAGGAATTCGTCCAGGATGGCCAGCGCGGTTTCGCCGCCTTCGAGCGCAAAGCGCTTCTGGCCCACGAACCGCGCATGCAGGAAGTGCTCGAACTCTTCGCCGTTGAGGACGCTCTGCAGAATTCGCAGGCGGGTTTCGCGGTCCAGCGGCCAGTTGTTGGCCTCATGTTCCATGCGCTGTTGCAGCCATCGCTTCTGCTCCGGCACCTGGATGTTCATGTACTCGCACCCGATCTTACCGCAGTAAGTTTGGCGCAGAGTTTCCAGAATCTCGCGCAGCGTGGCCACGGCCTTAGGCGCACCTTCGCCGATGGCCTCGCCCAGGCTGCCGGTCAGAAATTCGCGGTCCAGGTCCCAGATGGTCAGGCCATAGGTTTCGGGGTCGAGCTCGGGATGGTAGCTGGGCTCAGTGCCCAGCGGATCCAGATCCGCGATCAGGTGGCCGCGCACCCGGTAGGCGTTGATCATCTGGATGATCCCGGCTTCCTTGGCGATTTCGGCGTAGCGCGCCGACGTCACTCCCGGCAGCAGAGGCGTACGGTCGGTTCCCCACTTGACCGGCTGGTGCGGCATGCGCAGGTGGGCGAAGACCTCTTCGTAGAAGCCATCCTTGCCATCGAGCAGCCCTTGCACCTTGCCCAGGAACAGGCCGGATTCGGCGCCCTGGATGATGCGGTGATCGTAGGTGCAGGTGAGCGTCATCACCTTGCTGATGCCCAGCGTGGCGCGGGTCTCATCGGCCGCCCCCTGGTATTCGGCGGGATAGTCGATGGCCCCGGCGGCGATGATGGCGCCCTGGCCGGCCATGAGCCGTGGGTTCGAAGCCATGGTGCCGACGGTTCCCGGATTGGTCAGCGAGATGGTGGTGCCCTCGAAATCGGCGGGCGTCAGTTTGCCTCTTCGCGCGCGCGATACCAGGTCGTCGAAGGCTGTGAGGTACTCCTGAAAATTGAGCGCGCCCGAGTTCTTGATGCTGGGTACCATGAGGACGCGCGCGCCGTCTTTACCGGCGACATCCACAGCGATGCCGAGGTTGATCTGCGCGTGGATCGCGCGGAACGGCTGGCCGTCTATTTCGGCGTAGGCGTGGTTGAGGCCCGGCACTTCTTCGAGCGCTTTGACCACGGCCCAGCCGATCAGGTGCGTGTAGGAAACCTTGCCGCGGCCGACCAACGTGCGGTGCTGGTTGATGATGCGCCGGTTCTCATCCATCACCTTGACGGCGATCGTGCGCTGCGAAGTAGCCAGAGGAATGGCGACGCTGGCCGCCATATTCTGGGCGATGCGGGCGGCCGCGCCGCGCAAGGGCTGAAGTTCGCCAGAGGGGGCGCCGGAGGGGGCTAGCTTAGCCGGGGTGATGGCGAGAGTTGGAATCGCGGAGCCGCTCGCGCCCGACGGCCGCGGTTCCTGGAAGAACTGCTTCCAGCTTTCCTCCACCGACGAACTGTCATGCAGATACTGCTGATACAACTCGTCTTCGAGCCAGCTATTAACGCCCAATTCCGCGTCGGATTTCAATGCCATTTTGGAGGGAACTTTCTACTCTTTCATGATAGCGTGAGTGGCGCTTGGCGCCGTAAGAACTGACGCATGCGCGCCTGGAACTGCACTCGGGGGCGGTGGCGAGCCGGATGAGAAAGTACCATTCGGCGTGTACGGCCGTCTTTGTATTCTATTCGTTGCGTTCGCCGGCGAATGCTTGGCACGACACTTGCTCTATCACCCGGATAGGAGAACAATCATGACCCGTTTCTGGAATACGGCCTTGCTGGGCGTCGCCCTGATGGCCCCCATAGCGATGACGCCGACAACGTTGCGAGCCCAAGATCACAAGGCGCGCACTTACCACGACAAACAACACAACGACGACCATGAATGGAACAGCCATGAAGATCAGGCGTACGGTATGTGGGCCAAGCAGAATCATCGCAAACATAGCGACTTTTCGAAGCTCAAAGAAAACGATCAGCAAGCCTATTGGGGCTGGCGTCACGACCATTCGGATTCCCTGCTCAAGATCGATATCCATTAGCCTCGATCTTCGAATTGGGCAGCCAGCGCCTTCGGGGCCGTGCGGCGCCAGGCCGCCGCGATAGTCCGGCGAAGGGTTGCCGCATCGGCCTTGGCCAGCCGCACACTGGTAGCTCCCCTTCGGCCCCAGCCGCCCTTAACCGGCACGAAGACCAACGGGTGGTCTTGAACGAGTTCCTGCTGTTGTTCCGGGGACAGCTTAACCATGCCCCAATCTTTGTCGGGGTACTGGAGCGTCGCAAAAATCTTGCCGCGCACACGAAAATCCGGGTGGTCCATGTGGACGCTTGCCGAGGCCTCGGGCATGCTCTACGTACGCGTTGACTCCTTGTCCGCCGATTACGCAATACCGAATGCCGTGCTCCCCGAGCAGAGCGATAAGCGATCCCAGGAGTCGGAGTGGTCGAGTGTCACGGTTTTCCAAAGAGGCGGCTGCTCGCATGGGTGCCTGTACAATCGTAACAGGCGCCACAACAAGAGCGAGCGATGCAGAACACCAAAATTGTAGCCACCCTGGGCCCTTCTACCGACGCACCCGGTCTTCTGGAACAGCTAATCGACGCGGGCGTGGATGTCTTCCGCCTCAACGCCTCGCACGGAGTGCAGGACCAGCAGTTTGCGCGGATCGACGCTGTGCGTGCCGCCGCCCGCAAAGCCAGAGTCCACGCAGGCATACTGCTGGATCTCCAGGGTCCGAAGATTCGCCTCGGGCGTTTTGAAAACGGCGGCTGCGTGCTTGAGACCGGCAGCCATTTCACCATCACCACGGAAACCATTCTCGGCACCGCGGAGCGCGCCTCCACCGGATATTCCAAGTTCGCCGGCGACGTGAAGGCCGGCGACCGCGTTCTTCTGGCCGATGGCTCCATCGAACTGCGCGCCGTGGACAGCGACGGCGTCTCGGTTCGCACGGAGGTGGTGCACGGCGGCCCCATCGGCGACAACAAGGGCATCAACCTTCCGGGCGTTCATGTCAGCCTCCCTTCGCTCACCGAGAAGGACCTGGCCGACCTGCACTTCGGCCTCAACGCCGGGGTTGACCTGATCGCCCTCTCCTTCGTGCGCACCGCCGACGACGTGCAGCAGTTGCGCAACCGGCTTGGAGGCCGCCCCGTTTCCATCGTCGCCAAGATCGAAAAGCCGGAAGGATGGGAGAATATCGAATCCATTCTGGATGTGACCGACGGCGTGATGGTGGCCCGCGGCGATCTGGGAGTGGAAACCGCGCTCGAAAAGGTTCCGCGCATTCAGAAGTCGATCATACGGAGGGCTCGCCGCAAAGCCCGCTTCGTGATCACCGCCACCCAGATGCTGGAATCGATGATCGGGAACCCGACGCCCACGCGCGCCGAAGTGAGCGATGTGGCCAACGCCATCTACGATGGCACCGACGCCGTCATGCTCTCGGCCGAAACTTCCGTCGGCAAGTACCCGGTGGAGGCCGTGCGCTTCATGGCGCGGATTGCCGCCGAAGCCGACGGCTCCATACGCAAGAGAGGCTATCTGGATCCGCCGCACGCGGCCCATCCCTCGAACCCCGAAATCCTGGCCGATGCAGCCCATCGTGCCGCCCGCGATTCCGGCGCCGCCGCCATCGTGGTCTTCACCTCGCGCGGCTCCAGCGCACGGCTGGTCAGCCGCTACCGCCCTCCGGTTGAAGTGTACGCCATCACCCCGCACGACACCACCGCGCGCCAGCTTTCGGTGAGCTACGGGGTGATCGCACTCCTGGCGCCGGACTGCTCCAGCACGGATGAAATGCTGGCCCAGATGGACCGCGTCCTTACCGAAGGCGGTCTTTTGAAAAAAGGCGAGCTGGTGGTTTTTCTGGCTGGCCAGCCCGTGGGCCGGCCCGGCACCACCAATCTGATGAAGCTGCACAGACTGGGCGTGGGGTAAGGGTCACCGTCGGCGATACTGTTACGGGAGGATGCCGCATGAATTTTGCCGGCGCATCGCTGGCGCGGCGCATCGAAGCTGCCGAGGCGGCCAACGCGCGCGGCTGCACAGCGGTCTATCCCGAAGCGGCAGTGCTGGAAGTAGCCGGCGGCTGCGCCATCTTCGCCGGAGCCGATTCGCCCCTGACCAATGCGGTGGGGCTTGGGCTCAACGGTCCGGTCGGCGAGGACGAAATCAGCGCGCTCGAGAACTTCTTCCAATGCCGGGGCGCGCATACCGCCATCGATCTTTGCCCTCTGGCCGACTCGGGATTTCTCCATGCGCTGAGCCGGCGCGGCTACCGCCCTACCGAGTTCAACAATGTTCTGGTGAAGCGGTTGGCGGGCACGGAGATCGCCTTCACACCGCGCATCCGGCGCGCTCTCCCCGATGAGGCCGACCTGTGGTCGTACACCGTGGGCTGCGGATTCTTCGAGCAACCGCGGCTCACCACCGATGAGATGGACATAGGCCGCGCCATTTTCGCCATGCCGTCAGCCATGTGCTACCTCTCGGTGGCGGAACCGGGCGAGCCCGCCGGCGGCGCCGCATCCGCCATTTACAGCGGCCTCGCCACGCTCTTCGCCGACAGCACCATCGCGCGTTTCCGGAATCTGGGCCTGCACCGGGAACTGATCGCCGCCCGCCTCAACGAAGCCCTGGCGCAAGGCTGCGACCTGGCCACCGCATCCACCGAAGCCGGCAGCGCCTCGCAGCGCAACTACGAGCGGATGGGTTTTGAAGTGGCGTATACCAAGGTGACGCTCGTGGCCGCCGGCAGAAGTGATTGAGAATATATTTGAGATTTGCGGATCTTTCAGTACACTCCCATTCTTACGCACTTTAACTATGGGTGGTTGGACTACTGGGTTGCGGCGTGCCTGGTCCCGGTGGTGGTCTGGATCCTGCTGAGCGGTCTGGACGATCTGTTTATCAACGTGGTGTATCTCCTGACTTGCCGCCGGCGCTTTCCCTGGCCGGTGGAACTGGAGTTGCGGCAGACCCCCGAGCGCCGCATCGCCATCTTTGTGCCCGTGTGGCACGAACACGGCGTAATCGGCCAGATGCTCGAACACAATCTCGCGGAGATAGGGTACTCGAATTACGACGTTTTTGTCGGCGTGTATCCCAACGACCTGCCGACCGTTCGCGCCGTCTCCGAACAATCCCGCCGCCATCCGCGCATTCATGTAGCCACCTGTCCCCATAACGGCCCCACATCCAAAGGCGATTGCATGAATTGGATCTACCGCCGGATGCAGGAATTCGAAGCGCTGCATGGGGTTCGCTTCGAGATCGTGGTTACGCACGATGCCGAAGACCTGGTCCATGCCGACTCTCTGCGCCTGATCAACTGGTTCTCGCGCAACTACGAAATGGTGCAGATCCCGGTGCTTCCTCTTCCCACGGGCCTTCGCGACTTCACCCACGGACTGTACTGCGACGAGTTCGCGGAGTACCAGCACAAGGACATTCCGGTCCGCCAGGGTCTGGGCGGATTCCTGCCCGCTAACGGTGTCGGTACCGGCTTTGACCGCGCCTCTCTGGATCGCCTGGCAGCCACACGCCAGGGGCGAGTGTTCGACCCCGAATGCCTCACCGAGGATTACGAAACCGGATTCCGACTGCACG
>Ga0209849_1000137_pt1 | contig 10888 bp, 5 predicted proteins | sample OrgsoiDNA2013048_FD_185798 | JGI IMG/M metagenome (GOLD analysis project Ga0209849, IMG submission 185798) | Permafrost soil microbial communities from the Arctic, to analyse light accelerated degradation of dissolved organic matter (DOM) -... | ecosystem: Environmental > Terrestrial > Soil >... | reverse complement strand
ACGGTGCCGTCGTCAAGGCGGCGCCTCGAACCCACCGGGACGGCTCCCGATCGCTGTACTTCGAAGCCCCGGATGGCACCCTCGTGCAGATCATCCATTTCGGCTCACGACGCTGAGGACCCGCGCGGGGTCCTCGGCGGGCGGGATTTGAAGGCCGCTCGCAGGCTCCTATAGTAGTGTACCCGGCCATGCCAGCCGCCAGCCTCGAATCCATCGTCAGCCTCTGCAAGCGCCGCGGAATCATCTTCCCCTCCTCGGCCATCTACGGAGGTCTGGGGAGCACCTGGGACTACGGCCCCCTCGGGGTCGAGCTGAAGAACAACGTGAAGCGCGCCTGGTGGCGGTCGGTGGTCCACGAGCGCGACGACATGGAGGGCCTGGACGCGGCGATCCTGATGAACCGGCTGGTCTGGAAGTATTCGGGTCACGAGGCGACGTTCTCCGATCCGATGACCGATTGCCGATTCTGCAAGTCGCGCCCCCGGGCCGACCACCTCTTCGTCGCGCAGAAGGGTCGCGATCCCAAGGGTCTGGCCGAGATCAACGCCGCCATCACGGCCAAGGAGCTGAAATGTCCGCGCTGCGGCAGCACGGATCTGACCGAGGCCCGGCCGTTCAACCTGATGTTCAAGACCACGGTGGGCGCGGTCGAGACCGGGGACGATTCGGGGCTGGCCTATCTGCGGCCCGAGACGGCCCAGGGGATCTTCGTCAACTTCGGCAACGTGCTCGACACCATGCGGCGCAAGCTGCCCTTCGGGATAGCGCAGATCGGCAAGGCCTTCCGCAACGAGATCACGCCCGGCAACTTCACCTTCCGCACCCGGGAGTTCGAACAGATGGAGATCGAGTACTTCGTCAAGCCCGGCGAGGACGAGGCGGCGCACCAGGCCTGGATCGACACCCGCACCAGGTGGTACGCCGATCTCGGTCTGCGCCCGGAGAACCTGCGGCAGCGCGAGCAGGAGAAACACGAGCTGGCTCACTACGCCAAGCGCTGCGTCGATCTGGAGTACAAGTTTCCCATGGGCTGGAGCGAGCTCGAGGGCATCGCCAACCGCACGGACTTCGACCTGCTGGCGCACAGCCGCGGCCCCAACAACCCGGACTCCATCGCGGAGCTGCGCTATTTCGATCAGGAGCAAAAAAAGCACATCGTTCCCTATGTCATCGAGCCCTCGGCGGGGGCCGACCGCGCCACGCTGGCGTTCCTGTGCGATGCCTACGAGGAGGCCCTGGTCAAGGAGCCTCCCGCCGACGACATCGCCAAGCTCCGCGAGCTGGTTGAGAGCTTCGCCCGCTCGGTGGACAAGCGCGACAATCTGGAGGCGGCCACCAAGACCCGCCTGTCCGAGGTGGCCCACCAGCTCGCCGCCGAGCTGCCGGGAGCCTTGCCGCGCCTGCTGTCCCTGTCGGAGGACGCGGACGCCAATCGCATCGAGGTGTTCAAGAAGGTGCGTGGGGTGGCCGAAAAGATGGGCGAAGAGTTCACGCGCACCGTGCTCCGCCTGCATCCGCGGCTCTCGCCCATCACGGTGGCCGTGTTTCCCTTGAAGAAGAACGAGCCGCGGCTGGTCGAGATGGCCCGGGGCATCAAGGCCGAGCTGCAGGCCGAAGGGCTACGCACGGTCTATGACGATACCGGGGCCATCGGGAAGCTCTACCGCCGACAGGACGAGATCGGAACGCCGTTCTGCTTGACGGTGGACTTCCAGAGCCTGGATGACGGAACGGTGACCGTGCGCGATCGGGACACGATGTCACAGGAGCGCGCCGGCCGCTCCGAGCTGCCATCGGCCCTCAAGAAGCGACTTCGCTGACGGATGCGGCGCGCCTTGTGCGTCGCGCCGGCCATTTCCCTCTTTCCGTCACGAAGGGCAGGATGTAAAAAGCCGCCATGCCCCAGGTCCAAAAGAAAGCCACCTCCACCAAGTCCAAGCTTCAGAAGTCCGTCGCCAAGGTCGCCAAGAACGTCGCCAGGAACGTCAAGAGCGTGGCGAATGGCGTAAGCAAGAAGGTCAACAAGACGGTCAAGAAGGAAAAGGCCAAGGTCAGCGCCGCCCTGGCAAAGCTCGCCGTGGGCAAGGTCCCGGCCGCGCTGAAGCCAGCCAAGCGCACGTACTTCTTCGGGAGCGGCAAGGCCGAGGGAAGCAAGGAGATGAAGAACCTCCTCGGTGGCAAGGGCGCCAACCTGGCCGAGATGACCAACATCGGCATTCCGGTGCCCCCTGGGTTCACCATCACGACCGACGTTTGCAACGAGTTCTACCAGGCCGGTCGCCGGTTGCCCAAGGGACTGGAGGAGGACCTGCGCACCTCCATCGCCAAGATGGAGAAGCTGGTCGGGCTGAAGTTCGGCGACACCAAGAATCCCCTCCTGGTATCGGTGCGATCGGGGGCGCGTGCGTCGATGCCGGGCATGATGGACACCATCTTGAACCTGGGCTTGAACGACGAGACGGCCGCCGGTCTGGCTGCCGCCTCGGGCAACGAGCGTTTTGCCTATGACAGCTACCGCCGCTTCGTCGCGATGTACGGCGACGTGGTCCTGGGCATGAAGCCCGAGCGCAAGGAGGATCACGATCCGTTCGAGGTCCTCTTGCACAAGAAGAAGGAAGCGGAGGGAGTCAAGAACGACTCCGATCTGTCGGCGGAGGCGCTCAAGGAGCTGGTGCACGAGTTCAAGGCGGAGATCAAGAAGCGCATCGGCGCCGACTTCCCGACCAATCCCTACGATCAGCTCAAGGGCGCGATCATGGCGGTGTTCAACTCGTGGGAGAACGATCGCGCCAATGCCTACCGCAAGCTCAACGGGATCCCGGTCGAGTGGGGCACGGCGGTCAACGTTCAGGCGATGGTGTTCGGCAACAAGGGGGATGACTCGGCGACCGGGGTCTGCTTCACGCGCGATCCGGCCAGCGGCGAGAACTTCTTCTACGGCGAGTTCCTGATCAACGCCCAGGGCGAGGACGTGGTGGCCGGCATTCGCACGCCCCAGAAGATCGTCGAGCTGCAGAAGACCTTCCCCAATGCCTACAAGGAGCTGCTGGACATCCGCCGGAAGCTGGAAAAGCACTACCGCGACATGCAGGACATCGAGTTCACGATCGAGGCCTCGAAGCTCTACATGTTGCAGTGTCGCAGCGGCAAGCGCACCGGGTTCGCCAGCGTGCGAATCGCGGTGGAGATGGTGGAGGAGAAGCTCATCTCCAGGGACGAGGCGCTCCGGCGCGTCGAGCCCGAGGCCCTCAATCAATTGTTGCGGCCGGTCTTCGATCCGCCCGCCAAGGTCGCCGCCGACAAGGAGCGGCGCATCCTGGCCAAGGGGCTGCCCGCCGGCCCCGGCGCGGCCACGGGCAAGGTGGTGTTCTTCGCCGAGGACGCCGAGTCGTGGGCCGCCCGCGGCGAGACCGTGATCCTGTGCCGTCACGAGACCTCCCCCGAGGACATCCGGGGCATGGACGCCTCGATCGGGTTCCTGACCGCGTTCGGCGGCATGACCTCGCACGCGGCGCTGGTGGCGCGCCAGATGGGCAAGGTCTCCATCGTCGGCTGCGAGGCGGTCAGCTTCGACTACCACGCTCGCAAGATGACGGTCGAGACCTCACGACCCGGAACCGCCGACGCCGGTGGAGGAGCGGTGGTCTTCAACGAGGGCGACTGGATCTCGCTCGACGGGTTCACGGGCGAGGTCATCCAGGGCCGCGTCGAGACCACGCCGTCGGAGATCATTCGCGTCCTCATCGAGAAGAACTTGGCTCCCGCCCAGGCGCCCGTCTATCAGCGTTACGCCCGCTTGCTGGAATGGGCCGACAAGGTTCGCCGCCTGCGGGTGCGCGCCAATGCGGACCAACCGGACCAGGCCGCGGCGTCGGTGGCCTTTGGCGCGGAGGGGATCGGGCTGTGTCGCACCGAGCACATGTTCTTCGGGGAGGGCAAGATAGGCCCCATGCGCGAGATGATCGTGGCCGAGAACGAGCACGATCGCCGGCTGGCGCTGGCCAAGTTGCTGCCGCTCCAGCGCGAAGACTTCGCCGGGATCTTCCGAGCCATGAAGGGCCGTCCCGTGACCATCCGGACGCTGGACCCTCCGCTGCATGAGTTCTTGCCCCACGATGAGGCGGGCGTGCGCGACCTGGCGACCGCCACCGGAAAGCCCATCGCCGAGATCAAGGAGCGCATCGAGGGGCTCAAGGAATCGAACCCGATGCTCGGTCATCGCGGCTGCCGGCTCGGCATCTCGTATCCCGAGATCACCGAGATGCAGGCGCGCGCCATCTTCGAGGCGGCCTGCGATCTGGCCGACAACAAGGAGCCGGTATTCCCCGAGATCATGATCCCGCTCGTGGGCATCAAGCGCGAACTCGATCTGCAGGCCGATCTGGTGCGCAAGACCGCCGACGCCGTGTTCGCGGAGCGCAAGCGCAAGGTGCCCTACCTGGTGGGCACCATGATCGAGATCCCGCGGGCGGCCATCACCGCCGCCAAGATCGCCGAAACCGCGGAGTTCTTCTCCTTCGGCACCAACGATCTCACACAGATGACCTTCGGCCTGTCGCGCGATGACGTTCCGCGGGTGCTGGCGGACTACATCCGTCAGGACATCTACGACGTGGATCCCTTCGTGAGCATCGACCGGGAAGGGGTGGGCGCGCTCATGAAGATGGCGGTGGCGGGAGGGCGCTCCACCAAGCCCAAGCTCAAGCTGGGGATCTGTGGCGAGCACGGCGGCGAGCCGGGCTCCGTGATGTTCTGTCACGAGATCGGCCTGGATTACGTGTCGTGTTCCCCGTACCGGCTGCCCATCGCGCGGCTGGCGGCGGCGCAAGCCGCGTTGAAGGCATCCTGAACCGGGGTTGGGCAGTCCCAGCCTGCATGAGGTCTTTGCGGTGAGCGCCCGTCACCTCCTTTGGTTGGTGAGGGGGGCAAACGGGCTCCTGCGCCTGCTCCCGCTGCTGGGGGCTGGCGCACTGGGCCTGCTGGGGGCCGGTGCGCTCGGTGGCTGCGACCTTCATCAGGAGGGCGTGCGCCCACCCGACAACCGGATCTTCTTCCCGGGTGGGGCGGCCATCGAGGGCGGGGGCGACGGAATCGCCAAGTGGCTGTACGTCGTGAACTCGAACTCCGACCTTCGCTACAGCGCGGGCACCGTCATCGCGCTCGACCTGCAGACGATACGCGGGGACTTCGAGAGTGCGAAGCCCGGTGACTGGAAGGATTGCACCTCGGATACCCGCTACGTTCCACCCGCCGACGTCGGCCCGGCCGACCGCTGCTGCTGGGACTACCTCGATCCCCAGATCCTGGACTGCGACGAGCAGATCTACGTACGTCGAGAGAGCTCGGTGCGGATCGGCAGCTTCGGAGGTCGTCCGGTGATGCAGCAGCTTCCCGCCCCGGAGGTCGATCCGGCGGCCCCGCCGACTCCTGGGCGCCGACGGATGTTCGTTCCCGTGCGCGGGGACGTCTCCATCGACATGCTGGAGGTGGCCGCCACCACCGACTCCGTGCGCTTCCTGTGCACGGGCTCGCGGGCTCAGCCCGACCAGGCGCAGAGCCCGTTCGCCGTCTGCGATCCCGAATGGAGCATCAACCGGGAGGGCGATCCCTCCGTGACTCCCGATGTCCCGGACAGTGAGATCGTGCATTTGCCCGACGAGCCGTACGCGCTCGCGGTCGACGAGGACCGGGAGCTGCTCTACGCGGGGCACTTGAGCGGGGGCGGCGTTTCCCTCATCGATCTCGGATGCGGCGTCGATGTGAGGACCCCCGCGCTGGTCCAGGTCTATCCGGGGTTGATCCCCGCCAACGTCAACGGGTCGCAGGGGATCACCAGCCTGACCATCCGGACCAACCCCGGGTTTGACTCGGGGCCGGTCTACGCCTCGTCCCGATACAGCCCCCTGGTGGGCTCCTTTTCGGTCTACGGCGTGGACCAGCCCTGCGATGGAACCCGCAGCCCTGTGATCGTGGGCACCGGCCAGTTCCTTTCGACCGGCCTCGGGGGCGCCGAGACCCGGGGGATCGAGTTCGTGAGCGCGGGCCGCGACAGCTCCGGAAACCTGGCCGCCGCGGAGCGGGCCTTCATCCTGCAACGGACTCCTCCAGCCCTGGTCGCGATCGACACCGCCACCCAGCTTCCGTTCGCGACCATCGAGGTGTGCCAGAGCCCCACCAACCTGGTTCAGCAGACGGACGATAGCGGCAGGACCCTGGCGCTCTTCGTGACTTGCTTCGACGCGGGCGAGGTCTATGTCATCGATCCATGGGCACCGCGCGTGCGAACCGTCATTCCCGTCGGGCGTGGTCCCGTGGCGACGATCCTGCCTCCCCGGGGAGCGGCCGCGGCCGACTCCTTGCGCGCGTACGTGGTGGGGTTCAGCGCCAACGATATCGCGATCATCGACCTGGATTCGCGGCCTCGCCCGTCAGGGCGGGACCAGGATGTCTCCGTCATGACCCAGTATCGCGTGATCCAGAGAATTGGCTTTTCCAGTCCCACCCCCCGTGAGGTCGGTCCCCAGTGATGCGCGCAGTCCCCGTGGTCGGTCTCCGTACAAAATGGTGGCTGCTCCTGGTCGCGGCCCTGGGCGCGGACCTGGCGTGCAGCCCGACTCAGGTGGTGCTGCCCTCGCGCGATCTCGATCGGCCCACCGACATGACCTTCGCATGCGTGGGGATCTTCACCGACGCGGACGGCAAGGTCACCACCATCAGCGGGCAGCCCATGGGCAAATGTCATCCCTGGCAGGCCGAGGACGTCAGGCCTTCCCGGCCCGGGACCATCAACCCCAACGCCGCGGACTTCCGTACCTATGCCTTCGTCTCCAACGCCAACCGCGGCGATCTCTCGGTGATAGACATGAGCTACTGCCGGCCCGACGATTCGGCGTGCCAGCCGCCGGGAGCCGGCCTGGTCGATCTGGATCCGGGCTCGGTCGGTTACGGCGCCGCGCCTCTCGGCGAGCTGCCCGAAGCCATTTCCGCCAGCCAGGACGGCTGTCGCGTCGTGAGCGCCAATCGAGGCTCGTGTGACCTGACCCTGGTCGACTCCGGAGCGCTCCTGACCAGTCATCTCGATGTGCGGCGGGACCTGCCGGCCGAGCCGGACCCCAGGCAGGTCACCACCATCGTCCCCGTGATGGCTTCCGGACGATTGGCGGTGGCTCCCGGCGAGATCGCGTTCGTTCCCCAGCAGACCGGCCTGCTCGGCGGGGTCACGGATGTGTGCGGCCCCACCATGGCACCTGGCACGCTGGCCCCGCCGGTGGGTGATGCGGCGCCAGCCCCCGGCGAACGGGTCCCCTGGCGAGTGGTCGTCACCTTTCCATCCTGCGATCTGGTTGCGCTCATCGAGCTTCCGAGCGGGACGATCCTCGACTCCTATCAGATGATCCCCGGCGATCAGCCCTTCGTTCACACCGGACGGAATCCAGTCTGTCAAGCCACGGACTGTCCCCACGTGCCCGACACGCGCCCCGATGGGGGAGCCGGGGATGCCGAGCCGGGAGACGACGCCAACCCGCAATCGGACACGGGTGCGGCGGCGGCCGTGCCCCCCCGGCTGGGCACGCTCGGGATCTTGGCCCTGGCGATGCACCCCGAGGGGAGCCGGATCTACTTCGGTGGCACCAACACGCCGTCGGTCTTCGTTCTGGATATCGCCGGACAAAGCTTCGTGGAGCCGACCGTTCCTCCGGCCGGATCGACCACACCCAGCAACTCCGTCGCCTCGCTCTCCGGGGCCGAGGGCACGGTGCGCTTGCGGCTGTCGGTTGACCCCTACGCTTACTCCAAGGCACACGATGCCGCCGACACCACCCTCCCCGAATATGGGCGCTTCGTGGCCGGCCGTCACGACGAGCAGCCTTCGGACCCTCTGGAATTCCTGTACGTGATCGCCAAGGACAGCAGCCTCCGGGTCATGGACGTGGCGGACCGCCAGAACGCGCCGGTGGAGTGTGATCTTGGGATCGATCCCACCGATCCCGCGGCGATGGCGAGCGCGCTCGATCCGGACAACCAGGCGCCCCGCAAGGCCTGCTTCGTCTACAACTCGAAAGGGGGGCCACGCCGGCTGCTGTCAGCGGGGATCCCCGGCCTGCGTTTTGCCAGCCCGCCCCAGGACATCGCCTTCGCAAACTACCGGACCCCACCCACCAACACTCCGGCCACTCCCACCGTCGACGAGCAACTCATGAGCGGCGCCTTCGCGTTCGTGATGACCAATGCAGGCGCCGTCTATGTCCTCAACATCGATCCCGAGCCGCGGTTGACGAGCCAGGTCTGGCGAGACACCACTGTGGATCCCCCGGTCCTTCATTACGCGACCACGGATCCGGCCACCAGGCTCGGCGAGCTGCCGCGACCGTTGACCCACAGCATGCGCGACTTCAATGTCCTGACGTATTCCTCGTCGCTGCAGGGCTCCCAGGTCGGGGCGCCACGGATCGAGACGGCCCCCACCATGCCCACGCAGGGTCCTTACCTCAAGAGCTTCACCCCGACCGAGAGCCGGATCGATGCGCGCCTGGTTCCGTATACGAACACCCCGCCGGTGCTCGAGACCTATGCCTACTTCCCCAACCGTGCCACCGCGCACGCGCAAACCTGGCGGATCGACTGGGAAGGGGATCTGACGGGCGTGCGGATCGGCGGCGACATCGTCGGCGGTGATTCGCTGGTCACGACCATCGCCGACAACGGTTCGGGGTTCTGCGGTCTGGGAGGCTCGGACGGGGACGTCATGACTCTGGTCGGGTGTGACACCGACGCGGGCTGTCCCGTGTCAAGCGTGTGCGTCCACAGCGATCAGGTCACACCCTCCGTTGATGGACGAGCCATCCAGGGGATGTGTCTGCCCCGCAGCATGACCGACTACAAGCAATGCGACCGCATGCTGGAGACCTTTCGCCGTTACGAGATCGTGGGCCCGGGGACGGATTCCCTCGGGAGCCTCAAGACCAACGTCGTCCCGCGGCGCGCCGAGGTCCCTCGCCCGGCCTACACCAACCAGATGGGACAAAGGGTGACCTGCGATCCCCTGAACAAGAACGCCGGCAAGTTTCTCGACTGCTCGACGCCGGTGACCCCCATCTACGACAAGTTCGAGTACATGCAGGTCACGTCTCGCCCGGACGGCAGCCTCCTTCGCGAGCGCGCAGTGAGAGCCGACGGCAGCGTTCGAGAGGCCGACCTGGAATGGCGCTGCTTTCAGCCGTGCGCCAGCGACCAGGAATGTCGTGAAGGCCGGACTTGCGTGCCCTTTCCAGGCTTGGTGCTTCCCCCAGACAAAACAGGGGTCTGCGCGGAGGCAGCGCCCATCGTCGAGGGCTGCGGCCTCGATCAATTGTTCTCGTACAAGTTGAGCGCCGGGGGAGCGTTCGTGGTGAGTGGCTCGACGTCCGGACGGCCCGAGAGCTATCGCCTCGAGGCCACGGACCAAGGCCCCGTCTGCGTGCGGGATCCCACGGTGCCCACCCTGGTCTCCCGCATTCCCATGAACACACCCGCGTGCCCCGACACCAGCGCGCCGGCCCGGGACGCGAAAGGTCAGCTCATCTGGGATGATACCTTCCTTGGCAGGGACTCCGGACCCAGCCCCGATCCGTGCCTGGTCCTCGAGCCTGGTGCTACTCCGACAGCCAGTCCCGTGGTCTCGGCGGTCTTCGAGAACACCGAGCTGCGCCTGGTGCTGACGGGGCTGGAGCAGCAGTTCGCTGATGCCCTCGAGATTCAGTTCACGGTCTACGGGGGCTTCTCGCCCCAGCTCGTGACCGCATCAGCCGACGCCACCCCCGGGGTGCCCGCCCGCCTCTTGCTGGGACCGGTGCCGGCCTTTCCCTATTCGACGGTCTGTCCCGATGGACCGGCGACGGGCGTGTGTGCCGGTCCGGGACCGTTCTCGGATCTGCCGTACCTGTTCCTGGTCGATCAGCGTCAGTACAGCAACGGTCGACTGGGACCACGCGGCCAGGTCCTGCGCATCATCCCACGCATCTCCACGACCCAGCCCTACGCGGGCTTCGAGAGCTTCGCGCTCGGCGGCAGCTACTTCCCGATTCAGTAGCGGGTCATTCGGCAAGGGGCGCGGCTCGCCGCCGTTCGGAAAAGACCTCCGGCCTCGGCCTTCGGACCCGGAACTTGACGAGGGTGCGGTATGATGTTTGACTACATGTAGGTTTTTATGCTCAACGGCGCGCGCGAGATTGTTCGACCCTTGCAACTGGCGTCATCGCGTGCCTCCGCCGCGCTCGCCGGTCGCGGCTTCATCAATCTGCGCCTCGCGGATGGCTACTGGCAAAAAGCGCTGACCGACACTCTGGCCGCCGGCGCGGCCTGGGCGGCGGAAGACCTCACGAAAGAGGACGAATCATGAGCCTGCGATACACTGGCACTGGCGAAGCAACGATGGACGAGCCGGCCCTGCGCGATGTCGAACGCTGGAAAGACAAGATCGAGGTCCGGCTCGACAACCGACAGGTGTTCTTCCTGTTCTTCGGCAGCGCCATGGTCGCCTGCATGCTTTTCGTGCTCGGGGTCATCGTCGGGAAGCGGCTGGAGTCTCGCGGCAAGGCCGAGGCGCCGCCCTTCGAGGATCCCCTGGCCGTGCTCGATCGATTCGGAGCCATGGCGGCCCCTGCGCCTCCGGCTTCGGCGCTGACGTTTCCCCGCGCCTTGCTGGGAGCCGGCGCCTCGAAGACCAAACCCGCCGGCACCGAGCCGACCACGACGGTGAAGGTGCCCCCCGTGACGACGACCGCAGCTCCGACGGGAACGGGAGCTGCGATGGGCGCGGGGACAGCGATCGCCGCGCGAAGGGCCGCCTCGACGGCCAAGCCGGCTCCCGTGGTGGCCGGCGTGCCGTTGGCTGCGCCCTCCGCGGCCA
>Ga0209849_1000136_pt1 | contig 10900 bp, 10 predicted proteins | sample OrgsoiDNA2013048_FD_185798 | JGI IMG/M metagenome (GOLD analysis project Ga0209849, IMG submission 185798) | Permafrost soil microbial communities from the Arctic, to analyse light accelerated degradation of dissolved organic matter (DOM) -... | ecosystem: Environmental > Terrestrial > Soil >... | reverse complement strand
CGTACTCATGATCATCGTGGGTATTATTGAATTTTCTTTTGGACTCTACGAAAAAAAGTGGAACCGGAATGAGTTGATTCTGGATATCACCTGTTTCGTTATTCCACGCATTATTCTTCAGCCCCTGACCGTATATTTTACACTGAAATTGTTACCGGTAATCCTCCCGGGTCTTAAAGGCACATTTTCCTGGGTTCCTTTCTGGTGGGCATTTTTTATCATTGCCGTTGCGGACGATCTGACGCAGTACTGGTATCACCGTCTGCACCATCAGGTCCCTTTTCTATGGCGGTTTCACCGAACCCACCATTCCGCGCCCTATATGGGTATGTCAATGGCGAGCAGACAAAATGTGATCTATACGATTTTCTTTTCCCAGATCTATTTAACCGCCGCGCTAGTTTACCTGGGATTGGGATACGCTGCACTTTTTGTCACCGGTATTAAATCGCTGATAACCCTGGCAGCCCATTCCAGTATTCCCTGGGATAAACCCTTTTATAAATATAAAGTACTTCATCCCGTTGCCTGGGTGCTGGAACGACTGATTTCAACACCGGCTACTCATCATGCGCATCATGCGGATAGTTTTGATGATGGGGTGGGCAATTACAAGGGAAATTTTGGAAATATGTTTTTTATCTGGGATGTCATATTTAAAACCGGCATTATAACACGGAAATATCCGCAAAGCTTCGGTCTCAAACATTATAAACAGGAAGAATGGTATGCACAATTCGCATGGCCTTTATTTAAATCCCGAAAAGAAGGAAGTGAACTGGCAGCCGATGGACCTATGGTGGGGGATGAACTTCAGGTAAATAGGAGCAAATCTACTGGGGAGGAGTCTTACGAAACCCTTCAAAAGGCTGAACTGGCCTGAATTCCAGAGCTTCAGACATTTTTTAAATTAACTCCCTACCAATTTTGTAGACTAATAAATATGATATATATTTGTCCTGATCTCTAATCGATCCGGACCTTATCAATGAAACAATATGAAATATTCAAAAGATCTGAACTGGTTAAGCGCGCCCTCATTTTTTCTTATCCTTGGCATGCTGGCCATCAGTTCAAAAAAGCCAAACACCCATAACCGGCTACCTGGAACACAAAAGGTGGAGATTTCGCCGGTATCCGCGCCTAAACCATCCTGATATCTATTTTACCTGAATAGGATCCAACATTTAGTTATACCCTCCCGCTTGCGTCGAAGGGTTTTTTTTGCCGGCTACACATATATTTGTAACTGAGCCATTATCAGTATGCTTCTCTATTTTTTTAATTGGAGAATAGAATAGTTGGAAGGTTCAATCAGAATCTGATTGGTTAGAACACCCAGGCCGTTGATAGCCAATTCGACTTTATCCCCGGCCGTGAGCCATTGTTCAGGATAATTAGGATCGCTTAATTTTCCTGTTCCATTTAATTCCAGGAAGCAGCCGGTGCCTACCGTTCCCGAACCGATAATATCTCCGGGGTATAGTTCTACGCCGTAAGATGCCCTGGCGATTATTTCTGCAAAAGTCCAATTCATGTCAGAAAGATTTCCTTCACTCACTGTCTTTCCATTTACAGATGCTGACATTTTCAGGTTCCATGATTTTCCGGTATGATTTTTTTTACAACTAGTTTCAAAAGGTTTTAATTCATCCATAGTAACCATCCATGGACCAGTAGTAGTTATAAAGTCCTTTCCTTTTGCAGGTCCGAGGTTCAGTAACATCTCATCTATCTGTAAAACACGTGCGCTGAAATCATTCATTATCATCATGCCTGCAATAAATGAATCCGCATCTTCAGCACTGATATTTTTTCCCTTTTTTGAAATGACGACAGCAGCTTCCAGTTCAAAATCCAGCTTTTTAAAATGATCCGGCATACAATGAACAGGCCCCGGACCCTTTACCGTGTGATGGTTTCCGAAATAGAAAACAGGAAAAGAATCAAACAAAGCGGTCATTTCCAATCCACGGTTTCTTCTTGCGGTTTCCACATGTTGGCGGAAAGCATAACCATCTCTGAGTGAGGTCGGATGTGGGACCGGGGCAAGAAAATGAACTTCTTTCAATGCCAGTCCCCGGCTTTTTACTTTGGAAGAATTTTCAATTTCCTTTGAAAGTTTGATCAGAATGGGGTAGCATTCATCCCAACGCATTAAAATTTCATTCATGGAATCCGGCAAACCGGCATGAAGCACGTAAACATCATATACTTTCTCTCCCGAAAACAGTCCCACACATTCATTTCCATTTTTTAAAAAGCTGACCAGTTTCATGAATGCCGCTGTTTATCTTAAAAAAAATATTAATACGATTTATAAATTACCTCTTTTTTCCTGTTCCCGTTCAATGGCTTCGAACAAAGCTTTAAAATTTCCTTTCCCGAAACTTTTTGCTCCTTTTCGTTGAATAATTTCGAAGAAAACCGTGGGTCTGTCCTGCACGGGCTTACTGAAAATCTGTAGCAGATAGCCATCCGGATCCCGGTCCACTAGTATCCCCAGGGACTTTAGTGGCCCCAGGTCTTCTTCAATTTTGCCAACACGTTTTTCCAGTTCATCGTAGTAACTGGTTGGGACTTTTAAAAATTCCACACCGCGGCGCATCAGCTCTGTGACCGTGTCTACGATGTGATCGGAGGCCAGGGCAACATGCTGTACACCCTCTCCGTTAAAAAATTCAAGGTATTCTTCCACCTGTGATTTCTTTTTTCCCTCTGCAGGTTCATTGATTGGAAATTTTACCATTCCATTGCCATTGCTCATCACTTTACTCATCAGGGCAGAATATTCCGTCGAGATATCGGTATCATCAAAAGTTAATATGTTTTTGAAACCCATCACGTTTTCATAAAATTCCACCCATCGGTTCATTTGATTCCAGCCGACATTTCCAACGCAATGATCAACATAAAGCAATCCGGTAGATGCGGGTTGATAGTCGGATACCCAGGGTTCATATCCTGGTATAAAAACACCATGATATTTTTTCCTGGCAATGAAAAGATGGATGGTATCGCCATAAAGTTTTATTCCGCTTATCCCGATTCCTCCATTTGAATCTGATAATATTTTGGGTTCCAGATAAGAGATTGCGCCTCTTTGTGTGGTTTCCTTCCAGGCGGAACCCGCATCATCCACGCCCAATGCGATGGCTTTTACTGCGTCACCGTGTTTTGACACATGTTGGGATATCTCGTGATCAGGCCTTAGTGCGGATGTAAAAACAAATGTTAGTTTGTTTTGACGAAGCGCATAACTAACCCGGTCCTTTACTCCTGTTTCGGGTCCTGCATACGCAATACCCTGGAACCCGAATGCGGCTTTATAATAATGGGCGGCCTGTTTTGCATTACCTACGTAAAATTCAATGTAATCTGTGCCCAGTAATGGCAGGAAATCATTTTCCATAAAAAGAATTAAGAATTATAAATCGGAATGAACTGGTAATGTCGAATTCAATTCAGCGAATCCGTGGTCAGCGAAATGATTAGAAAGATATACCTGCCGCGCTGGTCTGTAAATAATTTAAAGGCATAATCCGGTCGCATCGTTCCATAAAATTAATTAAAATAAAATTGAATATATAGATAAAGGAGACGGAACTTTATGTCACTTCTTGTTAAAAATTCATATTATGGCACATTTTATCAGTCGAGGAGAGGTTCCTGAAAAACGACATACTCAGTTCCGGAGCCCGTCCGGAAAATTATATTCGGAAGAACTTGTCTCAACCGAAGGTTTTTCCAGCGATTATAGTCTGTTATATCATATTCACCCGCCCACCCAGATCCTGCAAACCGATATGCCAACCTCAGTCGATATCCGGATAGCCGAAGAAAAAATGTTGAGGCACAGGAGTCTGGAAGGGTTTAAAATCAACGGACAGGATGATTATCTGCACAGCCGGAAACCTATTCTCGTAAATAGTGATGTACAAATTTCACTGGCGGCTCCCAAAAAATCCCTTACGAATTATTTTTTCAAAAATGCCGATGCGGATGAATTGATTTTTATTCATGAAGGTAACGGGGAATTGTCGACAGTTTATGGAGATCTTAGTTTCTCATATGGCGACTATATCCATATACCCCGGGGAACGATTTACCAGATACAATTCGAAACCGGATTAAACCGGTTATTTATTGTGGAATCGTTTAGTCCTATCCGTTATCCTAAAAAATATGTCAGTAAATATGGGCAGTTGCTCGAAAATTCGCCTTATTGCGAGCGTGATATACGGGTACCGGTTTTTGCAGAAGCGAAGGATGAAAACGGGGATTTCCTGGTACGCATTAAAAAGCAGGGAATGCTCTACGGAATTCATTATGCCCATCATCCTTTTGATGTGGTTGGCTGGGACGGCTGCTGTTATCCTTATATATTTTCCATTCACAATTTTGAACCGATTACCGGAAGGGTACATCAGCCTCCGCCCGTACATATTACTTTTGAGGGGCACAATTTTGTTGTCTGCAGTTTTGTACCCCGCTTATTCGATTATCACCCTCTTGCCATTCCAGTTCCCTATAATCATAGTAATATCGACAGCGATGAAGTATTGTATTATGTAGATGGCGATTTTATGAGCCGGAAGAATGTTACACGGGGCATGATAACCCTGCATCCGGCAGGCATTCCCCATGGGCCTCATCCGGGAACAGTGGAAAAAAATCTGGGTGCCAGAGAAACGAAGGAACTCGCGGTAATGGTAGACACTTTTCATCCCTTGCAATTGACCGATACCGCACTGGCGATTGAGAATCCGGGATATACCACGAGTTGGATTTCATAGCAAGTATGGAGGTATGGAAGAATGGAAGTGAATCGGTCATAGATCATCCGCCTTCGCTAAAGCTTCGGCGGACAAAGACGGTCATCGATTAAGTATATTGAACTTTATGGAATTTAAAAATAAAACAGCCATTGTAACAGGTGCGGGCCAGGGTATCGGCTTTGAAATATGCAGGAGCCTTGTGAAAGGGGGAGCCAGCGTGATATTAAATGATTTAGATCCGGAATTGGCAAAACTGGCAGCATCAGGTATTAATCAGGAAAATAAGAACTCATGTACTGAACTGGCGGGAGATTCCAGTGATATGATTGTTATAAAAAAAATGATCGATACCGCTATTGAAAAATATGGCCATCTGGATATCGTTATTGCGAATGCAGGCATTACATTATTTGGGGAATTTCTTACGTACTCTCCCGAAGCCCTTAACAAAGTGATGCAGGTGAATATAAGCGGTAGTTTTTTTCTTGCCCAGTCGGCTGCAAATCAAATGATAAGGCAGGGTAGAGGAGGCTCAATCCTGTTTACTTCTTCGGTAACCGGTCACCAGGCGCATAAAAACCTGGCAGCTTATGGAATGACCAAAGCAGCATTGGAAATGCTCGCGAAAAATCTAGTGATCGAGTTGTCAGGATATAAAATCAATGTAAATGCCATCGCACCGGGCGCAACAATTACCGAGCGTACTTTACAGGATCCCTCCTATAATGAAACCTGGTCCAGGATCACACCCATGGGAAGACCCGCTGGGGTTCAGGATATAGCAGACTCGGCTTTATTTCTTGTTTCTGATAAAGCAAGACATATCACTGGACAGACGCTAATTGTAGACGGTGGCTGGAGTTCGGTTAGTGTACCACCTGACTAAGCAGAACGCATAACGCGTAACGCATTTATAATTTGCCTTGCATTCAGCGTTGTGCGTTCAGCGTTGTGCGTTAAGCGTTCAGCTTTAAATAGTATCATGTGACAATAGAAACAATTGTTAAACACAAATGCTTATTAGGCGAGGGGCCGGTCTGGGATTCCAGGAAAAAAACGATTTGCTGGATTGATATTTTGAATGGTGAGATTCATGAATACAATCCGTCAGACAATTCACAAAGGACACTTACAATTCATCAAATGATCGGCGCCATTGCCCTTTGCAGAAATGGGAATTTTATATCTGCCCTGAAAAATGGATTCGGATTTATTGATAGAAATTCCGGAACAGTCTCAATGATCGCAAACCCTGAACCGGAACTCCCGGGCAATCGGTTTAACGACGGTAAATGCGATCCGAAAGGAAGATTCTGGGCGGGAACAATGTCACATACAGACGAACCTGAAAAGGGGGGTTTTTATTTATTGAATCAGGCTCTTTCTGTTACAAAAAAAATGGAACGGGTTTCCATATCCAATGGTCTGGCCTGGAGCCTCGATCAAAAAACATTTTATTATATTGATACACCTACATTTACAGTTGCCGCATTCGACTTTGATATGGCCGATGGTGTAATCAGCAAAAAGAGAATCGCAATCCGGATACCCCATCAAGATGGCTCCCCGGACGGAATGTCCATTGACAGTCAGGGTATGTTATGGATCGCACACTGGGATGGCTGGCAAATCGCCCGGTGGAACCCGCAGACCGGTGTTAAAATGCTTTCAATTCCGTTCCCGGTGGCCCGTGTCACTTCCTGTTGTTTTGGTGGTGATAATTTCCAGGACTTATTCGTCACTTCGGCGCGGACCGGGCTCAATGAAGATCAGTTGAAAAATCAACCCCTGGCGGGTTCCTTATTTGTAATCAGGAATATTGGTTACTACGGTTTGCCTTTGTTCGAATTCGGCTGATGAAGAATATTTTCCCGGCAGCGCCAATCAGCGTTTGATCATTTTATCCTTAATGATCTCGTTCATCACTTTTTCACGCAGATTCTGGCTGACAGCAATTTTTTCATTTCCGATGTTTAACAGGTTGCCTTCAATACTTTTTACTTTACTGATATTTACAATAAATGATTTATGCACTTTTAAAAATTGCTCTGATGGTAGCTGTTCTTCCAGGGCCTTCATAGTGATATATACCATCATTTTTTTTGCGCTCGTGTATAACATAACATAGTTCGTCATAGCCTCTGCATAGAGCAGGTCATCATAAAAAATTTTTTCAATCTGGTTCTCGAATTTTATGAAAAAATGATTATCGGATATGCTTTGGCGGGCATGCAGGGTGTATTTTAATTCCTTTAATTCTTTCACCTTGTTGCACGCTTTCAGGAACCGCTCGAACGAAATGGGCTTTACCAGGTAGTCTGCAACTTCCAATCCAAAAGCCTCCACGGCATAGATGGGATTGGCAGTTGTAATAATGATATTTGCATCGGTCTTAAATGATTTCAGGAAGTCAATGCCATTTAGTTTTGGCATATTGATATCGAGAAACACAATGTCAATGTCCTTGTCATTGAGTAATGATATGGCCTTCAATGGATTTTCGGCCTCCCCTTTAAACTCGAGGTAGTCAATTTCATCGACGAACTCTTTTAATATCTTCCTGGCAACGGGTTCGTCTTCTATAATAATACATTTCAGTTTCATGAGAGGTCGATGGTTAGATTGGATTCGTAATAATCATTTTCGTCTTTTATGAAATATCTGTATTTGTCATTGTACAAAAGGTCCAGCCTCCGTTTTAAATTAGCAATCCCGATACCATTGTATGTCTTGCCTGCACCGCCTTCCTGTAATTCTTTTGTATTCGAAAACGAACTGTGCAGCACTTTCCCCTTAGTTGAAAACCGAATGCATATTTTATTTTCCTTATCGGGATAATTACTTACAAATTTGAAAGCATTTTCAATCAGAACGATCAGTAACAAGGGTGCAATTTTCAGACCAGGTTCGAGTTCCTCAATTTGAAAATTTATCCGGAGGTTATCGGCTTTTCGCAGACGATGAAAGGAAATAAAATTGTTTATATAGACGATTTCTTTTTCCAGGCTCACTTTTTCTTCACCGCATTCGTAAAGTTGATATCTGAGTAATTCTGAGAATTGCAGCAAAGTATTTCTTGCAACGGGGTTGGTTTTATCGATATTTCCGTAAATCGTGTTTAATGAATTAAAAAGTGTGTGGGGATTGATTTGGGCTTTCAGATAGTCCAATTCATTTTTTACTTTTTCCTTTTCAATGAATTCCAGTTGCTGCTCTGTCTGTAGCCTCTCAGTCATCATTTTACCAATCGTAATCAGAAGAACCCAGAGCGAAATATTGAGCAGGGAATGAAAGAATATGTCAGGAAAATCTGTATGGACGGAGGAGTGAAAATAATGCCCGTTCATAAACTGCGCTATCAGAGACCTGGCCCAGGCCGAAACGGTTACTGTTAGTAAGATGCTGATTACAAATAGGCCGTATTTTCTTTTAAAGAGGAATTCCGGAACTATGAAGTAGTTGATGATATAATAGTCTGCTGTGATAAAAATTAAATAACAAAATTCGATGGTCATCGTTTTTGTCAGGCTGATAGAATAGCTTCTGAAAATAATCACCCACAGCGTGTAAATGCCTGCCCAGAATAAAAAATGGAATAAGAGGGGTCTTTCTTTCAATACCTGTTTTTTTACAAAATTAGCGACATCATGGAGTTTTCGGCCCGTCACAGAAAATGCTGGAAACTTCAGCAACCAGGAACCAACTTATGTTGCTATAAATATGTTCTGATACTGCAGGGATTCGGGGATTGAAAAAAACTAAAAAACAAGTTAAGTCTGAACCTAACTTGTTTTTTTGAAGTGGAGGATACCGGGATCGAACCGGTCACCTCTAACATGCCATGCTAGCGCTCTACCAGATGAGCTAATCCCCCATTGACCGCCACAGCTTTCGGCGAAGTTGGTATGGTTAAAGAGCTGCAAATATATCTATTCTGAAGGAATCCCGGACGCTCTTCTTGATTATCTTTGGCTATTGATTATGGGGTTACTAAGAAAAATAGGTGAATATCTTTATATCGTAAAGAAAGATCCAAATGAACCGACCAGTTCATGGATAAAATACATGAACCGGATTAACAGGATTTCAATTTTTATGTTCCTGATCGGTATAATTATTATTCTTTTCAGGCTGATATTTCACAAAAAGTAAAAAGGATTTCAGATAAGGGCGGGAACCTTTAACTTTTTTTGACAAAATCCACAATCAGGCTTGCGGCTTTCTCAGATGCGTTTCCACCCTGCGATAAAAGTTCGCGGAGTTCAGCATAGTCCCTGTAAATACGACTTCTTGTTTCATCATCTGAAATCAATTTCCTCAATTCGGCAACGATATTTTTTACATTCATTTCTTCCTGGATCAGCTCCTTGACGACAGGTTTATCCATGATGAGATTGACGAGAGAAATATATTTTACTTTGATCAGGCGTTTGGCAATCTGGTAGGAAATACTGCTGCCTTTATAACAGATTACTTCGGGAACGCCGAATAGAGCAGTCTCCAGGGTGGCCGTGCCGGAAGTAACGCAGGCGGCGCGGGCATGCATGAGAAGGGAATAGGTTTGGTTTCTGACCCGGCCGGCCTGTGGATAATTTTTTAAAACCTCATCATAAAAATCCGGGTCTTGTCCGGGAGCTTCTGCTACAACAAACTGAAAGTCCGGAAATTGGCGGCTGGCTTCCAGCATTACGGGCAGCTTCATTAATATTTCTTGCTTGCGACTGCCGGGTAATATGGCGATCAGGGGCTTGGCAGGTTGAACCTTTTCGCCACCATCTATATAAATTTTCGGAAGGGAATCTGCCTCATCTGATTTTTTAAATTGCTCAATCACTTCTACAAGGGGATGACCGACATATTCTGTTTCATAATTCCATTTCCGAAAGAAACCCTGTTCGAAGGGAAGAATAACGAGCATCTTGTCGATATTTTCCCGAATGCCTTTCACCCTGCTTTCCTTCCAGGCCCAGACCTGCGGAGAAATATAATAAATGGTTTTGAATCCCATTTTCCTGGCCCATTCCGCAATACGCAGGTTAAATCCGGGATAGTCAATAAATATAACTGCATCGGGTTTGAACTGAAGAATATCCGACTTGCAGAATTTGATATTTTTTAAAATGGTGGGCAGATTACGGATCACTTCTGTAAAACCCATAAAAGCCAGGTCGCGGTAGTCTTTTACTATTTCAGCACCGGCTTCCTGCATGAGCCCGCCGCCCCAGCCTCGAATCAGGGCTACCGTGTCCCTCCGTTTTATTTCCCGGATCAGATTGCTGCCATGTAAATCTCCCGATGCTTCCCCCGCAATGATATAGTACTTCATGTATTGACCAAAGATAAAGAACGTTGGCGGTTGACGGTTGGCGGTTGGCGGTTGGTGGTTGGCAGTTGGCGGTTTATCGTTGACAGTAGGGCATTAGGCGTTACGCGTTCCACTTAATGAACCAGCTTATATACGAGAACAGCGACACCGTAAATGAGGGTAGCTACAAAAACACCCTTTGCCGTTTTATCCCGGTGAGTATTTACGTAAATGGTGAAAAGGACAGCATTAGCCAGAAGGGAAATACTGCTGATGGCAGTGAGCAGTTGTTTATTCGTTCCCAGTACGTAGATATATTCCGACAGACTGATCGTGCGGCTGAAAACCCAGAAATAATATAAAAGCATCGCCAGTAACGGGCCGAGTATACCCAAAAGAATTCCGAATTTCAGGTTATCTTTCTTGAATATCAAAATTTCCAGGATTTTTCGAGTTTGGTTTTCAAAGCGTAGTTCGTCAGGTCAAATTGCACCGGAACAACGCTAACATAATTGTGCTCCAGGGCCCAGACATCTGAATCCCTTCCTTTGTCAAAATTCACAAATTCACCTGTAAGCCAGAAGTATTTTTTCCCATTGGGATCACTTCTTTCAATAAAATCTTCTTCATATTTCGCATAAGCCTGCTTGCAAATCTTTACGCCCTTGATGAGTTCGGCAGGTACTGCAGGAATATTTACATTTAGTACCGTATGTTTATCCAGCCTGGTGCGAAGCATCTGTTCAACCACCAGACGGGCATATTTCCTGGCGCCTGTAAAATCTGCTTCCACACTATGATCCAGCAGGGAAAATCC
>Ga0209849_1000133_pt1 | contig 11010 bp, 7 predicted proteins | sample OrgsoiDNA2013048_FD_185798 | JGI IMG/M metagenome (GOLD analysis project Ga0209849, IMG submission 185798) | Permafrost soil microbial communities from the Arctic, to analyse light accelerated degradation of dissolved organic matter (DOM) -... | ecosystem: Environmental > Terrestrial > Soil >... | reverse complement strand
CTGAAACCGGTCGGCTTCCATCATGAGCACGGTTTCCAGATCCTCCCTGGAAAACGTGGTGTGGTAGACGGTGTAGTCGTCCGAAGTGGACGCGTTCGAAGCGGCCCCAATGCGGTTGAGGGTTTCGTTGTACTTTGTGGGCGGAAACTTTTCCGTACCCTTGAACATCAGGTGCTCAAACAGGTGAGCGAAGCCGGTGTGCCCGGGTTCCACTTCATTGCGCGAGCCGGTCTGCACTACGATGAAGACCGCCACGATGTTGGGATAGTCCGTGGGGACGGTGACCAGCCGCAATCCATTGGGCAGGTCTTCCTGCGAATAGGCGTAGGGAAAGACCTTTTGCGGAGGCTGCGCGCCCATGGCGATGCCGGCGCAGCACGCGGCTAACAGGAATCTTGAGATCATCTATTCCATTTTAGACTTTCTTATCCTGAAAAGACCAGCGAAACCGACGATAAGCGCTATCCAGGCACCCACAAACAGAAGCCATTTGTGACGCTGAGATCGAGGCAATCTCAAACTGCTTTGGGGGAATGTTGGTAACGGGGGGAGAAGTCTCGCCGTGCCAAGACAACAACAGCATGATCCAACACAAGGCCCAGCCTAGCCGCGACTCATCTGGCGCCCGGTATCATGACATAGCAGTATCAAGGCACGATTTCGATATCGGTCCACTGCGACGCCGCCGCGTCCTTGCCTGTATCTTCGCTGGCGACGATTTGAAGGACGTAATGGCCCGGAGCCAGCGTGGCGAGGGGTATGACTCCTCTCGCGGTGCTGGTGCCGTCACCGTTCCGCACCACCTCCGCCGGAGCCACCGATATCTGCCTAGCATCCTGCACGAGCCGGACCTCGCCCGTGACCGATTTCCCGTTGAATACCTGGCACGAGTAGGTGAGGTTATTCTCGCGTCGGAACCGGCGCAATTCGGGCGAGCCAGGCGCGTCCGCATCCGCCTTACCCGGGTTGGTGTTGTACACCAGTACCCCGGAAACGGCGAGATGCCCAGTCTTCAGATCTGGCACTTCCACGAATTCCCGCGCGCTTCCCAACCTGCCGCTGGCTGGGTCTCGAATCGCCACGCGCACGTCGTAGAGGCCGGCGCGTTGGGCCGGAACAGAGACCCGGTAAGTTACTCCCATCCGCACGGCTTCCGCGAAGCTGCTCTCCTCCAGCCGCAGGACGACCTCCTTGCTCACCACTTGGGCGGGCTCGTTCCGCTCGCCCGCTGCGCGCGCCACCACTTCGAACTCCGCATTGTGCCGCCCATCTTCGCCCGAGGTGAAACTGAGATCGCGGGCGTCGACATGCAAAAGGAGATTGAGTTCCGGCGACGCGGGCCGCGGTACTGTGAAGATCGACGTTAGGTCCACGCGAACGCCCGCGGCAGAGAACGGCGAGAACAGTGCCTTTGAGATCTCACCGTGCGCCGAGGTCTCGGGCTTAAATCGGTCGGGTTCGGCGACATAGCCCGCGTACGACCGCACATGCATACCGGCGCGAGCCACTCGGACCTTGAGGCTGCGAAAGGGCGGCTGATCTCCCACTTTCACGGCAAAGTATCGCTCCGGCGCGAGCGGCCTGTAAGTCAACAGGTAATAGCCCTGGAGGTCGTCGACAAAGCGGCCCAACGCGGTGCCGGCATCGGTGTCGGCGGCCATTTGCCCGCCAGTCCCTTCGGCCAGCGCGCGCAGACCGGAACGAAAGTAGTCGAGAAGTGCTAGCGCGCGGGGCGTATATCCGTTCAGTTGTGTCGCCGCCTGCTGGTCCGATAGCGCGCCGACGCCACCGCGCGGGCCTCCCCAACCCGCGGTTCCATTGGCCGCGGTGTAATCCCTCGTAACATCGTAGGCCGCGTCGGGAGTCAGGCTTGAGAGTGGAGTGGGATCGACACTGTAGATGATCACTCCTGACCGAAGGGCCTCATCGACCAACTTGCCAATCTCCGTCGCGGTCGAGCTCGCTGGATTGGCGTACTGCATTCCGTAGGGAAGGCTCTGCGAAATGAGGAAAATCGCCTTTCCGCCTGGAAGGTCGCGGAGAGCTGAGATTACGTACCGGAGCACTTCTTGCGTCCGCATTTCTGAGTTCTCCACCAGGTAGCTGCCCATGCGCTCGCCGACAACAGTCCCCGAAATTTGCCGGAGCACCCCAGGGTTTGCACGGCTCCCCGGCGTCCACCGGATTTTCCCCGCGGACTCCAAAAGGACGCGCTTGTCCGATGTAAACTGCTCCAGCGACCCATTGCCCGAACTGGTGCGAACCAACGCGGCAAGGTCGCCGGGTTGGATGCTCCGCTCGATGGTGCTCCCTATTGATTCCCGGACTGCCGGAATCGTGCTGGCCGCGAAGGATTCATCGTCCACCAGAAACACGATCGTGCGCCGCACCAACTCACGAGTCAATTCATGGGTGGCCGCAGGCGGCGACGAGAGGGACCCCTGCCCTCTCGGAACCGCCGGAGGAGCCGAACCGGAAGTGGTCAGCCGAACATATTCGCAGTTGGTGAGCTGTTGTCGCTTGCCGCCGTCCAGAATCGTGAAGTCATCAATCCTTAAGTCCGCTACGTGGCGCCCTTTGGCGTCGATGACCACAGCGCCTATCTGGATACGATCGACCGAGACCCGAAACGTCGGTGGAAGGGCGCTTTGGCCCTGAGCGAGTTGCTGCGTCGCGTTCAACAGGGCGGCTGCGAGCACTACGCTGCCCAGGGTCGTCCAAGCCTCCATCCTGCTGGCGCCGGGGACCACGACCGCTGTCAAATTATTTAAATGGTTCAATGTGTCACCTCCCAGTCCAGACGGGACTCTCTATCGCCCCCGTGAGGGCGTTTGCGAGTCGCTACCACGGGCGTCGAATGCGGCGAGGCGAAGGGCCGACCAAAGATCCTCGGGGCTGTAGAAGCCAACCTTCCGGACGCCATTAATGAACATGGTCGGTGCCACGTCCACATGGCGAAATGGCAGAGACCGGGACCTGTGCGCGCCCGCGTAGGAATTCCTTGGTAACGGGTGAATTCACCTTGTTGTTTATCGTCAAGCGGCTTACCGATCGCGTCGACAACGACGAGTTCATCGGGCCGACTTTGGTCCAGGACCGCCTTGAGAATTTGCTTGAGCGCAGTCTCCTGGTCAGCTCTTATCGACACTCGTTGGCCTCCCGAATAAGCGTAGGGAAAGACTATCCGCGGAGGCTGCGCGCCCATGGCGATGGCAGCGCAGCACGCGGCTAACAGGAATCTTGAGATCATCTATTCCATTTTAATTGGAAAGTCGCCGCGCGCTTGCTCGAGCCGCACTGCGATCTCCAGCAGCAATTCGTCTTCAAATGGCCGGCCCACCAGTTGCACGCCGATGGGCAGGCCCGCGGCGGAAATCGCCATGGGAACGGTCACGGCCGGAAGGCCCAATACGTTGGCCAGCACGGCCGGCATCATTGCCTGAAACAACCCAACTTCCTGGGCCTGAAATAACCCCACGGTCTGGTCTGAGATCTGCCATTTGCGCTCCCTGTGCCGGAAGGCCGTGATGCAACTCACCGGCATGAGCAGCGCCGCCGTGTTCTCCATCTGGCGCAGCAAAGCGGCCCGCATGCGGTCGCGCGCGGCCAGGTTCAGAAGCACCTGATCGGCCGATGGACCGGCGCCGCCCAGCGATTCCCGAAGCGTCCAGTGGACCTCATCTTCGCGCCCTTCCACAAACTTCCGCGTGGCCGAGGCGGGCCACCCGAAGAGCACGGCCCAGACATTGGGCGCCCGCTCCAACCCGCGCGGCTCGAATGGCTCCACGGCCCAGCCCAGCCCACTAAGCAGCGCCGCCGCGTGGACTATGGCCGCTCGGATTTCGGAATCGACGGGCACGTTGTAAAACTGTTCCCACACACCGATGCGCGGACTGTCCGGAGTTGGCGGGCGCAGAGGCACGGGGGCGGAGAGGGGATCCTGGGCGTCATACCCGGCCAGCGCGGAGAACAGCAGGTGCAGATCCTGGGCGGTGCGCGCCATGGGGCCCACCACGCTCAAAAGGCCGGCAGGGTAGCCGAGCGAAGGCGTATGCCCGATGCCCGAAATACGGCCCGGCGTAGGCTTCAGGGCCGCGATCCCGCAGAAATGCGCCGGTATGCGAAGGGAACCGCCGCCATCGCTGCCGATGCCGCCGGGCGAACAGAAGGCCGCGATGGCCGCCGCCTCGCCACCGCTCGATCCGCCGGGCGTGCGTTCCAGGTCCCAGGGATTGTTGGTGCGGCCGGTAATGAAGTTGTCGGTCTCATAGGCCGCCAGCAGTTCCGGTGTGTTGGTTCGGCCCAGAATGATGGCGCCATGGCTACGCAAGCGCGCTACCGCCGCGGCGTCATTGGCAGCCGGTTGCTCCGTTCGCAGCAGACTGCCAGCGCGCGTGGGCTGGCCGGCGATGTCGAAGCTGTCTTTGACGGTCAGCGGGACGCCGTGCAGCAACCCCAGCGGCTCGCCTGTCCGGACGGCCCGCTCGCGCTCTCGCGCTTCTTCGCGCGCACGGTCGGCCATCACCGTGACGAAAGCGTTCAGCGCGGGGTTTCGGGCTTCGATCTGCCGGAGATGCTGGTCCACCAGCTCCACGGGCGAGATCGCGCCATCGCGAACCATGGAGACCATCAGGCAGAGAGAAGACCGGTAGGGCACGATGCCAGTGTAGCGCCGCACGGCTCCGATGCGTGACAGGCTCCGATGCGTGGGTTTGACAAGGTGGCCGCGCTGATCGATAATGCCGGAGTTAAGAGCATGAATGTACTTCTTTTCGGAGCGACCGGGATGATTGGGCAAGGTGTTCTCCGGGAATGCCTGCTGGACCCCGGCGTACAACTCGTGAAGACCGTTGGACGGATCGCAACGGGGGTGCAGCACCCGAGATTGCGGGAAGTAGTGCATAAGGATTTGTTGAACTACTCATCCATTGGAATGGAGCTCTCCGGCTTCGATGCGTGCTTCTTCTGCCTTGGAGTATCTTCGGCCGGGATGACGGCGGCCGACTACGAACGCGTCACGTACGGCATCACCATGGCCGCGGCGGAGACGCTATCGCGCCTCAACCCGCGGATGACGTTCCTCTATGTCTCGGGCGCGGGCACGGACAGTTCGGAACACGGGCGCGTGATGTGGGCGCGGGTCAAAGGCCAGACCGAAAACGCGCTGCTGCGTTTGCCCTTTAAGGCCGCGTACATGTTTCGGCCCGGTATCATTGAACCGCTGCACGGAGCGAAGTCCAAGACGGCGTCGTATCGTCTTTTCTATGCGCTGAGCAAGCCTCTGCTGCCGGTGCTGCGGCGGGTTTTTCCGTCCTACATTCTTACGACCGAACAGATCGGCCGTGCCATGATCGAGGTCGTCCGGCACGGCGCGCCGAAGCGCGTTCTTGAGAGTAAGGACATCGGAGCGATATTAGGCGGCCTTTGAAACGGTGATAAGCTCGGCTCGTACAAGATGAGACTCACGAATCTGAAATGGTTCGCGGCTTTACTGTTGGCGCTCGCCGCTCCGGCCTGGTCCGATACCTATACCCGCCAGCCCGGAATAAAAATTACGAACTATACTTTCGACATTACCCTGAGCGACGGGAACGACGAATTCGTCGTCCAGGACACGGTGGCCGTGCAGTTTCTCACCCCGGGCATCGCCGCGGTCGAGCTCGATCTGTGCAATTTCAGCGCGCCGGCGCGCGGCCCGCAAATGGCCAACGGGTTCCCGGATCCATGCGCGGAGCCGGCCGCCGGCCGCAGTGGTAATCGTACGGCTCCGGCCGGAGGCAAGGGTATGACGGTTACGGCGGTCACCTTCGGCGGAGAAGCCCTGGCGTATCGACACGAGAGCGATCGTCTGCGGGTCCACTTGCCGCGCACGTTCCAGAGTGGCGAGCGCTGTGAGTTCACGGTGAGCTACCATGGCGTCCCGGCTACCGGTATCCTGATCGGCAACAATAAGTACGGCGACCGGAGTTTTTTTTCCAATCCCTGGCCGCACAAGGCCCGCAATTATCTGGCGGTAGTGGACCACCCGTCCATGAAAGCGCCCGAGGTAACCATGGTTACCGCGCCGCGGCATTACCAGGTGATCTCTAACGGGCGCATGATGGAGCAGACCGATCTGCCCAACGCCCTCCGGCGCACGGTTTGGCAGGAATCCGTCCCCATCTGCCCCTGCCTGATGTCGCTCGGTGTGGCGCCGTTTGCGGTCGCGTATTTCGGCGAATATCACGGCCTTCCGCTCTCGTCCTGGGTCTATCCGCAAGAAAAGGACGTGAGCTTCAAGGCGTTTCGCGCTTACACGCAGCCGATTCTGGAGTTCTACAGCGACCGCATTGGCCCGTACCCATACGAGAAACTGGCCCAGGTGGAGGCCAACGGCATCGGGGGCGGCATGGAGCTGGCGTCATCCATCTTCTATGGCTACGGCGACGCCGGGCCGGGCCGCCAACTGATCGCGCACGAGATGGCGCACCAATGGTTCGGCGATTCGGCGGCGGAGGAGGATTGGGACGACGTCTGGCTGAGCGAAGGCTTCGCCACCTACTTCGCGCTGCTCTACCAGGAATTCCAGGATGGACACGACGCCTTTCTCGATAGCATTAAACGCAGCAAGCTCCAGGCGATCGACTACGCACTGTCTCATCCGGACTCGACCGTCGTGCATGACCATCTCGCCGATTTCAGCAAGGTGATCGCCAATAGCGCCCAGATATATCAGGGCGGCGCGCAAGTGCTGCACAATATTCGGGGCGTCATCGGCACGGATACTTTTTGGGCCGGCATCCGTCTGTACTACAGCCGCTTCCAGAACGGCAACGCCACTACGGGCGACCTGCGGCGCGCTATGGAGGACGCCTGCAAGAGCGCCGGCGACGCGTGTCCGGCCGATGCCAAGGATCTCACCTGGCTCTTCCATGAGCTGTTGAACCGCGGCGGCGCCCTTCGGGTACGGGGAAGCTGGCATTACGATGCGGCCATGAAACAGGTGCAGGTGACGCTTGACCAGATCCAAACCTCAGGCCTCTATCGCATGCCGGTTGAACTGGGCATTACGGTGATGGAGGCGCCGCCACCGGGCGGACGGGCGGGCCGCGCGGGCGCTCAGGTTAGCGCGCCGCCGCAGCCCCGGCCGGTGCAACACCTCCAAGTCGTGCGGCTCGACCAGCGGCATTCCGTTTTCACGTTTCCGCTCGATAGCGAACCTGTGAGCGTTGCGCTCGATCCCAACGCGTGGGTCATGATGCAGCCCACGTTTGACAGGAATTAGTGAGATTGAGGAAGTTGACTACTCAATCGCTCAATGCCCCTCGCTCCTGAAGCAGGCTCAGTGTCTTCTCATTGGCTCCAGGAAACTCGACGCCGGGAAATCGCAAAGCGTATCCGAACGCCGTGCACTCCACGACTTCGTTCAGCCGCTCGTAATGGCCGGGAAGTTTTACACGCACGGACAGGTCGGCTCCGTGTTGCAAGAGCAAGCGGGTCATCGACAGGCCCCAGTCGTGAGACTGGGTTACAGCGTGGAAGATCGGTGTCTGGCCGCCAACGCCCGCCGCATCCACCCATGCGCGCGCGTTTACGGATGCTCCTCGCTCCATGAGAAGCCTGGCCGCTGCCACGTTTCCGAACTCGGCAGCCACATGCAGGAGCGTTGCTCCACGGAGCAGGAGGCGACGGGCCCCGCTGCTTCCGAAGTCGAGTTCCGGGAAACGCAAGTCTACCAGCTTCGGCCTTGCTTCCAGTTGCGCGGCCAGCAGATCCACTCGATCCCGGAGGATGTCGAGAACTCCCGGCAGATCGTATCGCGTGCTGCCCCCGGCGCTGGCCAGAAGATCGATGCACGCCGGGAGATCGGCGGAACGGACGTAGGTTCCGATGAGATAGTCCAGCGCCGTGATCCGGCTTCCCGGTTTCAGACAATTCGGGTCGGCGCCGTGTTCCAGCAGCCATCGCATTGCGACCGGATCGACCGTCTCGCAAGGCGCGAACAGGATCGGAAAATCGCCGTTCCATGCGGCATTCACATTCGCGCCGTGGGCGACCAGTAGTTCCATCATCGGGATTCGCTCGCCGCGAAGCGCCGCGCGCATCAGGGGCCCATCGCCTCCTTGGTGAAGGTCCGATCCGTTTTCGATCATCCATTGCGCCACGGCGAGTCTTGTCGGCGCGGGCGGTCCCCAGGGGATGCGGCATTCGGCTACCCACGTGAGCGGACCGTTGTTCGCATACCCTAGCGGCGCCTGGTGCAGAGCTGGGTTGCGGATCATCAGCCTCTTGACGGAATCGATGTCGTTATCGTCGATCGCGCGTTTGAGTTGACCGATCTCTTCGAGCGAATCAATGTGGGCCTTGAGCTTCGGCCAGCTCCCAAAGCCATAGAGCCGTGCGATCTTGAATTGCGCCTCTGTGATGGACCGCGCGTCGCCGGTCCTGAGTAGATCCTTGGCTTGATCCTTCAGATGACGGAGACTGGGACGGTTGGGAAGTCGACGCGGCGTGTCTTGGGAACGGTTTGACATTGCGAACTCCTTTCATTCAAGCGCCCGCTGTCCGCACGTCGGGTCTGAAAGAAGTCTCGCGACAATCGGATTTAGATGGGTGAGCTTCTACCCTTTCCGCGGACCGGATGCGTCCCCTACGCTCCAATGAGCATATCACTCGCCGGGTCGGTACGTTTATCGCCCAAGCCCAAGTGGCCAGGCAATTTGAGAGAATTGGCAGTGGAGACCCGAATGAATTCAGCGTCGATCTTTGATCTAAGCCCCTCCGAGAAGCTCCAACTTGTCGAAGATCTCTGGGACGACCTTGCGGCCGCGCCGGAGGCCGTGCCAGTCCACGATTGGCAAAAGCAGGAACTGGCACGCAGGAAAGCGAATCTACTGAAAAACCCGGCATTGGGACTGCCCTGGGAAGAGGTGAGGCGCAAGCTGCGTGCCCGCTATGCCCGTTGAGCTGGTGATCGCTCCGGAAGCCGAGTTGGACATTGCAGAAGCCTACGTCTGGTATGAAGGCCGCAGAGCCGGACTGGGGTGAGGAGTTCTTAAGTTCGGTCGATGCGTGTCTGACACCGGTATAAAGAAGCAATGGGCGTTTTCTCAGCCAAATGACGTGATCGGGACTCAACCGGCCTGCTCGCAATGATGAAGGTGATCCGGCGAAAGCCGATTAGCCGCGACTTGGCCGTATCGCCCCGTAGCCGCAACCCGGTACCACATAAATCCAAGAAATCGCCTCCCTATTTTCAGTAGCTTACGGCTCTCAACTCCGATTTACCCGTACCGTCCATGCCACTATTGGATTGTAGGGCCGGTCTGGCACAATCCGGTCCTGCCCGCGTCCCTTCATGATCAGCCAACAACAACCCGATGCCGCATCGCGAAGGAATGCTCGAAAATTGGCTTCGTTCCGCAAAAACCCGCAACCCCAGCTCCGGGAGCCGCCCCTAAATTGGCTTCGTTCCGCCCTGAAGCCAGGCTGTGGGGCAGGATGGTATCCTGCGCGCCGATTGGTAATCGGCGCAAATTGGCTTCGTTCCGTCGAGCGGTCTTGCGGAGGTCTTACGACTTACGGGCATCCGGGTGCCCCCCGATGATAAACTGGAATGTCGCAAGGCGTATCCATTTGCACAAGTTCGTACTTACGCTCTCCCTGCTCCTGGCCGTTTCGGCGGCGGCTTTCCCGGCTGAAACCGGGCAACTGGACGCAAGCCCAAGCCTCTTCACGGTCATGGCGGCCATCAACGCGGCCGGCTATAGCGCCGACCTTTCGTCGCCCACCAACCATCCGTTGCGCGCGGCCATTCGCGCGGAACTGGCCAAGCGGAACATTCCCTCTCTGGCGCCGATCAAGGACTTTTTCGACCGGCACCGCAAGAAGAACGACACGCTGGAATTGAGCCAGTATATTTCGTTTGCCCTTTCCTGCTCCGGGCCGCCGACATTCGCTTTCACGCAACGCGACGTGGAGATTCCCCCGGACGTCTCCGGCATGCAGGAGCTTTCCGGGCTGCTGGCGGCGTTCTATCAGGAAGCTGACATTGAGGGTCTGTGGAAGCGGTCGCAGCCGGTCATCGATCGGTATCTCGCGCGATACCATGAGCCGGTCACCGAAGCGGTGCTGGCGGTCAACGGCTACCTGCGGCAAATAACTTCGGGCTTTAAGGGGCGGCGGTTCCAGATTTTTATCGAGCTGCAAGCGGGGCCGAACCAGATTCAGACGCGCAGTTACGGGAATGAATATACCATCGTGGTGACGCCCTCGCCCGATCCGCGCATCTTCGATTTGCGGCACGCCTATCTGCACTACCTGCTGGACGCGCTGGCCACGCGCAACCTGGAAGTCCTGAACCGCAAGAAGGGCCTGGTGGACCATGCCATGCGGGCGCAGGGGCTGAACGATAATTATAAGGAAGACTTTCTGCTGCTGGTCACCGAATCCCTGATCAAGGCGGTGGAGGCGCGGCTGGACCGAAAGCCGGCCATGGTTCAGGATGCCCTGCGCGAAGGCTACATTCTGGCGCCCTACTTTGCCGAGGCCCTGCCGGCGTATGAAAAGCAGGAGCAATCCATGATGCTCTACTATACCGAGATGGTGCAGGCCATCGACCTGGTGAAGGAAGACAAGCGGCTCACGGGTGTCGAGTTCAACAAGCAACCCACCGAGCGGGCGGCCCGAACGGTAACTGTGCTGGCTCCGGCGCCCGCTCCCTTGACCGGCGCGGCTAAGACGCTGGCCGATGCGGACGAGCTTTTCGGCTCCCGCACGCAGGACCCCGGTTACGTGGAGAAGGCCAAGAACCTGTATTTGGCCGCTTTGGAGCAGACGGACAAGAAGACCATGCACGCCGCGGCCTATTACGGGCTGGGCCGAATCGCCGCGCTGCAAAAGGATCCGGAGTCGGCGGAGCGAATGTTTCAAAAGACGCTGGAATTGGAGCCTGAACCGCCGGTGAAGGCCTGGGCGCTGGTATACCTGGGGAGACTCTCGCAAGCGGCGGGAGAGCGGGAGCAGGCGCTA
>Ga0209849_1000131_pt1 | contig 11036 bp, 7 predicted proteins | sample OrgsoiDNA2013048_FD_185798 | JGI IMG/M metagenome (GOLD analysis project Ga0209849, IMG submission 185798) | Permafrost soil microbial communities from the Arctic, to analyse light accelerated degradation of dissolved organic matter (DOM) -... | ecosystem: Environmental > Terrestrial > Soil >... | reverse complement strand
CGCGGCGGATGTCGGCAGCGTGGAACAGGTGACCGCCTTTTTCGAAGCCGTCGACCGGGAGTTCGACGGGCTCGACATCCTGGTCAACAATGCCGGTGGAGCGCGATACAAAAAGGTGGCGGAGATGACAGCCCAGGAATGGCATCAGAACATCGATGTCAATCTCAACGGCGCTTTCTACTGCGCGCACGAAGCGCTGCAGCGTTTTGCCAAGCGTGGCGGCGGGTTCATCGTCAATGTTTCGAGCCTTGCGGGCAAGAACGCCTTCAGTGGCGGCGCGGCGTACAACGCGTCGAAATTCGGGCTCAACGGCTTCAGCGAAGCCATGATGCTGGATCATCGCCACGACAATGTGCGTGTAAGCTGCATTATGCCGGGCAGCGTGGATACGGCGTTTACGGGCGACCCAGGGAAGCCGCGCTCGGGCGACACCAGTTGGGCGATTGCGCCCGAAGATGTTGCCGAAGCGGTTGCACTCGTACTGCAAATGCCCGCGCGGACGATGATCAGCGCCCTGGAAATGCGGCCCTCGCGCCCTCGCAAATAAAGCCTCTCGCAAGCTAGGGATGTTAGTTTACGCTACTTTACGCACTTAGTTGAAACGTGGCCCTCCAATTGCTCCATCCAAGAAAGTGAAAGGGAGAAAGGGGACCGACATGGGGCGGCTAAACAAGCAACTGAATCCAGCGCAGACCGGACTTGAAGCAGAAAAGCTGGAGGGTGAACTTCTCAAGCGCATCGTGGGCCAGGACGAGGCGATCCAGCAGATCATTAACATTTATCAAACTCACCTGGCGGGGATGTCCAGCCCCGGACGGCCAATTGGCAACCTGCTTTTCCTGGGGCCTACGGGCTCCGGCAAAACACGGCTGGTGGAAGCCACCGCGGAGAGCCTGGTGGGCGACGCGCGCGCGGTGATCAAGATCGACTGCGCGGAGTTTCAGCACAGCCATGAGATCGCCAAGCTGATCGGTTCGCCCCCCGGATACCTGGGTCACCGGGAGACGCACCCGCTGCTAAGCCAGGAGGTGCTGAACCAGCACCACACCGACAGGATGAAGGTGAGCTTCGTGCTGTTCGATGAGATTGAGAAGGCCAGCGACGCGCTGTGGAACCTGCTGCTGGGCATCCTGGACAAGGCCACGCTGACGCTGGGCGACAACCGGCGGGTAGACTTCTCACGGGCCCTGATTTTCATGACCAGCAACCTGGGCGCCTCCGAAATGAACTCGATTCTGCGGCCGAACCTGGGCTTCGCGGCCGGCGCAAGCGAGCGCAGTAATGCGGCCGGTGTGGTGGACGAGAGCCTCAACGGAAAGGTGATGCGCGCCGGCGTGGAAGCGGCACGCCGCAAATTCACACCGGAGTTCATGAACCGCATCGACAAGACGGTGGTGTTCCGGCCCCTCGGTCTGGCGGAGTTGCGCAAGATCCTGGATATTGAGTTGCATATCGTTCAACAGCGAATCTTTAACGCCTCCAACTCGGCGCCGTTCGTGATGTCGGTGACTGACGAGGCCAAGGCTTTCCTGCTGCGCGAAGGCACGGACATGAAGTACGGCGCCAGGCATTTGAAACGGGCGGTGGACCGCAACCTGGTGCACGCGCTGTCGAACCTGATCGCTACCGGGCAGGTGCGCGGCGGCGACTTGATCCGCGTGGATTTTGACAGCGTGTTCCTGGGCCTGACCTTCTTTAAGGAAGCCGAGGATATGCCGGCTCACGTGATGGCCCGGATGGCGGACATCACGGTGTTGCCGACGGCGGGCGCCATTGCGGCTGAGGCTGTGGTGGAAATGCCGAAGCCGGCCGGAGCCAAGTCGACCAAGCGATAGACCGCTAGAAATACCCGCGACCGAATGTGGGACAGGCCTCCTGGCCTGTCGTTTTGGCCGGTCGCGGGTTCCCTGCCCTGCTCCTCTGCTACAATTCCCTTCTTAGTGCAACCTCCAGCCGAAATGCAAAATTCCCGCCTGATGCGGGCGATGTTCAGCACGGTCGCGCCGCGCTACGATTTCATCACGCGCGCATTCTCATACGGAATGGACCGGGGCTGGAAGCGGGACATGGTGCGGCGCGCGCGTCTCCCCAAGAACGCGATTGTACTGGACCTGGCCTCGGGCACGGGCGATTTCTCGCTGGAAGTCAGCGCGCAATATCCCGAATCGAAAACCGTCGCCGTGGATCTGACCGAGCGCATGCTGCAACTGGCGCGGGCGCGGGGCGTCACGCATACGGTTTGTGGCGACGCCGCGGTACTGCCCTTCCCCGACGCCTGTTTCGACTGTGTGTTCATCGGCTACGGGCTGCGTAATTTCCCGCACCTGGCGCTGGCGCTGCGCGAAATCGAGCGCGTGACACGTCCCGGAGGCTTGCTGGTTAGCCTGGATTTCTTTCTGCCCTCGAATACCCTGGCGCGGCAATTGTATCTGGGATACCTATACGCCCAGGGAGCCTTTTGGGGAACCGTGCTTCACGGCCAGCCACGGGTTTACACATACATACCCGATTCGCTTCGAACCTTCGTTTCCATTGACGATTTTTCATCTTTGTTACGGCACACCGGATATGGACAGGTGGACGCGCGGCATTACATCCTGGGAGGAATCGGGCTGCACTCGGCTGAGAAGCAATGAAAGAACGGCTTGCCGGTTCGGACTACCGTTTTATCGCGGTTTGCCTTCTGTTGCTGGGCGGGACTACGTGGTATTCGGCCGGCAATTTCTACCGCGCCTTTCCCGAGGCCTCCATCGATTTCCGCGTGAGCCGCGAGGATGCGCAACAGATCGCGGCCCGGTTTCTGGCGGCACAGGGTTACCAGACGGCGGGCTACCGGCAAGCGGCGCGCTTCGACTTCGATGACGAAGGCAAGACGTTTCTCGAGCGCGAAGCCGGGTTGGAGCAGGCCAACCGCATCATGGGCACGCGGGTTCGCCTGTGGCGCTGGTCGTACCGCTGGTTCCGCCCGCAGCAGAAGGAAGAGTTCAGCGTCGATATCACGCCGAGAGGCGAACTGGCGGGTTTCGAGCACCAGCTTCCCGAGGAGGCGGCCCGCCCCGAAGCCACCGCCGAACAGGCGCGGGCCCTGGCCGAGAATTTTCTGCGCACCAGTCTGCAGCGAGACCCCGGCTCGCTCGAGTTCGTGGAGGAGTCCGACCAGACGCGGCCGCATCGCGTGGACCGCCAGTTCACCTGGAAGGAGCGCGACTTCAATCTGCACGACGCCACCAACCGGCTGCAGGTGACGGTGCTCGGCAACGAAGTGGGCGGGCACAAAGAATACCTGAAGGTTCCCGACCAGTGGAAGCGCGATTACGAACGGCTGCGCTCGAAAAACGAGGTCGCGCAAACCATCGATTCGGCCGTGCTGGTGTTGCTGATTGTAGGGCTGGTAGTAGTCATCGTGATGCGCGTGCGGGGCCAGGATATGAAATGGCGGCGCGCGGCCCTGGTTGGCCTGGTGGGGATCGTACTCGGTTTCTGTTCGCAGTTGAACGAGTTCCCGCTGCAGGAATTCGGCTACCCGACAACCGATTCCTATGGCAGCTTTCTCACGCGCCAGTTGCTGAATGCCGTGCTGACCGCGCTCGGAGCGGGCGGATTGCTGTTCATTCTGACGGCCGGGGCGGAGGCGATGTATCGCGAAGCATTCCCCGGCAAAGTCTCGCTGGCAAATCTCTTCCAGCCGAGCGGCCTGCGCACCAAGCGGTTTTTCCTGGGCACGATACTGGGGATCACGCTGACCGGCATCTTCATCGCGTATCAGACCGCGTTCTACATTGTGGCGTACCGCTATGGCGCCTGGTCGCCGGCCGACGTGCCGTACTCGGATCTGCTCAACACGCGATTCCCGTGGCTGTTTGTGCTCTTCGGCGGATTTCTGCCGGCGGTCTCGGAGGAGTTTCTGTTTCGCATGTTCGCCATTCCCTTCCTGCGCAAGCTGACGCGATCGGTGGTGGCGGCGGTGGTGCTGGCGGGCTTCATCTGGGGCTTCGGGCACGCGGGGTATCCGCAGCAGCCGTTCTACATTCGCGGCGTGGAAGTGGGAATCGGCGGCGTGGCGCTGGGCATCGTCATGCTGCGCTGGGGAATTCTGCCGACGCTGGTATGGCACTACTCGGTGGACGCCATGTACAGCGCCATGCTGCTGGTGCGTTCGCACAGCCTGTATTTCAAACTCTCGGGCGCGGCCTGCGCGGGCATCATGGTGCTGCCGCTGATGGTGGCTCTCGGGGCCTACTGGCGGCGCGGCGGCTTCGAACCGGAAGCCGGACTGCTGAACCGCGATGAGGTTGCGGAGCCGGAGGAATCGCAGGAGTTGTCCCAGAATGTCACGCCTGCCGAACAGGCGGCCACGGCAGCATACCGGCCGCTCGGGCGGCGGATGAAAATCGCGGCGCTGGGAGTCTTCGCCTTGTGCCTGCTGAGCCTGTTGATTCCGGTGAGCCGGTTCGGGGAATCGCCGAATTTCCAGATCGCGGCCGACCAGGCGCGCGCGGCGGCGGACGCGTTTCTGAAGGCGCAGGGTCTGGACCCGGACCCCTTCCGCCATGTAACGTATCCGGCGGTGCATTGGGGAGGCGAGGACAGCCTGGCCGGCAAGTATTTCCTGGAGCGGCGGCCGGTGAGCGCGGCCGCGCGGCTCTTCGAACGCAATCGCCCGGTGCAGCATTGGTTGACGCGATACTTCAAATCGCTGGACCAGGAAGAGATCACGGTGTCGGTACATCCGGAGTCCGCCAAGGTACTGGGATTCGGCCATACCATTCCCGAGGACCGGCCCGGCGCGGATATTCCGCCGAATCGCGCGCGCGATATTGCCACGGCATTCGCCCAGGCGCAGGGGCTGGACGTGACCGCCATGGAACTGAAGGAGAGCTCATCCGAAAAGAAGAAGGCGCGGCGCGATTACACGCTGGTGTGGGAGGCGCGGGCGGGCGACCCGCGCAATGTGGATGAGGCGCATTACCGTGTGCAGATCGGGATTGCGGGCGACCGCGTATCCGCGCTGCGAGGGTTCTGGAAAGTGCCCGAAGCTTTTGAGCGCAGCCGCCAGCAGCAGAACGCGCTCTCCATCGTAATACTGGTGCTGCGCATCGCCGTGGTGGCAGGCGTCATCGTCTTTGCGCTGTGGCTGCTGATTCAGAGCATACGCAAGGGCCTTGTGCAATGGCGTGCGGCCATCCGGTTGGCGGTGCCGGCCACGCTGCTGATCCCGATTGGGCCGCTGCTCGCGGTGGGTCTGATGCTGAAGGATTACAACACCGCGATTCCGCTTGAAACCTATCGGGCGATGACTTACGTGGTGCTGCTGATGAGCCTGGTTTTCGGATTCCTGATCATGGGCGGCGCGGCGGCCCTCGTGACCACGTTCCATCCTGAAAGCTTAGCCGCACTGCGCGCGGATCATCGCCGGCTGTTTGGCATGGATGCCGCGGTGGCGGTGCTGGCGGCTATCGGACTGGGCGTGTTCCTGAACCAACTGGACGCCGTGCTGGCGGATCGTTTCCACGCCCAGGCGCTCTACGCCCTCGGCAGCCCGGACATTATTGCCAGCGCTGCGCCGGTGGCGGCCGCGGTGGCAGGCGCGCTGCGATCCATGCTGACCAGCGGCGCGGTGCTGACGCTGATCGGGCTGTTGGTGTACCAGGTGCGGAACCGCTGGCTGTTGGCGTTGATTGGCCTGGCGGCGTTGTTCGCGGGGCTGCCCGGGGAGGTCCGCACGGCGGGCGAATTCCTGCTTCAGTATGGGGAAGCGCTAGTGGCCGGCGCGTGCGCGGTGCTGTTCTGCCTGTGGATCGCGCGCCGGAATTATCTGGCCTACGCGCTGGTGCTGTGGATGATCGCGCTGCGCACGCCGATGATGCAGTTGTTTGGGAATGCGAACCCGGGTCTGCAGATGCAGGGCTGGGCGCTGGCGGGCGCGCTGGCGGTGAGCATTTTGTGGGCGGCGGCGCCGGCGTTCGGACGGCGCGCTGCGTCAGCCGGTTGACCCATTCTTTAAGGCCACTTCTGTGCGCCGTGCAGAATATTCAGAACTAATACACGCTCTTGAAGAACTTGGTAAACGGCAATCCATGGAAGTCCTGAGACAACCAACTCCCGCGTATTCTCCAGACGGCCATAACGGCCCCGGTAAGGCAGCCTTCGCAAGCTCTGGACCGCATCATAAATCGTTCGGGTGACGCGGTTCGCGGTCTCCAGATTGCGATCCTGCTCGATATATTCGGAGATCGATTTCAGATCCGCCAGGGCGTGGGCTGACCATTCAATCCGCATCAGGAACGTTCCCGCTCTTCGAGCCACGCGCGCACAACTTCATCGGGAACGGTGTCGCCTCGCTCCACGGCGGCTATACTGCTGTTCACCTTGTGCGCAAACCACTCGTTATAGGTGACCAGGTGATCCACGGCCTCGGCTAACAGCTCATCCGTGCCGCGGTGCGTTTGGCGAGCGAGCTCGTTCAGTTTAGCTTCGGTTTCCGGCGTCAGATGCAATTCCATAGTTGTGAGTGTAGCGCCTTCACGCCTCTTCGATCGGTATCGATGGCTGTCACAAAACAGCCTGCGCTAACGTTATTATTCGTGAACGCAATAACCACTAGAATTGTAAGCAAAGGAGATCAGAAATGAACCGAGCGATAGCAGGGGCCGGTCTGACCGTAATCATGGCGTGCGGGGCTTTCGGCCAGGCTGCGGCCGCCCGTCCGTCCTTCGACGTAGCCTCCATCAAAGCGGCGGCGCCCCCGATCTACGGAAAGTTGATGATCCGGATGGGCGGGGACCCCGGACGGATCGATTACGGCAACGTCAGCCTGAAGGACATTATCCGGCAGGCGTATGACGTGCACGACTATCAGATCTCCGGACCGGACTGGATGAATTCGACCCGCTTCGACATTGTGGCGAAGGTGCCGGACGGCGCCCCGGAAGATCAGGTTCCGCTGATGTGGCAGACGCTGCTGGCGGAGCGCTTTAAGCTGCAGATCCACCGCGAAACCAAAGAGCTGCCCATGTACGCGCTGGTGGTGGGCAAGAACGGCTCGAAAATGAAGCAGTCCGAGATCGACGCCAACGGCACGGCCGACGGTGGCCAGGGGAGTGGCGGCCCTTCACCGCTGCCACCGGTCAAAATGGGTAAAGACGGCATGCCGCAATTGCCCGGCGGCGGCCGCGGCCCCATGATCCTGATGAACGGCCGGGGCCACGTGACCGCGAAAATGATGAACATGTCCGGGCTGGTCGACATATTGGCGCGGAGCGTGGACCGCCCCGTGGTGGACCAGACCGAGCTCAAGGGGAGTTATGATTTCAACTTGGATTACACTCCCGATGAGAGCACACGGATGCCGATGCCCGGCGGAATGCCGCCGCCTCCAGGCGCGGGCGAGATGCATGGCGCGGACAGCCCGGACAACGGCCTTTCGCTATTCGCCGCCTTGCAGGCGCAGCTCGGGCTCAAACTGGAGGCGAAAAAGGGACCGGTTGAGTTGATCGTGATCGACCGCGTGGAAAAGGCACCCACGGAGAATTAACAGCCGGGCGCGGATGCACATTCGTAATTATCTCCGGTGCTGTATCATCGCCTGGGCAGCCGTGGCCGGGCTTGCGGCCGAACACCACGGGCAGGTCAAGTTCGGCGGTCTGCCGGTTCCCGGAGCGACAGTCACCGCGGTTCAGGGCGATAAGAGAATGGTCGCCATCACGGACCAGCAGGGCGCTTATTCATTTGCGGCCCTGCCGGACGGCATCTGGACCATTCAAGTGGAGATGCTGTGCTTCGGGCCAATCAAGCAGGAAGTGGCCGTAGCCCCCGATGCGCCCAGCCCGACATGGGAATTGAAGCTGCTGCCCTTCGATGAAATCAAGGCGTCCGCCCCGCCGCCGCTACCACCGGGCACACCGGCTGCAGCCGTCACTTCGCAGATCGCAACCGCGCCCTCCGCCAAGCCGGACAAGAAGGGATCTCGTACCGCGAAAGCCGGCGGACAGGCGAATGCAAGTACCGGCTTTCAACGCACCGACGTCAATGCTTCCCCAGACGCGGCGGCGCCTGGAAATGCCGCGAGTGATACCGGCAACCTGCCTGCCGCCGATCAGAATCAAAACGCCTCCGATGCTTTCGTCGTCAACGGCAGCGTAAGCAATGGGGTGGAACGGCGAGCCATCGGCAACGCCCGCCGCGGGGTGGGATCGATGTTTCGCGGCGACCTGAGTCTCATCCTGGACAACTCCACTTTGGATGCCCGCCAGTTTTCGTTTACCGGCCAGGACACGGCCCAGCCCTCCTACGACCACCTTAAGGCCGGGGCATCGTTCGGCGGTCCGCTGATTATTCCGCACCTGATTCATGGACAAGGCCAGTTCTTCGTCAATTACCAGATGACGCGCAACACCAATGCCAATACGCAGGCCGGGCTGATGCCAGATTCACTCGTTCGCAGCGGAGACTTGTCGCACGTGCTGAACCCGCTGGGGCAACCGTTGCAGGTGGTGGATCCAGGCAACGGAGCGCCCTTCCCCGGCAACGTGATTCCGCAAGGGCGCATCAGCCCGCAGGCTACGGCTTTGCTGAGTCTCTACCCGCTGCCGAATTTCGATGCGTCCACGCGGTACAACTACCAGATTCCGGTCGTCGGCATCCTCCATCAGGACGACGTGCAATCGCGCGTCAACAAGATGCTGAATTCGAAGAATTTCGTGAACGGCACTTTCGGATACCGCAACAGCCGCGCCGGCAATCCGAATATCTTCGGCTTTCTGGATACCACCGGCATCTCGGGACTCAACACGACTGCCAATTGGCGGCATATCTTCAATCAGCGCGTCAACCTCAACCTGGGATACCAGTTCAGCCGTTTCGCGGTGCGCACCGTGCCCTTCTTCGCTGCGATCCGGCGGAACGTGTCGGGCGATGCCGGCATCACGGGCAATAATCAGGAACCGGGGAACTGGGGACCGCCGAGTCTGTCCTTCGCAAGCGGCATTCAGGGCCTCTCCGATAGCCAGGCGTCCGTGATCCGCAATCAGACGCACGCGTTGTCGGCCAACCTGCTTTGGGTTCACAGGCCGCACAATGTGACACTCGGAATGGATTACCGCCGCCAGCAGTTCGACGTTCTGTCGCAACAGGACCCGCGCGGCAGTTTTACCTTTAACGGCGCGGCCACGCAGACTGGCGCGAACGGAACCGGCTTCGATTTTGCGGACTTCCTGCTGGGCATACCCGACACCCTCTCCATCGCCTTCGGCAACGCGGACAAATACTTCCGGGCCTCGTCCTGGGACGCCTACTTCACCGACGATTGGAGAATCGGCCCGTCGCTCACTTTCAACGCCGGAGTGCGCTGGGAATACGGGTCGCCCATCACCGAAAAGTACGGCCGCCTGGTGAACCTGGATATCGCTCCCGGCTTTTCGGCGGCGGCCCCGGTGGTGGCCAACAATCCGACGGGCACGTTGACGGGACACCAATATCCCGGCTCGCTGGTGCAACCCGACAGGCACGGTTTTGAGCCGCGCATCTCATTTGCCTGGCATCCGTTTTTCGGGTCGTCCATGGTGATTCGGGGCGGATACGGCGTCTACTACAACTCTTCGGTGTACCAGGCGATTGCGATCCAGATGGCGCAGCAATCGCCGTTGTCCAAGAGCCTCAGCGTGGCCGACGGCCCAGCCAACCCGCTCACCCTGGCGAGTGGCTTCAACGCCGCGCCCGGCAACACTCCCAACACGTTTGCCATCGATCCGAACTTCCTGGCCGGCTATGCGCAGAACTGGCAGTTATCGGTGCAACGCGATTTGTTTGAGTCAATGGTGGCGACGGCAACTTACCTGGGCATCAAGGGCACGCGGGCCGTCCAGGTGTTCCTGCCTAACACTTACCCGATCGGGGCGGCGAATCCTTGTCCCACCTGTCCGTCGGGATTTGCCTACATGACCTCAAATGGCAATTCCACGCGGGAAGCCGGCCAGTTCCAATTGCGGCGCCGGCTGCACAATGGTTTCACGGCCTCAGTGCAGTACACCTACGCCAAGGCATTCGACAATGCGGCATTAGGCGGCAGAGGCCAGGGCACCAGCGTGATGGCGCAAAACTGGCTCGATCTGAGCGCCGAACGCGGGCCTTCCAGCTTCGATCAGCGGCATCAATTGACCTTGCAAGGGCAGTTCACCACCGGCATTGGAGTGGGCGGGGGAACGCTGCTGCGCGGCTGGAAGGGCGCGGCCTTTAAAGGGTGGACCTTCGTCAGCCAGATCACCGCGGGCAGCGGAATGCCGTTGACGCCCACTTACCTGGCGGCGGTGCTGGGCAGCGGGGTAACCGGGCCGCTTCGACCCGATGTCACCGGCGCCTCGGTTTACGCCGCTCCTTCGGGCCGCTTCCTGAACCCGGCTGCCTACCAGTTGCCTGCCGCGGGAGAATGGGGCGATGCGGGAAGGAATTCGATTGTCGGCCCCGGCCAGTTTGTGATGAACGCTTCGATGCAACGCTCCTTCGGCGACACCGACGTGCGGTTCGATTCCACTAACGTGCTCAACCACGTCACGTTCCCCAATTGGAACACGGTGGTGGGCAGCGCGCAGTTCGGGCTGCCGAATACCGCCAATGCCATGCGCAGTTTTCAAGCTACTGTGCGATGGAGGTTCTGAAACATGCGACGGACCACCACTTCAATCCTCTTATGGCTGATGGCTGCCGGCGCGCAGCAGCCTCCGCCGGCCCCGGCCAACGGCACGGTCAAGTTTCAAAGCAGCACCCAGTTGGTGATCGAAACCGTCAGTGTCACGGACAAGAGCGGCAAGCCCATAGAAGGTCTGACCGCCAAGGATTTCACCATCACCGAAGACGGCGTGGCGCAAACCATCAGTTTCTGCGAATTCCAAAAGATGCAGGAGACGGCGCCTGCCGCACCTGCGGCTCCGGCCGCGCAGGATAACCAGGTTGCACCGGCCGTAGTCACGCAGATCTCGCCCGAGCGGCCGGGCGACCTGCGATACCGCGACCGCCGCCTGATCGCCCTGTACTTCGACATG
>Ga0209849_1000130_pt1 | contig 11093 bp, 7 predicted proteins | sample OrgsoiDNA2013048_FD_185798 | JGI IMG/M metagenome (GOLD analysis project Ga0209849, IMG submission 185798) | Permafrost soil microbial communities from the Arctic, to analyse light accelerated degradation of dissolved organic matter (DOM) -... | ecosystem: Environmental > Terrestrial > Soil >... | reverse complement strand
GACCGCGTGGCCTTCCTCAGTTTCAACAATAACCAGCTCCTTGAAGGCTACTATGGCCCCCCGCTGATCCGCGCCATCGCGATGCCCCTCAACGTGCGCCTGCAAGCATCCGAGCTGATGGCCATCCTCAACCATGCCGAAGCACGCATGCTGGTCTTCGAAAGCGATTTCGCTCCCCAGGTGGAACAACTTCGGGCGGCATGTCCCAGCGTTGAGCGGTGGGTATCGATAGACGGCCCAGTGCCTCAGGCGGACCTCACGTACGAAGAGCTGCTCTCGCGGGGCCGGATTCCGCGCCCGGAGCTCCGCGGGTTTGATGAAGACGAGATTGCCGAGCTCTTCTACACCAGCGGCAGCACCGGCGCCCCCAAAGGCGTGATGCTCTCGCACCGCACTTTGTATCTGCACGCGCTGGCTGTCGGGGGCTGTTTCAACCACGACGATACCGGCGTCGAGCTGCACACCATTCCGCTGTTCCACGCCAACGGCTGGGGCCGGCCGCAGACGGCTGTAATGAACGGTATCAAACAGGTGATGGTCCGCCGCTTCGATCCGGCCCTGGTGCTGCGTACCATTCAGGAAGAGGCAGCCACGGCGATGTCACTGGTGCCTACCATGGCCAATTCGCTGCTGAACTGTCCGGAGCTGGGTAAGTTCGATACCGGGAGCCTGCAGGAGATTCACATCGGCGGAGCCGCGGCCGCGCCGGAGCTGATCGCGCACCTGGAAGCCGCGTTCCGCTGCAGGGTCATCGCAGGCTATGGCCTTACCGAAACCTGCCCGGTGGCCACTTCCGCGCGGGCCAAAGGGACGGTGCGGTATACCAGTGAAGAGGACCGCATCCGGCACATGGCGATGGCAGGGTGGCCTCTGCCGGGGTGCGAGATCCGCGTGGTGGACGGCCACATGCGGGATGTGCCCCGCGACATGCAGTCCATTGGCGAAGTGGTCGTCCGCGGCGACAACGTCATGGACGGCTATTTCAAGGAACCGGAGGCGACCAAAGCGGTGATGAGCGGCGACTGGCTGCATACCGGCGACATGGCTGTGTGGGATGACGAGAATTACCTGCACATCGTCGACCGCATGAAGGACATCATCGTCAGCGGCGGTGAAAACATTTCATCCATCGAAGTGGAGAAGGCGATCTGCGCTCATCCGGCGGTGTTGGAGTGTGCCGTGATCGCCGCGCCCGACCCGAAATGGGGCGAGGCGCCTGCCGCGGTGGTGGTGCTCAAGCCCGGCTGGCAGCTCGACAGGGAACAGCTTCTCGCGTTTCTCGGCGGCCGCATCGCCGGATTCAAGTTGCCGCACATCGTGGAATTCGCCGCGGACCCCTTGCCCAAAACCGGCACCGGGAAGATCCTCAAACGCCAATTGCGCGAGACCTACTGGACCGGGAAAGAGGTAAGAGTGGGCCAGGCCTGAGAATTTGCATTGGTGAGGGCTGTCATGCCACGATGACAGACGACAAAACCCGATCGTCTGTCCCACCTACTTTCCGGAAGCCTTCAGCTCTGTCTTGATCAGCGCGTGCATCGTCATCTCCAGGTAGTCGTTCAGCGCCTTCCGCGGCGTGATCTTGCCGTCGCGGCGATACCAGCGCGAAATCCAGAGGATCATTCCCAACATGCCGAAAGCGCCGGCGGTGGGATTGATGTTTCGTAGTTTTCCCTCGCTGGCGAGTTGCTGCAGCGTCTGCCGGATGAAGTCCAGATAGGCGCGCTTCCTGGCCGTGATCAGACGGCGGTGCGCCGGGGTGAGCGCCGTCATTTCCTCCAGAACGATGGTAACCGCGCCCACACCCTCGATCACGCTCCTGGTATGGCGTTCGACGATCGTGCGCAACCGTTCTTCGGCGTCGGCCACCTCCCTCGCCGGCGCGATGATGCCCCGCTCGACATTGTCCATCGCATACGTCATGATTTCGAACAGCAGGTCCTCTTTGCCGCGAATGTAGTGATAGATTCCGGCTTTGGTCAGCCCCGCCGCCTCGGCGATATCGTTCATCGATGTCGCCCCATATCCCTTGTGGCACATGATTTCCGCCGCCACGCGATAGACACTGCTGGCCCGTTTCCCTTTGCCCAAGGCCGGTATCGGCTCTTTGAGTTTGATCGGTCTCTGCAAATTAACACCTCGAACCCGGCGGCGCCCCGCGACTCCTCGCGCAGGCTCAGCCCTCGACCGACGTTACGATGGCAAAGCCTTATCTGTCAACCGTGAGCAGGCGTTCCGATGAAAACAACCTGCCACGGGGCCGGCAACCAGACTCGAGAGCGAATTCTCAAGTCCCACCGGTTCCAGTCCCGGTAGTCCATTGACACCGGCGCTGGAGTTTGATATACCTTCCACCGAACGGTCGGTCGCTTTGGCGCGGGGCCGGGTCAATCCGCGCCGGGTTTCCTAGTTAGTTGGGAGGGTCTACAAAATGTTGCGAACATCCAGGTTGATGTGGCTGACGTGCGCGCTGCTTGCGCTGAGCTTTGCGCTATTCGCTCAAGCGCCAACCGGAACCATTACAGGAACTGTAACCGATGAAAGCGGCGCCATAGTTCCAAACTCCAAAATCACGATTACCAACAAAGCCACCGACTTCACGCGCAGCGCGGTCGCCAATGGCGAGGGGCTGTACAGCGCTCCGGCCCTGCTTCCGGGCGAGTACGAAGTGCGGTGCGAGCAGAAGGGATTCCGTGTCACCGTCAGCCGTACAACGGTGCAAGCGGGCGGCTCAACCACGGTCGACCTGCGGATGGAAGTGGGGACGAACAAGGAAATCGTCAACATTGAGGCGACCGCCGCGCAACTGGAATTCGAGGGGAGCACGGTGGATGGGGTGGTGACGCGGCAGCAGATCCAGGGTTTGCCGCTCAACGGCCGCAGTTTTTTGAACCTGGCGTTGATCGAGCCCGGCGTGTCGGTGAATACGGGCAGCACGTCGCAATACAATGCGCAGTTTGCGGTGTCGATCCTGGGCTCGGATTCGGGGCGCACCTCGTATACGGTGGATGGCGGCAACATCCGCGACAGCATCGAGAGCACCGGGCCGGGGATGAACTTCTCGCAGGAGGTAGTGCAGGAGTTTCAGCTTTCGTCGATGAACTTCGATCTTTCGACCGGGATCACCGCGGTCGGGTCGGTGAACATTGTGACCCGCTCGGGGGGCAACGACTTCCATGGCGGCGCGTATTACTATTTCCGCGATCACAACATGGCGGCTTATCCGGCGTTGAAGCGCAACTCATTCGACCCGGACCCGTTTTTTGCGCGCCGCAACCCGGGCGTCTGGTTGGGCGGCCCGATCGTGAAGGACAAGCTGTTCTTCTTTTTCAACTATGAGTATCAGAACCAGGCTTCGGCGGTGACGGTGCAGCCGAACCTGGCCAGCTTCGCGAGCCTGGCGGGGACCTTCTCCAGCCCGTACGTCGGCAAGACGCTGAGCACCCGGTTCGACTACCGGTTGAACGCCAAGAACAGCCTGTTTGCCCGGTACTCGCACGACGGCAACAGCAGCGACGGCCCAAGCGGCGGCAGCAGCTTCCCCTCCAACTGGGTGGTCAACACCAACTGGAGCGACCAGACTGTCTTCGGCGTGACCAGCACGCTGACTTCCTCACTGGTCAACGATTTCCACTTCAGCTATCAATACTGGCGCAATCGGAACCTGTTTCCGGGGGCGAGCGATTGCGGCAGTTGCATCGGGTTGGACGGGATTGCGGCGCAGATCGGCGTCAACGGGTCCAACGTGACCATCGGACACTCCACCAACGCGACGCAGGGCCGCGACCTGCGCAAGTTTCAGTTCGACGATGGAGTCAGTTGGCAGAAGGGATCGCATCGCATCCGCGTCGGAGGCCAGATCGAGAAGGCGCCGGGCACGGGGTTCTGGGGGTATTGCGATCCGATGTGCGCCGTCGTGGCGCCGCCGGAGTTGATCCGGAGCCTGTCCGCGGGGGTTCAATCGTTGTTTCCGAAGGTGCCGAGCCAGGTCAAAACGTATCAGGATTTCCTGAACCTGCCGTTCCTGGGAGCGGTGATCGGCGTCGGCGACCCGTCGCAGCCGCCGCCGTACAACGTGGATGTCGCCAAGAACAACACGCGCTTCCGTTTGTATGCGCAGGATAGCTGGCGCGTGCGGCCGAGCCTGACGTTGAACTACGGTCTCGCCTGGGAGTATGAAACCAACCTGTTCAATCACGACCTTACCAAGCCGGCGTTTCTGGCCCCCATCTATGGCAGCGATCTGAGCCCGACCAATAACAACCACGGCAACTTCTCGCCGTCGGTGGGTTTCGCCTGGCGCCCGAAGAAGAGCAATAAGATGGTGATTCGCGGCGGCGGCGGCATTTACTATGACACGGAGTACCTGTTCCAGCGCCTGCAGGAGCGCGCCTATATCGGCCCGATCGGCAACGGCCGGGTGCAGTTCCCGAATACCGGTCTGACCAATACCATCCCGGGCATCCTGAACCTCAGCCTGGGCGGTGTGCCGATCCCGGTCGGAGCCGCTCTGCCGAGCGGGCAGCTCACGACGTTATCGATGGGCCAATTCCTGCAAATCTACCAGCAGGAGATCGGCGCGGTGACGCAGGCGCTGGCGCCCAAGAACCCGAACGACCTGTCGGTTCGCAATATCGACATCAGCAAGACCGGGGCGCAATTGTATCCCAAGAATTATCCGCTGTTACAGGCGATCCACACGAACTTCGGGGTGCAGCGGCAGCTTGGCGACAGCATGGTTCTGAGCGTGGATTTCGCCCGCCGCGTGTTCAACCACGTGGACCTGGGCGCGCTCGACCTCAACCGGTTCAACCGTTTCATCAACGGCGTGCAGACGCCGGTGATTCCGAAGTGCACTCCGGCCCAAGCCAACGTTCCCGGCGTGGAATGCTCCAACGGCAGCATTTCGTTCTGGACGCCGGACGGGCACAGCACCTCTAACAGCCTGCTGGTCAAACTCGACAAGCGCTACGCCAAGCGCTACCAGTTCCGGGCGTCGTATGCGCTGGCCGATCAACACGGCTACAACGGGATTACGAACCTGGACAACTATGCCGAGAGCTACGGGCCGCAGGGCTCGCGGCACACCTTGAACATTTCCGGAACGGTGGATCTGCCCTGGGGATTCCAGATCGGGCTGATTTCGGCCATGGCGACCCGCGGGCCGCAGATGGCTTACGTTACCAACGTGGATCTCAATGGAGACGGCACCACCACCGAACCGCTGCCCGGTTTGAAATTCAATTGCCTTAATTCCGGATGTGGCCCGGCGCAACTTCAGGCCGCGGTAGCTAACTGGAATACGACCTTTGCGGGCAAGAAGGACGCCCGCGGGCAGGTCATTCCCGCGCTCGTGCTGCCGCCCAGTTACACGCTCGGGCGGTTCTTCGATTCGCAGGATCTGCGCGTGACGAAGAAGTTCGCGTTCTCCAAGGAGCGGTATTCGTTTTCGGTGTTCGGCGAGATGTTTAACGTGTTGAACTATTACAACCCGGGCGGTTCGAACTTCAACCTGGACACGAAGAACTCCAATCCGGCCGCGCAGACTTATGCGTTCGGGATACCGACGCAGCGCGTGGGGCAGGTGTTCGGCTCGGGCGGTCCGCGCTCGGTGCAGGTTGGAGCTCGGTTTACCTTCTAGCTTAGCTACTTTCCGGCGAAAGAAGAGGGAGGGTGTACAAGATGTGGCGAACATCCACAGGGTTTCCGCGTGACCAAAGCGTTCCACTTGGCGCACGGTTCAGTTTCCAGGCTTCAGTCGGCTTCGCGCTGCGGGATTTCTTCGCATCAGCAGCGCGATGCCGCCCGACCCGCGCGGTGTAATTTCGATCCTGGCGCCCGCCGGAAAACGCAACGGCGTGCTGTACCAATACGGGTGATCGAACCGCGGCTGGTAGTTATAGATCCACAGCAAAGGTTCGATTGTGCCGTCGGGGAGCTCGGCGACCGCCATGAAGGACGAGCCCTCGGGAACCTCCTTCGCACGGACGCCAGCCACCGTGACCGCGGTCTTCAGCGTCAGCTCGCCGTCCACCGGAAGGCCGCCCGGCGCCGGGCCTCCGCTACTTTCCGGCTGGACGTTGGACGTCTTCGGCAAGTACTGGGGATCGCCCTCCGGAGCGCCACCCTCTACCCATTCCGCAATCAGTTCCAGTTGCTCCTGCGTGAGCCCCCGATCTCCCTGGAACTCTCCGAAGCCTTTCACCGCGCCCCAGGGCGGCATCCGCCGCTCCAAAACTTCGTCCTTAATCGCCTTCGCCCAAGGACGGGCTTCCGCATAAGTCAGCAGAGAAAAGGCGCTGCCGCCCGGCCGGTGACATACCGCGCAGCGGCTATAGAGTAAGCGCGAGATCTCACGCGAAAATGTGATGGGAGTGGTGATTACATCGTGGGCGCTTGAGTGAACCGACAGGAATATCGCCAGGGTAACCAGGGCCGGACAGAATCTGCGGTTGAACTTCAGCCCAGTGACTTTTGACATGACTATTTCAAAGCGGACACCGGTATCGTAAATACGGCCGTATTTACCACGCCCTTTCGCTGAAACTGCGCCCAAAGCCTGTAAGTGCGAGCCCGGGGGAAAATGACGTTGAACTGAATCGCGGGACCCCCATCCGCCAGGAAGGGATGCGTATGGATCAAGTCGATCAGGTCGTCGCTCGCGGCCAGCATGTGGCCCCACGCTCCCAGGTACGGCTCCAGGCCTTCGCCCGGCTTCACGCGAAAGAACAACATGGTCTTGAAACCCGCAATCGGCGTTGGAGGCTCGGTCGTCAGTTCCACGTCCATGTTCGCGGTGTGCTTCGCGGACAGGTCGGGGCCGGGCAGTAAGATGCGCCGTGAGATGCGCCAGCCCCCGCCGGGCACGAAAATGGTCTTCGTTGTAAGTTGCGGTGTTCCATCAGTCGGGTAATAATCCGCCAGAACACGATACATGCCCGGCTTAGGCAGGATGCCCGCATAACGAAAGGCTCCGGCTGCCGATACTGCCGGATGGCCGTGTAAGAAGAATTCCAGGTCCTGGCTCACGATGAACATGTGGAATAGCTTCTCGTGTACTAACTCAAACCGAGTTACGGCGGCGCCCGACTTCGGATCTTTGATATTGAAAGTCAGGTCCACGCGATCGCCCGGTTTGGGCGCGCGCGGACTCACTGTCAGACTCAATGGATACTCGACCGGCTCCGGGATGCCGAGCACCAGGGTCATGCCGCATCGCGAGCACTTACCGGGAGTCGCCGACCGTATGTCCGGATCCATGGGGCAGACATAATCGCGCGGCGGCGCCGGCGCTCCCGGAAGCGATGGAGAATTCGTCTGCCCCACCGTCTGCCCCAGAAGGAACGCGGCCAAAGCCAGGACCACGCAAGCGTATGACGCGAGCCTCAAGAGTTGTTATACCAGATTCCCGCCACCCGGCTAGCCCAAGCTACAATTGGGATAAGCGCCGATGCCAAAGCGAATCGCCATAGTGGAGGACGAGGCGGAGTTGGCCTCGCTGATTGAGTACAACCTGACCCGGCACGGATATGAAGCCCGGATTCTAGGCGGTTCCAAGGGGACATTGAAGGGTTTGGAGCAGTACAAGCCCGATCTGGTCTTGCTGGATGTGATGCTTCCCGATATCGATGGCTTTGAATTGTGCCGCCAGATTCGCCAATCGGCGGCGCTGGCGCGAACCCCGGTGCTATTTTTGACCGCAAGGTCGGACGAGGTGGACCGCGTGCTGGGTTTGGAAATCGGCGGCGACGATTACATGACCAAGCCCTTCAGCCCGCGTGAGTTGCTCGCGCGCGTCAAAGCCCACTTGCGCCGCGAAGAGATGGATGCCGATCCGCCGGTGGCGCGGATAGGGCCCTTCCGCCTGGACCGGACGGCGCGCCGGGTTTTTCACCAGGACCGTGAAATCCCGCTGACTTCCACCGAGTTCAACCTGCTGGAGTTTTTTCTGACGCATCCGGGGCGGGCTTACAGCCGCGACCAGCTTCTGGAATCGGTATGGGGCGAGCAGTGCAACGTAACTCCGCGCACCGTGGATGTGCATGTACGGCGCCTGCGCGAACAGATTGAAGAGCAACCCGACAACCCGCGCCACCTTACTACCGTACGGGGATTCGGCTATCGTTTCGAGGAACCCGGATGAAACCGCACTGGATGCAGAGCGGCTTAACCCCGAATTCACTGCGTCTTAACGGTCCCGTAACATAGCGGCTGTTACTGTGTTGGCTGGCGGCCCGACACTATGAAAAAGATTTTACTGATCGAAGACGATTCGGATTTGTTCTCCCTTCTGAAGTACAACCTGGAGAAGGAAGGGTTCTCCCTGAAGGGTCTCGAAACCGGAAAAGGAGCCATCGAGTTCTGCCGCCAGCAGCGGCCGGACCTGATCCTGTTGGACATCATGCTGCCGGATTCCGACGGGCTCGATATCTGCAAGGGCATCCGCAAAGACCCGGATCTGGCTTCGACTCCCATCATCTTTCTGACGGCGCGCGCCTCGGAAACCGACCGCATTGTCGGTCTGGAACTGGGCGCCAACGATTACGTGGTGAAGCCATTCTTCGTGCGCGAACTGGTGGCCCGGATCAAACTCCAGTTTCGAAACCAGGCTGCGCCCACTCGCGTTCTGGAGGCGGCCGGCGTGGAGTTGGACCGCACCAGTTGCCAGGTTCGCCTGAACGGTACGCCGCTCTCGCTGACGGCCACCGAGTTCCGGCTGCTGGAATTCCTGATGAGCCGCCCCGGCGTGGTCTTCAGCCGGGAACAGTTGCTGAACGCCGTGTGGGGCCAGGATCGCGCGATCACCGACCGCGCCGTGGACGTCTACGTTTTACGCCTGCGGCAAAAGGTGGAAACCGACCCCGGAAATCCGATTCTGATCCATTCCGTCCGGGGGTTCGGGTACACCTTCGAGCCCCGGCGGGCGATGGCCGCCGCCCAGGACGCGTAACCAGGGCAGGATTGAAAAAAAATGCGCACCGGGAGCGCAGGAGGGCAGCTCCCGGCACGCCTCACATGAGGAGAGATTCATCTTACAGCCAGATATTCCCACAAGTGCGAGTTTCGCGGCTGTTCAATATTGCTCACATTGGATGATTATTAGCGGCGCGGCGCAAACGGTCTAACACGCCGGCCCACTCAGGCGCGTCCGGCGGCGGCTCCACGGCGATCCAATCCAATTGTTGAGTGTCCAGGCGATGCAGAGTCTCGTAAAGAACCGCGGCATAGGCCAGCGCTTCGCCCGGCATTTCCCGGCCCATCCGAAGCCACGCCCCGCGGCCTTCGGGTGGTGGGCTGCCGGCTGGCAGCAGGTAGAGAGGCGTCGCCGGCCGGTAGTGCCGAAGGTGCATTCCCGGCGATGCGTGCGCGCCCGATTCGGGGCTGACGGCAACTTGCACCGGGCCGACCAGCGCTTCGATTTCGGTCAGCGGAATTACGCCGGGGCGGAGCAGCAAGGGGGCGTCGACAAGCGACAGAACCGTCGATTCGATTCCCACGCGCGCCGGACCGCCATCGAGGACAAAGTCGGCCAGCGATGCCGGAACGTGGTTGGCTGCCGTGGGCGAAAGTTCCGTGAACCGGTTGGCGCTAGGGGCCGCAATGGGGACGCCGGCGGCGCGGATCAGGTCGAGCGCCAGAGAGTGCGCGGGCATGCGCAGGGCGACGGTCGGCAAGCCGGCGGTTACAATGTCCGGAATCTGAGGGCGCTTGGGGACCACCAGCGTCAACGGGCCGGGCCAGTAGCGCGCGGCCAGCGTTTCGGCGGCGCGGGGCCAACGCGACGCGAGGGCTCGCGCCATTTCCACCGAGTCCACATGCACGATCAAGGGGCTGGTGCGGGGACGGCCCTTAGCGGCGAATATGCGCTCCACGGCGGCGGCATCAAGGGCATTGGCGCCCAGGCCGTACACCGTTTCAGTGGGGAAGGCCACCAATTTGCCCGCGCGAATCAGGGCGGCAGCGCGCTCTACGCCGGCTTGATTTGAATTCAATCCGCGCTCTCGTCCTTGTCATCGCCCGCGGTCTTGCCGGTCTTGCGCCAGACCAGCCAGGCATGCATGAGCGGCTCCAGGTCGCCTTCCAGGACGCGGTCCACATCGCCCATCGCCAGTCTGCTGCGCAGGTCTTTGACCAGGCGGTACGGCGCCAGCACGTAGTTGCGGATCTGGCTGCCGAAGTTGATCTCGAGCTTCGAATCCTCGGTCTTGCGGGTCTCCACGCGCTTCTTCTCGAGCTCGTACTCATAGAGGCGCGCGCGGAGCTGCTTCATGGCGGTGTCTTTGTTCTTGTGCTGCGACCGCTCATTCTGGCACTGCACCACGATGTTGGTTGGGAAGTGCGTGATGCGCACGGCCGAGTCCGTCATGTTGACGTGCTGGCCGCCGGCGCCCGAGGCGCGGAAGGTGTCGATGCGCAGGTCTTTCTCCTGGATATCGATCTTGATCTCGTCATCCACCTGCGGGAAGACGAAGACCGAGGCGAACGAAGTATGGCGCCGCGCATTGGCATCGAAGGGCGAAATACGCACCAGGCGGTGCACGCCGATTTCGGATTGCAGCAGGCCGTAGGCGTTCTCGCCGTTGACTTCGAAGGTAACGGACTTGATGCCCGCGCCTTCGCCTTCGAGGCGATCGGTCACCTCGGTCGGAAACTTTTCGCGCTCGGCCCAGCGCAGGTACATGCGCAGCAGCATCTCCGCCCAGTCCTGGCTTTCGGTGCCGCCGGCGCCGGGGTGAATGGTCATGATGGCGCTGCGGGCGTCGTTCTCGCCCGAAAGCAGCATGGCGGTTTCCAGGCGCTCCAGCAGTTCGCCGTAGGTCTTCAGATCGCGCTCGATATCGGGCAGCACCGGCTCGCCTTCGCGGGCCAGCTCGAAGAGCGTGTCCAGGTCCTCGGTCATGCCGCGGACGCGCTCGTCATTGGCAATGGCTTCTTCCAGGCGCTTGCGGGCCTGCATCACCTTCTGGCTTTTTTCCGGCTGGTTCCAGAATTCGGGCGCGGAGATCTGGTCTTCGGTTAGCGCTAGTTTCTGTTTCTGAGCGGGGGCGTCAAAGATACCTCCGCACGGCCAGTGCCTGGTCGCGGAGGGGTTG
>Ga0209849_1000128_pt1 | contig 11122 bp, 4 predicted proteins | sample OrgsoiDNA2013048_FD_185798 | JGI IMG/M metagenome (GOLD analysis project Ga0209849, IMG submission 185798) | Permafrost soil microbial communities from the Arctic, to analyse light accelerated degradation of dissolved organic matter (DOM) -... | ecosystem: Environmental > Terrestrial > Soil >... | reverse complement strand
CCCACTGGGGACCGCTGGTGAGCGTGCCGTCGTTTCCGTTGCCCGAAAAGTCCCGGGCGGTCGGGCCCTGGCCGTCGTCCAGCTTCCAGTATCCGACCAGGTTGGTGGCGGACACCGGCTCGACGCGCAGGTCCGTGAAGGTTCCCTGATCGGTGGTGGCGCTGGCGGTCCCGTCGAGCACCACCTTGCCGGTGCTGGTGGTGAGCGCCACGCCATTGTTGTCGACGTTGCCGCCGCGAAAGGTGTAGGAGGACAGGGACAGCGTCCCGGCGGTCATGGTCAGGGTCGACGCGGGGTTGACCTCCAACCGATCGTTGAGGGTCCAGGTGCCGCCCGTGCCGTTGACCGTCACGTTTCCGAAGGTCTGGCCGGACGACCGGATGACCTTGCCGGAGGCGCTGCCGTTGAGGGTGACGAGTCCCGTGCTACCGGCCGTGAAGAGGCCGCCGTAGTTGAGCCAGTTACCGCCGAGCGAGATGCTGGAGGTCCCGGCCGCCAGCTTCCCGGACGCGATCACCAGATCGCCCGCTATCGTCGCTGAGCCCGTCATGGTGTAGGTCGCGCTCGCGGTACCCGGCTGGTTGCCGATTCCGAGCCCACTTATCTCGGTGGCGCTGAGGGCCCGGCTGTAGAGGCGCACGTCGTCGATGGAGCCCGGGAAAAAACGACCACTGCAGGCTCCCTTGGACCCGATGGCCCAGTTTGACGCCACGCTGATGGGCGCAACCCCGCTGGTCGAGCTCACGAGCACCCCGTTGCGGTAAAGGTTCCAGGCGGTGCCGTCGTAGGTGCAGGCCAGGTGGACCCAGGCATTGATGTCGCCAGCGGGAACCGTGTAGGTCGTATGGGAGTCCGTGCCGTTGGCGATGAAGGTGCCACAGTCGTAGCTGGCGATGGCCGAGGCCACGGACACCCGCAGATAGACCCCGGCGTTTGTGGGAGATTGAATATAACCGTGCGCCAGGATGTCGTTGAAGCTGGCGCTGTAAGACGCGGGGCTGTTGACCCACGCCGCCATGGTGATCGGTCCCGTTATGTTCATCGCCGTCGGGTTGCCGAGCTGCACGCACTGGGTGGTGCCGTTCAGGGACACGCTGCGAGCGTCCGCGAACGAGACGGGGGCGACCGTGGACGAGTTGGTCGGACTGTTTGTGAAGGTCCCGCTGTAGCCATTTCCTGAGGAATCGGAGGCTGTCGTGCCCGAGGTTTCGTCCAGCTTCCAGTAGCCGACCAGGCCGTCGTTGATGACGAGGTTGTTGAAGGTCGCAGCGCTGCCGGCGGCGAGGGTCTTGGCCGTGGTGGCGGTGAGCATCACGGTGCCGCCGTTGGGCGTGAAGGTGCCGCCCGTTCGGTTGAAGGAGCCCCCGATGGTGAGCAGGCCCGCCGTGGAGGTGAGTGTCCCATTCGTGATGGTGAGATCGTTGTCGATGGCCATGCCCATGCTCGCGGGATCGGTCACGCTCCACGAGCCCGTGCCATTGATGGTCAGGCTGTTGAAGTCGTACCCGCTGGCGCGGATGACTTGCCCGGTGGCCGACCCGTTCAGGATCACGACGCCGGTGGTTCCGGTCGTGAAGATGCCGCCGTCGTTGAACCAGTTGTTCCCCACGGTGGTGGTGGTGTTTCCCGCCGCGAGGGTGCCGCTCGAGATCACCAGATCGCCATTGACGATGGGGTTTCCGGTCACGGTCTGCGTCGCGACTCCCGTGCCGGGCTGGTTGCCGGCGGCCAGGGAAGCAATCTCGGTTGCGCTGAGGACCCGCTTGTAGACCCGGACGTCGTCGAGCCTTCCGGCGAGCAGTTCGTTGGCGCCGTTGTAGGTCCCGAGGTAGACGGTGGTGGGGGTGGCCGTGGTGTCCGAGGCTGCCGTGGAGGTGGCCGGAGTTCCCCCGTCGACGTAAAGGCTGTGGGTCGTGCCGTTGTAGGTGTAGGCGACATGATGCCAGCCCGAGGTCGGGGTGCTGCTGGCAGTGACCAGGATGTTGCCGCCGGATCTGGCAGCCACGAGGGCGCTGCTCCGGATACAGATCTGAACCTTGCTGGTCCCGTTGGTGAGGACGACGGCGTTCTGGTTCGTCGAAGGGATCGACGCGTAGTACAGCCAGAACGCGATGGTCATCGAGCCGGTGACGTTCGGCATGTTGTTGGCGCCGAGGGTCGCCCACTGGCTGGTACCGTTCAAGCTGACGCCCGCGGCGTCCGTGTAGCCCAGGGTCGGCAGGCTGGCCCCGGTGACCCAGGTCGGGCTGCCGGTCAGGGTCCCGTCGTTGCCATTTCCCGAGGCGTCGGCGACCGTGGTTCCGGAGGCCTCGTCCAGCTTCCAGTACCCGACCAGCCCGTCGTTGATATAGAGATCGTTGAAGGTGGCGCCGCCTGTGGCGAAGGTGTTGCTGGCCGTCGTAGAGGACAGCAACACGCGACCGCTCCCATGCGTGAAGGTCCCGCTGTTGGTGAAGGTGCCTCCGATCTGCAGCAGCCCGCTGGTCGAGGTGAACGAGCTGCCGGCAGCGATGGAGAAGTTCGTCCCCACATTGCATGCGCTGTCGCCCCCGACGAACTTGCCGGGGGTGCCGGCGGCCAGGCTAAACGCGCCCGAGGTGGTGATGGTCTGCCCGGAATTCTGGGTGACGGTTCCGGTATAGCCGGAGTTGATGGAGATGGAGAGGACCGAGATGCTCGCGTTTATGCTGCAGCTTCCGAGTCCGCTACTGGCGAACACCACGTCGTCGGCGGAGGTGGGAATATGACCGCAGGACCAGTATGCAGTCGAGCCGCTGAAGTTCTGCGTGCTGCCCTGGTTCCAGGTGCAGGTGGCCGCGCCGGCCGTGCCGGCCCTCGAGCAGATCAGCAGGCCGGCACCGACGACCATGGCCAGGCGGCCGGCCCGGCTGCCGCGGCGGCGCCGACGGCGCCAAAGCATCGCGGTCGTCAGGACCAGAGCCGCGAGCGACACGAGCCCGCCCCATCCCAGGCCGGCGCCGTTGCTGGTGGCGTCGGCTCCGACGGAACAGCCGCTGCTCCCCCTGGAAGCAGCGCCGCCGGGAACAGTCGCCACGACGGAAGGCGGCGCCGCGCTGAGCTCCGCTTCGGGCGTGCCGCCGAACGCGCCCAGGTTGACCCGACCGCCATTCGGCGCCGGTTCCTGGGAGGCGTCGTCGGCCGGATCACCCTGGTCGGTCGACGCCTGACCCTGGGTCACGTGCAGATCCCGCTTGGGGTAGCTCATGAAGGTGACGTCGCTCGACAGATCGTGGGGGCCGTTCGACATCCCGCGCAGTGCGACCGGGTTGCCCGTCAGATCGTTGTACTGGCTCGCCAGGGCGCCGGCGTGATCCGCCTCGAATCCGATCTGGTTGCCCACCACGATGCTGTTCTTGACCGTGATGGTTCCAAACGAGCGGACGGCGCAGCCGTTGGCGGCGAGAGTGGCCTGCGAGATCTCCGCGGTCCCGGCGGCGCTGACGTCGACGCCCGCGTCCCAGTTGTCGCGCACGATCACGTTCCTCATGCGGGCGCCGTGGGTCGCGCCGACGGCGATGCCCACCTTGGCCCCGGCGACGGTCAAGCTCTTGATCTCCGTCGGTGTGCCATCGACCGACCCATCGAGCGAGATGCCGACTGCCTGCCCCGAGGCATCCAGGATCGTCTGTCCGGCGCCGGCGCCCTCCAGCGTCACGCCGGCCGGGATCCGCATGGTCTCCGACAGGTGGAAGGTCCCCGGATCGAGGTGGACCACGCTCCCGACCGCGGCGCCGGCCAGGACCGAGGCCAGATCAGCGGCGGCCAGTGGCGCGCCGTCGACCGAGATCTGTGGGGTCTCGACCACCTGGAAGAATTGCAAGGTCGACCAGCTCGACCATGCGCCGTTGGCGTCGCGCGCGCGTACGGCCGCCGCGTAGGTCAGGCCCACCTGTAGAGGGCGAGGCAACCGCACCGAGGTCACCCCGGGTCCGGTCGTGACCTCGGCCTCCCAAGTCTCGAGGATCTCGGCGTCGTGATCGACCCGCACCTGATATGAGACCGAGTCTCCCTCGGGATCGAGGGCCGTGCCCCATTCTACGAGCGTGTTGTTGGCGCCCACGGCACGTCCGCTGGCGCCCTTGAGCGTGGGGACATCGGGAGGTTGGTTGGTGCTGGAGAGGTTGCTCTGGAACACCCCGCTCTCCGTCCCGACGAAGATGCGTCCATTGGCTACGGCGGGAGAGACGCGAGACGGAGCATCGATGGTGACGCTGCTGCGGGTGACGCCGCTTGCCGCGTCCAGCGTCTTGACGGTGGGCAGGAGGCTGGACCCGACCGCGAGGTACGACGATCCACGGGTGGTGCTCTGGTAAGCGGCCGGGGTCGGGCACAGCCAGTTCTTGGGAAGGTCATTCGGCGATTGCAGCACGGCCCGTCCGTTGCCCTGCTGCCACAGGATGTGCCCATCGTCGGCGCTGGCCGCCATCACGAATTCCTGCGCGAGCCACTGGTCGGCGACGTTGTCCTTGTCGGTGTCGAACGCGTCGTCGAAGCGGACGTCGAACAGCAGGCGACCGTCGACCGACGTCAGCGAGGAGACGGCCAGGGAGCGGCTGACCCGCGTCCCGGCGAGATCGCCGTCTGGGGAGGGGGCAGGGACCTGGACCGGCCAGCCGGGGATGGCGTTGCCGGACGCGAGATCGACGGCATGAAGGCTCTGACTGTCCCCACCCGGCAGCAGGTACACGCGGCCACCCACGATCACCGGCGCCGACAGGTTGACGATCCCGTCGGCCTCGTAGGTCCAGCGAAGGGCTCCGGTGGCGAAGTCGAAGCTGTACAGGTGCCCCTGCATCGCACCCACGATCACCTGATCTCCGTCTGATACGGCGGCCGAGTTGCTGAACTGGACCATCACCGACGGCGACGTCTCCCAGATGGTCTGGCCTGTCGCAGTGTCGATCCGGAAGACCTTCCGCGCCGGGGAGCCGCCCGCCACGATCAGGCTGTCACCGACGATGGTGGGGGATGCTTGCTCGAGCCCCCCCAGGGTCTTGGTCCAGACCACGGCGCCATCGGCCAGGCGCAGGGCGTACAGCTTGCCGTCGAGCGACGACACGAAGACCCGACCCTGCCGAATGGCGGGAGAGGCCACGATAGAGTCTGCCGTCTTGAGCTGCCAGAGCTGGCGGCCCGTGCTGGCCCGCATCGCGTGCACGGTCCCGTCGCGCAGGCCGAACACGACGATCCCGTCGGCGATGGCCGGGCTGGAGGTATTCCAGAGGCTGCTGGTTGCGGAATACCTCCAGGACCCCGCCCGAAAGGCCGGTCCCGAGCGCTCGGCGGAGGCACCCGCGTGCGTGGCGTCGACGCCAAAGCTCGGCCAGTCGTCGGCCTTCGCTCCCGCAGGAAACGCGAGGCTTGCCAGCAGCACGAGACAACACGCCGTGACCGATTGCGTGGATGACCTGGTCAAAGCATTGCCGGTGGACATGGGATTAAGAGCTGGTCCATCGGCGCCCCAGATCGAATCTGAAGCACGAACTGTGAAATCCCCCTCGACAAGGCGGCCAGCCGCCCCCGACCTCGAACTTGCCAGTTGCTGTTACACGCCGTGTCGAATCGAAGCTTGGCAACCTAAATCTGGCGCGGATCCCGACGGCTGGCGGCGAGCTGTTCGTCCCTTACTGGCAGCCAACCCGATTGTCGTCGATCGCAAGGTCGTCGAACCAGATCACGAAGGGGCTCAAGATGGTCCCTGCCTGCTGGTACCATGTGGCCCCGAGGACGATCGCCGTGTAGCTCGACATCGTCGAATTGGTCTTTCCGCTGAACGCCAACGCGGGCACTTCTGCGGAATCCGAGAAGAAGCGGTAACTCTTGGTCGCGACATCGACCCACCATTCTGCGCAGTGCCAGCTGTCGTCGAACTTCCAGTTGTATGCAGAGGACGTGCAACAGCCGTCGCTGGGGATGTTGAAGAGCCACTGGTGTGAGCCGCCCATGTTTTCCACGATGTCGACGACACGATTCTCGCCTCCGGGGCCGATCAGCGACGTCCACGTGATGTGAATGACGGTGTTGGTCGCCGTCTTCTGCGGTGGCGGCGACGGCTGCTGGACTTTGTAGAAAATCCGGCCCCAGTGGTTGGAGGCCGTCGCGCCGAGCGCCATGAGGCTCCTCTGTGCGCGTTGCTGGCCTCGATTGGTCGAGTCGCTCTTGAGCGACATCTTGCCCGAATGCGCCGCGTCGGTTGCCAGCGCGACGTCGGTGGGGCCAGCGGCGCCATAGCCGTTGAACTTGGTCCACATCGCGCCGAGGCCCCCAGCCGTGCCGGTCTCAAAGTCCTCGCACAGCTTGTACGTCTTTCCCGAACACCCGGTCGCAGCGAGGGCGCCGTCACCGCCGCCAGCGTTCGAGGAGCCTCCCGGCCCGCCCGAGGATCCACCGCTGCCACCACGGCTGCTTCCCGAGTTGCCGCCAGTTTGCGAGCTGCCGCCAGTCTGGGAGCTGCCTCCAGTTTGCGAGCCGCCGCCAGTTGCCGAGCTCCCACCACTTGCCGAGCTGCCCCCAGTTCCCGGGCTGCCTCCCGCTGCCGCCACCGGGCTGCCGCCGGAGGAGCCGGTGGAGGGAGCCGATGAGCTCGAACCGCCCGAGGCATGGCTGGGCGATGCCCCTCCGCTGGCGGTCATCGGGGGGGTGTCGCTCCCGCTCTTCTCAGAAGAACACGCGGGCTCGATGAGCATCAGCCACGAGATCGCCAGAGCCAGCGCGTACGAAGGCGTGAAGTCGAGGCGAACGTCAGAGTTGGGGGTCATCCCACCACCTCGACCCAGCGGCCCGAGCTGGCCGAGCGCTCGATGGCGTCGAGGACGCGCTGGTTTTGCAGCCCGTCCTCGAAGTTGGGTCGCGGTGACTTGCCCTCCGAGATCCCTCGTATGAAGTCGTGGACCGTGTGGGTGAAGGAGTGTTCGTAGCCGATGATGTGACCGGGCGGCCACCAGGCGGCGATGTAGGGATGCTGGCCGTCGGTCACCGAGATCGTGCGAAAGCCGCTCAGGGGCCCGCCCTCCACGTAGAGGTCGAGCTCGTTCATGCGCTCGAGATCCCAGACCAGGCTGCCCTTGGCTCCGTTGATCTCCAGTCGGTTGTAATTCTTGCGACCGGGCGCGAAGCGGGTCCCTTCGTAGTACCCGATGGCCCCGCTGGCGAACTTGACCAGCGCCTGCGCCGCATCGTCGACGTCGACCTTGCCGCGTCGGGTGGGATCCCCGGGCAGGGGCCGCTCCGACACGAAGGTCTTGAGCTGCCCCGAGACCTCGACCGGCTCACCCACCAGGTAGCGGGACAGATCCATGGTGTGCGACAGGATGTCGCCGAGCGAGCCAGAGCCTGCGCGCGCCTTCTCCAGCCGCCAGACCCTCGGAAACTCGGGATCGACGATCCAGTCCTGCAGGTAGACACCGCGGTAGTGGTGGATCTCTCCGAGCTGTCCCTCGTCGATGATCCGCTTGGCCAGCGCCACGGCCGGGCACCGGCGGTAGTTGTGACACAACATGTGGACCACCCCGGCCCTTGTCACGGCAGCCAGCATCTGCTCGGCCTCGGCCACGGTGTTGGCGAGCGGCTTCTCGCACAGGATGGCCTTTTGGGCCTGGGCGGCGGCGATGGCGATCTCGGCGTGAGAATCACCGGGCGTGCAGATATCGACGACGTGGATGTCCGCGCGTCCCAGGACCTCCCGCCAGCTCGTGGCGTGCTCCTCGAATCCCAGTCGGTCGCGCGCCTCGGCCACCTTGGCGGCCGTCCGTCCCACCACGACCTTCAACACGGGTTCGAAGGGTAGGTCGGTGAAGAAATGCCCGACCTGTCGCCAGGCATTCGCGTGCGCCCGACCCATGAAATCATACCCGATCATCGCGACGTTCAGTTTTGGCTTTGCCACGTCTCTCTCTCCGGCTGAGGGTATAACGCCCGTTGCTACGTCCAGTAGGGCACTCGCCCGTGTCCCTGCACGGGGATGTCCTGCCCGGGGAGCACCTCGTGGTGAAGCGCGTACATGCAGGCGGCCGCCTCGTCGATCTTGCGGGCAAACGCGATCGATCCCTGCAGGATTGGTTTCAGGCGCTCCTTGTCCTGGATGCGGGCCCGCGGGTACTCGTGCTCGATCACCAGCGCCGTGTTGGCCACGTCGAGCTTGAGGAGCTCCCGGGCCGCCAGTTGATGATCCAGCCAGTCGACGGTGCGATTTTGCAGGTACCCCAGCGGATCGTGCCGGGCGGTTCCCGGCAGCTCGTGCTCGGCGAGGACGGTCTGCTTTTTCCAGGCGTTTCCGTGATCGGCCGGGTTGGGGGAGGGCTGGCCGTTCTTCCAGTCGCCGCGCTCCACGGTCTGCCCACCGTAGCCCCAGGCCGACACGCCCTTGGCGTCGATGACCTGCCCCTTGACGTGGAATCCCCCCACGATGAAGTCGTAGCCGCTGTCCTTGAGATACTGGAAGATGGAGCGGGTGTCCTGTCCCATCAGGATGGCGTGCGAGGGATCGTAGTGGACCCGCAGCTGATCGCCGACCCCGTGCCGCTCGCAGATCCGGTGCAGCGCGATCCACAGCGCGGGGGTATAGCCGATGTTGTTGTGAAAGTTGTCGCCGACGGTCCAGCCCGGCATGGGACATTGCTCGACGCGGTACTCGATGCCCCGGGCCTTGGCCTCCTTGAGGAGCGGCACGAAGACCTCCTCGAAGAAGACCAAGTTTTGGTCCATGGACAGCTTCTGGTTGCGACCCACGAAGCCGCACACCGCCTCGAGCCCCAGCGCCGCCGCGGCGTCCAGCATGCGCACCACGAACGCGTGCTTCTTCTTGCGCAGATCGTTGTCGTCGTGGAGCAGGTTGTCGAAGAACGCGATGTCGGTGACGCCGACCTTGGTGGAGTCCATGGCCGCGAGCACGCGCCGGGCACGGGCCTTGTCGAAGGGCTTGCGCAGATCGAGCGTGTTGGCCACGGGATCGAGCATGGCCTCCGGGGGGACATCGGATTCGGTGGGATGCAGCGCCGCCGAGATCTGGATGTTGGGACAGTCCATCTCGCGCGCGAATTCGAGCCAGTCCTCGATGGCTCGATCGGGATCGGCGTCGCGGATCGGGCGCGGCGTCAGCTCCTGCAAGGCCGCGGTGAGCACACTCATCTTCATGAATTTCGGTTGGAAGGCACGCGTGGTCATGGGGAACCTCCTGGCGACGGAAGTGTCGAGGGCAGATGCGGCGAGCCGGCCGTGGACTCAGAGCTCGGATCGAACAGAATCGCGCGCCCGGCCTGGATGCGGGGGATGATGTGATCGCCCGGGCGGACGGTCCCGCGGCGCGGGATCACCACGTGCACCTGGCCGCCCGCCCAGTCGCACAGCAGCGTGGTGGTGGGCCCGATGTACTCGACCACCCTCACCACCGCCGGGTGGGACGCGTCGGCGATCGGGTTGCTTGCGGCGGTCGTCGTCGCCGCCGCCGGCTGATTCTGGGGAGCGTCGGACAGCACTCGCAGCCGGATGTCCTCGGGACGGACGCCGAGCAGCCGCTCGTCCGGTCCGGACGGCTCGGCCGGCAGCAGCGGTGTGCCGTCGGCAGCGACCCAGTTGCCCCCCACGCGCCGCACGCGAAGCAAGTTGATGGCGGGCTGCCCGAGCTGCAGCGCGACCAGCGGCGATACCGGCCGTTCATAGATCTCGCGCGGGGTTCCGGTCTGCAAGACGCGGCCTTCGGACAGCACCACGATCCGGTCGGCCATCGACAGGGCCTCGGCCTGATCGTGGGTCACGAACACCATCGGCGTCTTCAAGGCCCGCCGCAGCTCGACCAGCTCCACGCGCAGCGCCTCGCGCAGCTTGGCGTCCAGGTTGGTGAGCGGCTCGTCCATCAGAAAGAGGCGCGGGCGTCGCACGATGGCGCGGCCGATCGCCACCCGCTGCATCTCGCCCCCGGACAGGCGCGAGGCCTCGCGATCGAGGAGGCGCGCGATCTTCAGGAGCTCGGCCGCCCAGCCGATGCGACGCTGGATCTCCGGCTCCGGGAGGTTTCGCCCCGGGGCCCGGAGCGGGAACTCCAGGTTCCTCCGGACGGTCCAGCGGGGATAGAGCGAGAAGTTCTGGAACACCAGCGCGATGTCACGCGCCGCCGGATCGAGGGTCGTGACGTCTCGCCCCGCCATGCTGATCGAGCCGGCGTCGGGCTGCTCCAGCCCAGCGATGGTTCGCAGCAAGGTGGTCTTGCCCGCGCCGGTGGGCCCGAGCACGACCAGCAGCTCGTCGGCGTGGGCCTCGAGCGATATGCCGGCCAGGGCCTGGGTTCTTCCGAGGCGCTTGGAAAGGCCGCGCAGGCTCAGGAAGGGCGTCGCGGTCACGGGCGAGGTATGACCCGAAGGCGAGCCGGCGCCGGCGCCAGCGCCAGCGCCGGCCCCCCGGCCGCCGAGGTTGCCGCCCGCGCTCAGGAGGACCGGGACGCTCACAGACGTTGCTCCGTGCTCGCGTCGAAGACGGAGATCTGGTCCGGGTCGAGGCGCAGCCGGACTCGAGCGCCGCGCGCGCGGGTCGTCGTGGCGTCGGTGCGCATGACCAGGCGCCCGAGCTCGCTCGCGACGTGAACGTTGCTGGCGCTCCCGAGGTACTCCTCGGTGAGGACCTGGCCGGCGATCGATCCGTCCGGATCCTCGTGAACGTGCTCGCAGCGGATGCCCAAAGTGGCCCGGCTGACCCGGCTGGCCCCGCCGGGCTGGCTCGGACGGCTGGGCGGGCTGGCTCGCTCGAAGTCGCCGCGGGGCCGGGACAGCTCGATCGCGATCTGTCCCTCGGTCGACACGAAAGCAGGCGGTCCCGCTCCCTCTGGACGGAGCTCCCCCGGGATGAAGTTCATCCCGGGACTCCCCACGAAGGCGGCCACGAACAGATCCGCGGGATGGTCGTACACCTCGGCGGGGGTTCCCACCTGACGAATGCGTCCCCCCTCCATCACCACGATGCGATCGGCCAGGCTCATCGCCTCTTCCTGATCGTGCGTGACGTAGATGGTGGTGACCTTCGAGGCGAGCTGCTCGGCCCGGATCAGCTCGCGCATGGCCAGGCGCTGATCGGCGTCCAGCGTCCCGAGCGGTTCGTCCATCAGGTACACCGC
>Ga0209849_1000127_pt1 | contig 11132 bp, 10 predicted proteins | sample OrgsoiDNA2013048_FD_185798 | JGI IMG/M metagenome (GOLD analysis project Ga0209849, IMG submission 185798) | Permafrost soil microbial communities from the Arctic, to analyse light accelerated degradation of dissolved organic matter (DOM) -... | ecosystem: Environmental > Terrestrial > Soil >... | reverse complement strand
CGCGCGACCATCGATCAGAACAGCTGGCTGGTGCTCTCCACCAGCGCTGACGTGTTCCGCTACCTGCAATCGTCCGGCGGGGGGACGGGCCTGTCCCGCCCGAACAAGCGTTGACGAGCTCCGAGCGCGAGCCCGATCCGTACGCGGTGCTGAACCTCCCCCGGTCGGCATCGGCAAGCGAGATCCGCGCCGCCTACCGGGCGCTGGCCCTGAAGTATCACCCCGACCGTCATCAGGGAAACCCGCTCGCGGAGCTGGCCAGCGCCCGTCTGGCCGAGATCAATCGCGCCTACGAGACCCTGTGCCAGCCTGGCGGTCCGGGCGCCGCCGCCCACCGGGGGCACCAGGGGGAGGGCGGCGCGCCCCCGCCCGACGGCCGCTCGCCCACGAATGGGGCTCCGCAGAGCCAGGCTCGGACGCAGGTCGAGGTGCGGACCATCAAGCGCCTGGTGCTGAGCGCGGTGGCGCTGGTCGCAGTACCTCTCATTCTGCGGACAGGGGGAGTCGTGATTCGCGGGCTGGTGGTCCTGGCCCGCGATCTCTTCGAGGCGACCGCCCTGGTGCCGGGAGGCCGCCCGGCAGCCGTCGCGGTGCTGGCGCTGGTGATCCTCGGCGGGGCGTTGCTGAGACGACCCAAGGGGCGACGGTGACCGCGTTGGCGACGGTAAGCTCGAACAGGAAATAGGTGATGGCCGGGCTCCGTGGGATTTTCCGAAGCTTCGTGGAACGCAAGGGCGACCCAGACGCCGGACTGGTATTTTGGTTGAATGGTTGATCACCGCCGGCACCGGGATAAGTCTGTGCGTGACGACGTCCGACGACCTGAAGCCACCACCGACGACGTGCGCGAGTACTGCAAGGAGATCGCCTGGTGAGCGAAGGTGTACCGCCCGTCGAGAGCGAGCCCGGGGCGCCCTCTCACTACGCCAGCGGCCTCTCGTGCCCGAAGTGCTGCCGAGTGAATCCGCCAACGGACGAATTTTTCGCCAGCTATTTCGCATCGGGCACCGCGCCATGTTGCGGGTGCTGTGAGGCATTCGATCCTTGGAACCAAGCGCTCGAATTGATGAATTGGCTTCCCAACGCCTGGACAGCGTTTTTTCTTCTCCCTTGCAGGAAAACCCACTTCGAATTGCCGCTGAACCCAAACGAAAGTAGTGCCGTAGACCTGTCGGCGAAGGGCATTCCTCCGGACGCCGAGATCTTGGACGTTCACGTGACGACCTTGGGCCCCCCCGAGGGTCCACCGCTATTCCCGGCCCTGATGCTCCTCGGCGTGAAGACCCTCCACCTCGATCCGATCCCAAGGTTCTTTGGCCTCTACGGCGCCGATTTCGGAAAGGATTCCACCGGCAAGGCTTCGGCTCTGTTGAACGTGACTTGGGTCGATCCGGGGCCGGACGAGATTTCAATCCACCATCTGGCCGATGCATCGAAGCGATTCGCGGCGGGCAGGTACGCGGCGATGGTCGTGTCCGCAAACATCGCAGTCGAGGCGGCGCTGGCCCCGGCGATGCAGCAGTGGATTCGGCTCACCTGTTCGAGTGAGGACGTCGGCAAGCTCTTCGGGAAGGATGGGATCTCGTACGCGCGACAGATCATCCTGACGAAGATGGCCAGCAAGGTACTGGGCATAGCCGACATGCCGGGTCGTGTTCGCAACCTGTTGGACGAACTGCGCGACGAGCGCAACGGCATAGTCCACACCGGCGCACCCAGGGAAAAGGGGGGTCCCCTGGACAAGGACCGCGCGGCAGCGTTCCTCGCGGCCGCCGCGTTCGGTTACCAGTACGCGCGGTATTTGCGGAACGAGATCGGCAAACGCGCCGCCGCCGAGAGGGGGTAGGTCGAACGAGTGGCCCGAGGTGTGAGTTACCGCCGCGCAGCTAGAGAAACCACGATCATTGCCGAATCAAGTGGCGAAGCCGCCACGCTACCGCCGCCGCGTGCGTCGCCGCAAGTCCCGAACACCGCGCGCGCCACCCCGTGCACGTCACATTCCGCCAGAGATGGAATTCAATCTCTCAGGAGGGCACCACCTTCGCCGCTCTGCGCCGGGCGCTCGCCGATTCCAGCAGCGCCTCTTTTCGCGTGACTCACTTCTCCGGAAGAGGTGGACGCCGCCCACGCACTCGGAGCTACGCTCCAGGGTCAAATCGGCAAGGAGTGGTGGGTGTCGGACAACTGGGGCCTCGGCGTGTCGGCCCAGGCGCTGGTCGGGGCCATGAAGGGCCAGGAGAGCCTGGCGACTGGCGGCGAGATTCCGACCTGGACGGTCGTGATGCTCTCTCCTCTTTGCGGCCACTTACAACTGGATTTCGCCACCAAGCCCGTTTCACGCACCCCGCGGGCCGTGAACCGTGACCACCGGGCAATCGGCGTGCCGCAGGACGTGCTCGGCCACGCTGCCGAGGACGAGCCGCCGCACCCCCGTGCGCCCGTGCGTTCCCATGACGATGAGCTCGGCGCCCACATGCCGCGCCTCATCGAGAAGGATATCTCCCGGAGCGCTTGGTCGCACCACCACCCTCGCCACCGCCGGCACGTCGTGTCTCCGCGCGCTCTGGAGCATCTTCTCCTCGAGCTCGCGGACCTCGCCTTCATTGGGGACCAGCATCTGAAGTGGAATGCCGTCGGCGCCGGCGGGCCCGCAGTTGAAGGCGTGAACCATTTGGATCGGCTCGCCGCCCGTGGCCTTTCGCAGCTCGGCGGCCCAGGCCAGCGCTTGCTCTGCCGCGGCACTGAAGTCGAAGGGCACCAGAATCTTGGGTTTCATGCATGGACGCATTTGCCACTGGCGTGCCAGGCCAGGATGCAACATCTGTCGTGTCGCGCGCACGGATCGAGCGCAGAAAATGCGGCGAGGTCAGTGGATCGCGCGGACTCTGCGGGTGGCACCGGCGCCCCGGTCCCGGCCCATCGCACCGTTCCGAATCCCGACAGGGACGACCTTTGCCGAGCGAACGTAGGAAGCCCCAAGGCGACCGGTGCGGGCAATGGTCCCGCGCGCAGTTCCGCAGCGCCCACGGCACCCGCCAAGCACTCCCGCCCCCGAGCGCGAGGACTGTTCGAGCACGGGACCATTGCCCACACCGGTCGCCCCGCGACCGGAGCGAGCCAACCCACGACCCTCGGTTAGCTCAAGCCGAACCCTCCCGGATCCAGCGGGTCAGGAACTTGAAGTCCAGCGGTTTGGCCATGAAGGTCGCGCCCGCCTCACGGGCCTCCTTGATGGTGTCTTCATCGGTATAGGCGCTGATCACCACGGCGTGGACGTGGATCCGGGTCCCGCAGAACTCCTTGACGAAGAGGGCGCCGTTGATGCCCGGCAGGCGGTAGTCGGTCACGACCACGTCCGGCTCCCGGTCGAGGGCCTTGGCCATGGCCTCCTCGGCGCTGGCGGCGATCTGGGTGAGGTGACCGTCGATCTGGAGGATCTCGGCGAGGTTCTCGGCCAGATCCAGGTTGTCGTCGATGATCAGGATTCGCTGCGGGCTTCCCGATGCCATTTCACCACCACCCTTGTATTCACCATATCAGGGAAGGTGGTCGCCGGCCTTCTGATTCGCCCGTCGCCCACTCGGTCACCAGTCACCCAATTGGCACCTCGGATGCGGGACAAGCCTCCGGCTGCGCGTCGGGGATCGTCAGCCTAAAGGTGGCTCCCCGCTCGGACGGGTCGAGCACCACGCTTCCCCCATGCGCCTCCGCGATTCGCCGACAGAGCGCCAGGCCCAACCCACTGCCCTTGGCCTTGGTCGTGAACAGCGCCTCGAAGATCGGCTCGCGCAGGTTGGCCGGCACCCCCGGGCCGTCGTCCCGGATCCGAAGCGTGGTTCCGGCCTCGTCGCGGCGAGCGTCGATCCAGATGTGCCGTTTGCCGGTCATGTTCCCCGCCATGGCCTGGCTGGCGTTGATGAGCAGGTTGGTCACCACGCGGGTCAACTGATCGAGGTCGGCATCGAGCACGATCCCCTCCGACACCTCGATCGCCACCTCGACGCCTGGTGGCAAGTGGGCGATCTCCACGGCTTCGGTCACGAACTGGCGCGTATCCACCCGCCGTCGCTTGAGCGGACGGTTTCGCGCGAGCTCCAGCAGATCGCTGATGGTTTTGCCGGAGCGCTGGATCTCGGACGAGATCTTCTCCAGGTGGCGCGTGACGGTGAGGTCCGAGAACTCGAGTTGCTCGAGTCGGCGCGTCACCAGGAACGCCGAGGTCTCGACCACGCCCAGCGGATTGCGCAGCTCGTGTCCGATACCCGCGGCAAACTGCCCGATGGTCGCCAGGCGCTCGGCGGTCCGATTCTTGGTCAGGAGATCGTCGCGATAGGTCTCGAGCATGATGGCCAGCTCGATGTCGAGAATCTGATGGAGCGCGCTCAGCGTCTGGCGCAGGGCCTCGGGATCGAGCCCGGGCGCATCCCGCAGGGCATCGACCGAGCGAAGGCGGATCCGATCCATGGCCGTGAGCATGTACACCTGCGGCAGGCTGATCTGGACGTGAGTACGACCGATGCGGGCGCGACGCTCGAAGTAGGCCTCGTCGTGCGGGCCCCGGAAGAGCTCGTCGATCCACCGCACCAGCGAGCGCTTGAGGCGCATGATTTGCGCGGCTCCGCCGGTGATGGCCGCGCGGGCCCCGGGGTGAGCCTCGATGGTGGCGTAGAAATCATCGATGATCGCCCCAAAATGCGGCGCCACCAGCGGGTGCGCCCGCCGCAGCGCCGCGCTGGCGAGATCGTCGAACCCAACGTACGCCGTCACGTTCTCGCGAAAGGTGTGGGTCGGCATGAGGGGCCCACTTTATCATCGGTACATCTACGGTCAGCGTCCGGCCCGATACGTCGCGTGGCATCGAACACAGACCTGCGAAAGACGGCCGTAGGAGTCAGCCACGTCGAAGGCCTGCTGCCTGGCCGCGGCCTCGGCCAGGGTCCTGGCCTCGAGCCGTAGATTGTCCTGGTAAAGGAAGAACTTCTCGGGCAGGGCCGAATTGAGCTCACTGGCATCAGCGGAGAGCGGTCGGCTGAGGCTGGCATCCCCGGCGATGCGCAGAGCGTCCTCGGCGATGCGCTGGTACTGCAACACCATGACGGCGGACATCAGATCCCCCATGTCCCGGGAGTGGGCGGCCATGCGCGTCCTCAATATGTACCGGACCAGCTCCGGGAGCGGCTCCCTGGGTCGGAGCTCCGAGGGGGGAGACACGGCCTGGAAGAGCTGAGTCTGCTGCGTCGGTTGGCTCCGCTGCGGGACTGCGCAGGCGGCAGGCAAGGCCAGCGAACCCGCAAACAGGATCCAGTGCCACGCGCGCCACGAGACCCGTCGATCTGTTCGTCGATTCATGCTGGTCCTCAGACAGTCCAGGGATAGCGGGCCACGAAGACCGGCCGATGGGCCTGGTGAAGCACCTGTGCGGCGACCGAGCCAAGCAGAGCGCGTGCGAGACCCGCTCGTCCGTGTGAGCCGATCACGATGGCATCGGCGTCGAGGCGCTCGGCGGTCTGGCAAATCACGTCCCCCGCGCGGCCGCCATCCACGACGCTGATCTCGGTGGTAATCCCCAACTCCGCCGCGTCGGGGGGAACCTGCGCCAGCAGCCGCGCCCGGAGGTCGACCTCCTCGGTCGCCGTCAATGATCCCTCGGACCCGGCGGCATAGACGTAGGCGGGGCTGGGCAGGGGACGCTCGTGGACGTATAGCAGCTGCACCGTACCCCGCTCCGCACGAACCAGACCGTACGCATGGACAATCGCGCGATTGCCGAGCTCGGAGAGGTCGGTCGCCGCCAGGACGTTGCGTGGACGCTCAACTGTCCGCGGGGCCACCGGGCGCCGGTCGGCCTGCGAGATGCACAGGACCGGCAAGGTCGCGGCGTGCAGCGCGGGCGGCGCCGTGGCCCCATGCCACAGCCGCGACAGACCTCGCCGATGATGGGTCCCGACCACCAGCAGATCCGCCTGCACCTGCGCCGCCTCCTCCACCAGACGCTCACCGGTCGAGCCCCAGCTGGGCAGGATGCGAAACGTGGTCCTTCCTGCTCCGGGCAACGTCCCGACGATGCGTGTCAGCGATCTCTGCAAGAGCGCGATGGTGGTCGAATCGGGCTCGAAGGCATCCCGGGGTCCTCGCAGGCCGAAGCGCTCGTATTCGGAGACGGGCCAGTACAGGTGAATGAAGGTCACGTCGCAGGCGGTGTGGGCCCGAAAGGCGCGCACCCAGTCGATGAGGGCCTGATCGGTGGATGACGATTCGAGCGCCACCGCCAGATGCCAGCCCGCGCCTGGCCCCGTCGAGGACGCCGCCCCCCCGCCGTCCGGCACCACCAGGACCGGTTGGTTGATCCGCAACAAGGCGCTCTCCGCCACGCTGCCGAGCAACAGGCGCGGCAGCGCTCGCCTGCCATGTCGACCGACCACAACCAGCTCGGGGTCGAGCTGGTTGGCCACCTCGGCGATCACCAGCGCCGGGGCTCGTTCGACCTCCAGCCGCTCCTCGACGGAAATACCGCGCGCTCGCAGCGTCGAGGCCGCCAGGGTGAGCTGGCTCACCGCTCGCCTCAGCAACTCCTGCTGCAGCCCCGGGTCGAGCGCCAGCTCCGGCAATGAGCCGGCCGGCGATTCGAAGACATGCAGCAGGCAGATACTCGAACCGCGCAAGAGCGCCAGCCTCCCGGCCAGGGCGGCGGCGCGGGCCCCCGCGTTCGAGAAATCCGTGGCCACCAGAATCACGGCCCCACCTCGATCTTGAAGCTCAGCATGCAATGGCCCCGAGCAAAGCTCGTGCCCTCATGGTAGTCCTCTGTTTGGTAGCCGCCCCCCTGGGACCCCGCATCTCTTGCGCGGCGATCTCCCAGGGGTGCAAAGTCTGCTTGCTTCGCCCGGCCAGCCTGGTCACGTCCCGGCACCAACCTTGCTCCCTTGGCCTACCTTGATGACCGCCGAGGACGCACAATTCCAGCCGAACATGATGCCGGACGGTTTCTTTGAAGGTCTCAAGAGCTTCGTCGGCTTCGACGCGGCATCGACCGAGACGCTCCGCTCCTTTCACCCCCTGGCGAGCCCTCACTTCACCCCGATCATCGACGACTTCTACCGGACCATCGAGGCCCATCCGGGGGCCCTCGCCGCGATCACCGGGGGCGACGCGCAGATCGAACGGCTCAAGCAGACCTTGATTCTCTGGCTCGATGGCCTGCTCACGGGACCCCACGATCACGCATATTTCGAGCGGCGCGCACGAATCGGCCGCGTCCACGTCGCCATCAATCTGCCGCAGGAATACATGTTCACGGCCATGAACCGCATCCGCTCGCGGTTGCTGGCCGTCACACGCGACCATCTGACTGGGGACGCCCCGCGGCTCGAGCGCACGATCGACGCCTTGAACCAGATCCTGGACATCGAGCTCGCCATCATGCTCGAAACCTACCGGGAGGACTTGCTGGTCAAGAACCGCGGCGCCGAGCGGCTGGCGACCATCGGGCAGTTCGCCGCGAGTATCGGCCATGAGCTCCGCAACCCGCTCGGCGTGATCGAGTCGTCACTCTTCTTGTTACGCCAGCATCTCGGACCGGAGGCGGCGGGTGCTCCCAACGTCGCCAAGCATCTCGACCGGATCGGCGGCGAGGTCAGTCGCGCCAACAAGACGATTCACGACGTCCTGGACCTGGTGCGTCGGCGCTCACCCCGCCGCCAGCGCACGGAGGTCCGCTGGCTGGTAGAGGGGGCCACCCGGGTCGCATCGCTCCCGGCGAAGATCTCGATCGAGGTCGACACCACACCCGCCGATCTCGCGATCGACGTCGATCCCGACCTGCTCCGGCAGGTGCTGATCAACCTGTTCACGAACGCCGCCCATGCCATGCCCGACGGCGGACATATCCGATTGGCAGGGGAGGTGCTCCCGTCGGGGCTGACCCACCTTCGCGTGCACGACGACGGCCCAGGGGTTCCGGTGGAGGCACGGTATCGGCTCTTCGAGGCGCTGTTCACGACCAAGGCCAAGGGAAGTGGTCTGGGGCTGGCCCTGTGCCGTCGGATCATGGAGGCCCACGGTGGTAGCATCGATCTCGATCAGAACGTGAGCGGCGCGGCCTTCGACCTCCTGATCCCGGCCCCGGGCCCCACCCCGTCCCTGGACCCGGCGCGAGCCGGAGGACATAGATGATGATGACTCGCAGCGTCCTCATCGTCGACGACGACCAAGCCCTGGCCGAGAACGTGGCCGAGATCGTGTCGATGCTGGGCGTCCAGGTGACAGTCGCCACCGACTTCCGATCGGCGGTGGCCCTGGCAGCCGTCCGTGACTTCGACGTGGCGCTGATCGATGTGCGGCTCCCGGACGGAGACGGGATGTCCTTGCTCGAGCCATTGCGCACGCGCTCCCTCTTGACGCAGCTTGTCCTGGTCACCGGAAACGCCACCGTCGAGGGAGCCATCGCCGCCGTCCGGGGGGACGCCTTCGCCTACGTGCTCAAGCCAGTCTCACCGCCCGATCTTCTCGACACCGTCCGCCGCGCGCTCGATCAGGCGTCGCTGTATCGTGAGCGGGAGCGCCTGCGCCTCGATCTCGAGCGTTCGGAGCGGCGGCACCGCGAGCTGGTGGAGTCGATGCCTGCCTTCATACTGGCTCTCGACGAGCGCGGGCGAATCTCCACCTGGAACCACCACCTGGAGATCGTCACCGGCTACACACGCGAAGAGATGCTGGGCACCGACCCCGGACAGCTGACGGGTCAGGACGGACGTCCTTGCGATTTGCCAGTCAAGTCGGGAGGAGCTCGCAAGGTGCGCTGGAACCGGGCCGAGGTGTCTGGCGCCGACGGCGCGCCCCTGGTCTACGCGGTCGGCATCGACGTGACCGACGAGGAGGAGATGCTTCGCCGCCTGCTGCGCGCCGAACGCCTGGCCGCCGTTGGCACCATGGCGGCCGGGCTCGCGCACGAGGTCCGCAATCCCCTCAACTCGGCGTCCTTGCAGCTGACGGTGCTGGAGAGACGCCTCGAACGTGGCGGCGCGGCCGACACGGTCATCCCGATCGCCCGCATCATTCACGCCGAGATCGGCCGGCTGGATCGGCTGGTAGGAGACTTCCTGGCGTTTGCCAAGCCGACGCCGTTCGAGCCCCGGCCCCTGGATGCCTCGGAGCTGGTGGTGGCGGTGGCGGAGCTCATCCGGCCGGAGGCCGAGGCGGGTGGCGTCGAGATCAAGGTGGAAGCCCCCTCCTCCCTCCCGCGCGTGTCCGGAGACGCGGAGCGCCTGCGCCAGGTGATGCTCAACCTGACCCGCAATGCCATCGAGGCGATGCAGGGCCGGGGTGGTCGCCTGACCTTGCGCGCCCGGTTCGCGGCGGCCGGGAACCTCGTGGAGATCGACGCCGAGGACGACGGTCCTGGGTTCTCGGAGGACCTTCCGGTCTTCGACGCCTTCTTCACGACCAAGGCGCAGGGGACCGGGCTCGGACTATCCCTGGTCCACCGCATCATCGCCGATCACGGCGGGACCATCCGGGTTCAATCTCGGCCCGGCCAGACCTGTTTCACGCTGACCTTGCAGGCGGACCGGGACCGAGCGACCACGGGCCCCGGCGCTTAGCCCTAATCCTCGTCCTTGAGCGGAGGTCGAGCGGACTTGGGTGCGTTTTCGTACTCCTGCAGCTTGTACTGAATCTTCCTCACGCTGATGTTCAAGATCTCCGCAGCGCGGCTGGTCGACCCCCCCGTTGATTCGAGAGTCCTCGTGATGGCGTAGCGCTCGATCTGGTCCATGGTCGCTCCCGGGATCTGGAGACCTTCGCGTACCTGGGCGTGGGCGAGTTGCGGAGGTAAATCGGCCACGGTGATCTCCCCAGACCCGGCCAGCACCACCGCTCGTTCTATGACGTTCTCGAGCTCGCGGACATTTCCAGGCCAGCTATACGACGCCAGCCGGTCGAGGGCCTCGGCGGTGAAACCGCGGAGCTCCTTGCCATTCTCGGCGGCGTACTGGCGCAGGAAGTGGGCGCCCAGGAGCGGAATGTCGGAAGGCCGGGTGCGGAGCGCGGGCATCTCCAGGTTGATCACATTCAATCGATATAAGAGATCCTCCCTGAACTTTCCTTCCGAAACCATCTGGGGAAGGTTCCGGTTGGTCGCGGCAATCACCCGGACGTCCACGCTGATGGTCTCGTTGCCGCCCACCCGCTCGAACTCGCGCTCCTGGAGGAAGCGTAGCAGCTTGACCTGGATGGACGCAGGGATCTCCCCGATCTCGTCGAGGAACAGCGTCCCATGGTTGGCCTGGAAGAAGCGGCCCTCGCGCCGGGCCTGAGCGCCCGTGAACGAGCCGCGCTCGTGCCCGAACAGCTCGCTTTCGAGCAGAGACTCCGCCAGCGCCGCGCAGTGGAGCTTCACGAATGGGCCCTTGGCGCGCGGGCTGCGCTCGTGGATGGCGGCCGCGATCAATTCCTTGCCCGTCCCCGACTCACCGGTCACCAGGATGCTCGCCCGTGAGGACGCGATCTGCGCCACCATCTTGAAGACGGCCTGCATCGAGGTCGAGCTGCCGATGATGTTCTCGAAGCTGTACTTCTCCGACAAGCGAGCCCGGAGCTGTCCCGCCTCGACCCGGATCCGACGGTGCTCGATCTCGCGAGCCACCACCAGGGACAGCTCGCCCACGTTGACCGGCTTGGCCAGGTAGTCACGGGCCCCCGAGCGCATGGCCCGGACCGCCGACTCGATGTCCCCGAAGGCCGTCATCACCACGACCGGTAAGTCCGGATCACCCTCGCGGAACCGGGCGAGGAGCTGCAAGCCGTCCATGCCAGGCATCTTGAGATCGGTGAGGACCACATCGGGCACGAAGTCCGCTGCCTTGCCGAGCGCCTTGAAGGCATCCGCGGCCGACTCGACCAGGTACCCTTCGTCACGCAGGAGCTCGACCAGCGCGGCCCTGGCGTTCACCTCGTCATCCACCACCAGAATTCGGCCCTTGTTCTCCACGAACCGCTATCCTCGCGTGGCAGGCGGAGCTGTCAAGCTGGGCCCCAAAGGAGCCCCCCGGAGGTACCGTCAACCACAGGTCTGGTCGATGACGATGCTGTCGTCGCGGATCACGTCCGGATCCAGCAGGGAGCACTCCTCTTCG
>Ga0209849_1000125_pt1 | contig 11184 bp, 9 predicted proteins | sample OrgsoiDNA2013048_FD_185798 | JGI IMG/M metagenome (GOLD analysis project Ga0209849, IMG submission 185798) | Permafrost soil microbial communities from the Arctic, to analyse light accelerated degradation of dissolved organic matter (DOM) -... | ecosystem: Environmental > Terrestrial > Soil >... | reverse complement strand
GAGCAGAGCCGGCAGCAGAAACGGCCCAGCCAGCAGGATGCGCTGGATCCATTCCGCGCCGCGCACGCCGGCGAACAGCGCGGCGGGGCCGCCAAAAAAGAATCCGTACGGGACGCGGTTCGCGGAAGAATAGTTAGAGGCGTTCCAGAACATGGCTTGAAACATCGGAGTGAGCCCGCCCTGAAACGCGAGGACTGCGGCCGGCACGATCAGACACACGGCTGCGCCGGCCGCGTAGAATGGAACCAGGCGGCGCGTCTTCCCATCGATACAGATGCGGAGGGCGATAACCACGCCTACCAATCCGGCCGGAGGCGCAATCCAGGCGGCCAGTACGCTGAACGCGCCGGCCAGAAACGCGGCCTTACGGCGTTGCGACTGGATGGCCGACAGTGCCATGGAGATCGCGCCCAGTTGCGCGGCGCTGCAATCCCAACGGTGGTTGATCAGAAGATGATTCGGGCTGGAGAAAAAGAGCGCGGCACACAAAAGCGCGCCTCCAAGCGCGGCCCCGGGCCGCGCCAGCCGTGACGCTACCCAATAGGTGAGGCCGATCAGGATCGAAAAATCGATGGCCAGCAGCAGGCGCGCGCTGCGCAGCGTGACTCCGGCGAGGCGGAAGATGGCCGCCAGGAGCCAGATCGTTCCAGGACCCGTCACCCCGAAGAAGTCGCGATACGGAATTGCGCCGCGCAGTACGTTGGCGCCGCCTTGCAGGAAGATTCCTTCGTCGTTGACCAGGACCGCGCGCTCAGCGGTGGCGAAGTAAACGAGCAGGCCGGCAGCCACGCCGATGGCGAGAGCGGGGAGCCACACCGGCGCAGGGCGAGCGGAATCGGGGGCATTGAGGGGATGGTAGGTGGGCATCGCGACACCCTCCATTATCCCAAAGAGCGCCTAAACATAAGCGGCAACTTGTAGTCATGGAGATGACCGGACGGCGGAAGTCGACCTAGCATGGTGCCTGAAGATTCTCAAAATCGGCTGGCTATTTCGCCCGCTTTATCTCCGCATTCAAAGCCGTCCACTGAGCCATCGCCTTGGCCAGCGCGGCATGCCGGTCGGCCACCGCCGCTGCCAGTTGCGCGGTCGGCGCCACATCGGCTTCTTCCAGCAGCCGGATGAGCGCGGCCGTTGACCCGGCGGCGCCGCTCAGTGTTTCGGGGCCTCCGGAAATTCCGCCGCGTCCGCCGCCGCCACCGCGTCCACCGCCACCTCCGCCGCCTTCGATCGCCGCGGCCTTCTTGTCCCATGCCGCGGCGGCTTCGCCTTTGGTCTGGAGTTGCGCGCGCACGGCCCGAAGTTCGGCCAGCGCCTTTCCGGCAGCCAACGCATCGTCATACAACTGCCTGGAGAGCGTGAACTGCTGTTGCAACCCGAGTGCCGGAGTCTTCACGCGCGGGTCCATTTTGACCGCGATGGGTTGCGTATAGCTGGCCCCATCCACGGTGAGTTTGACGGTATATCGCCCCGGCGCCACCCAGATCGAATTGATCGCAGGCGCGGTGTTCCCAAGGACCGCGTGGATGGGATAGTCGGCTCCGCCGCCCCCGCGTCCACCCCCGGAAGCGAGCGGCGTGTAGTGCAGGTCCCAAAGGAAGCGGTGCATTCCGGCCGAAGCGGGCAGGCTGTGCGGCGGGCGCACCCAGTACTGCGGAATCGCCAGCATCGGGTCTATGGGCGCCTCGGGGTCCGTGCTCGAGTAGCGCCGCACCAGCCGGCCGGCGGTGTCCAGAATCTCCAATGTCACCGGGCCCGCGGACGCCCGCGCCAGATAGTAGTCGATGATGGCGCCCTCGGGTGGGTTCGGCGCGGCCGGCTCGTCAGGCGGCAGCGGCGTGTCCGTGTTCATGTTCCACCGCACGCGCATCGCGGTCTGCGGCTTGAACAGAAAGGCCGCGGCGCCAGAGACAGCGGCATTGAGCTGGCGCAGCGGCGTGATGTTGTCCAGAATCCAGAAGCCGCGCCCGTGGGTGGCGGCCACCACGTCGTCGTCCTTCACAATCAGGTCGCGGATGGAGCTGGCGGGCATGTTCAGCCGCAGCGATTGCCACTGGCCGCCATCGTCGAAGGAGACGTAGACTTCGCGCTCGCTGCCGGCGAACAGCAGCCCCTTGGTTTTCGGATCTTCGCGCACCACATCCACCGGAGCCCCTTCCGGAATTCCGCTGACGATTTCGGTCCACCGCTTGCCGCCATCGTGCGTGCGAAAGATGTGCGGCCGCATGTCGTCGACGCGCAGCGTATTGACGGCCGCATAGGCGGTCAACGCATCTGAGTGGCCCGCGTCCACAATCGAGATCTTCATCCACGGCTTTATTTCCGCGGGCGTGACGTCGGTCCAATGCAGCCCGCCATCGGCCGTGGTCTGAATCAGGCCGTCATCGGTTCCCACCCAGATGCGGTTGATGTCCACAGGCGAGGGGGCCACAGCGTAGATCACGCCCTTCTGCGCCGGCTGCGCCGCCGGCTGATCGCGATACTTGCCGACACTGGCCGGAATCTCCCACGTCTTGCGCGTAAGATCGCCGCTGACCGGCTTCCAATTCCGCCCGCCATCCGCGGTCTTGAACAGCGTGTTGGCGCCGAAGAACAGCACGTGGGGGTCGGCCTGCGAAAACACCAGCGGCGCCGTGCGCAGCGTGCGGAAGTCGGCCGGGCGAATGGGCTTGGGCGCCACATTCTCCACCTGGCCCGTGCGCCGGTCGTAGCGCGTCACCTTGCCGCCGTAGACGATATTCGCGTCCAGCGGATCGGGCACCGCGTAGCCATACTCCTCCACGCCCACCGGATGCCACTCGCGAAACGTGATCTGACCGTCGTTGCCGCGGCTCAAGACGCACGCCGAGCCGCTCTCCTGCTGCCCGCCGCACACGCTGTACGGAAACGCGTTGTCGGCATTCACGTGGTACATCTGCGCCGTCGGCTGGTTGTACCAGGAACTCCAGGTCTCGCCGCCGTTCACCGTGACAATGGCGCCCTGGTCGCTCACAATCAGGATGATGTCCGGGTTATTGGGATTGATCCAGACCCGCTGGTAGTCGTCGCCGCCCGGCGCGCCGCGAATGCCCGTCCAGGTCTTGCCGGCGTCGGTCGATTTCCACGTCACCGTGCTGGCGACGTAGACGGTGTCGGGATTCTTCGGGTCCACCGTGGGCACCGAAAGATCGCCGCCGCCGATGCGCCCCGCCGGCCGCGCATCCGTGGTGGCACGCACCCAATGCTCCCCGGCATCGTCCGAACGGTAGATCCCGATGCCCTGATTACTGGCAACCGACGCATAGAGACGCCGGCTATTGCTGGGCGCGATGGCGATGTTCGCCTGAATAAACCCATCGGCGCCCGATGGAATGCCGTTCGCCAGCGCGCGCCAGGTAGTGCCGCCATCGGTCGATTTGAACATGCCGCCGCCCGGCCCCGTCCAGGAACTGTTCTCCCACGGCCCCTGCCGCGCTTCCCATAGCGCCGCGTAAACGGTATCGGGGTTGCTCTGGTCAATCTGCACTTCGGACGCACCCGTGTTCTCGTCCTTCCCCAGCACCTTCTCGAACGTCTGGCCGCCATCGGTGGAGCGGTAAAGCCCGCGCTCCGGATTGGGCCCATACGGATGCCCCAGCACGGCCACGAACAATTTGTCGGGGTTGCGCGGGTCCACCTGGATCATCGGAATCTGCTGGCCGTCGCGCAGGCCCAGATGGGTCCAGGTCTTGCCGGCGTCGGTCGATTTGTAAATGCCATCGCCGGTGGAAAGATCGGGCCGCTGCAAACCTTCGCCGCTGCCCACGTAAATGATGTTGGAGTTGGACGGCGCCACCGCAATGGCGCCGATGGAACCCGTGGGCTGGCCGTCGAAGATGGGATTCCAGGTGCGTCCGTAGTCGGTCGATTTCCAAACGCCGCCGTTGCACACGCCGATGTAGAACACATTCGGCTGCGCGCCCACGCCCACGCCCGATTTGGTTCGCCCGCCGCGCAATGGGCCGATCCCCCGCCATCGCAATTCGGCGAAGTGCTGGACATCGTACGATGCGGCGAATGCCATGGACGACGCCAAAGACAATGCTGCTACAACACGCTTGCACAATCTGGTCATTTCATGGAAGTATACACCGGCTAGCACAGGCGGCAGGCCAGGAGGCCTACCCTACTCGTCGTCGTGGTCGGCGTGAGCGGCCGCAGCCCCAGGCGCTGCGACGGCCAGTTTTTCCAGCTCATCGCGGTTAATGGAACGCGGCTTCGGCGGGTTCTTGTCACCCACGGGAACAACCGGCTCCAGCACGAATTCCCGGGCCGAAGCCAGTTCCACCTCGAGGTTGAAATCCGGCACGTTCTTCAGCGCCGGCACGCGCGCCATGCCGTGTTCGGTGATGACGCACTCCAACCCGTTTTGCAGTGTAAAGCGAACTCTGAATTGTTTGCGGATCGAGAACTTGCGCAGGTCGGCCAGCGTCATTTGCCGGCTTCCTGGAAGTCGTCGACGACTTCGCCGTCGGCGATCCGGGCAGCGATCTTCTCCTGGCAGGTAACGCAATACTTGGCCCACGGCACCGCATCCAGGCGCTTGGCGGAAATCGGCTCTTCGCACTCCATGCACACGCCGTAGTGGTCGCGATCCAGGCGATGCAGCGCGCCCGCAATCTCGCGCAGCAACTTCATGTCGATGCTATTGCGGTTCAGGAAAATCCACTCCTCGTGATGATGCTGGCTCAGGTCGCCTTCGTCCGAAGGGATATCCAGCCTTGCAACCACCTGGGCGGCCTTTTGGGCAGACATGCTTAGACGGACTTCCTCGGCTTTATTTTCGAGTATTTTGCGATAGTTCGCGTTCTTGGGCTTCGGTCCGTTTTTCGTAATCATATTTCTTTCTCAATCAGTGGATAGGACGCAGACCCGATGCTAAAAGTTGCAGCCGAATGGAAGGGGTCGATGCGGCGCGGTTTGAAGAGTATAACCGGAGCCCGGCCTCAAAGTCAAATGCTTGATGCAATTACTCTGCTATTTGGGCTTCTTGAAAGCCTCGATGAGTTCCGGCACCACCTGGAATAAATCGCCCACAATTCCATAGTCCGCCACCTCGAAAATTGGGGCATTGGGGTCTTTATTGATGGCGACGATCACGCGCGATCCCTTCATTCCCACCAGGTGCTGAATGGCGCCGGAAATCCCGATGGCCATGTACATCTTCGGACCCACCGTTTGTCCCGAGCTGCCCACCTGGCGTTCCATGGGAAGCCAGCCTGCGTCGCAAATGGGCCGCGACGCCGCCAGTTCGGCGCCCATGGCGTCGGCAAGCTGCTGCACCAGCGGAATGTTGCCGGCCTCCTTGATGCCGCGCCCCACCGCGACAATCAGTTCCGCCGCTCCCAGATCCACCGCGCGCTGCGACTCGCGGAAGAGCTCGAGCGGCCTGGTCCGGATATCGCCGGCTGCGATCTCGGGCGTGAACTTCTCTACGGGCGCGGATCCCTGGTTTGACTGGGGGCTCAGCTTGTCGGCCCGGTATGCGCCGGCCTGCAAGGACGCGAAATGCGGCTCAGCGCCCGTAAGCCGCACGTCGGCGTTCACCTTGCCCTGGAAGAGTTGCCGCACCAGCACCGTCTGGCCGTTATCGATGCGGTGCGAGACCACATCGCTGACCGCGACTTTGCCCAGCGAGGTAGCCAGCTTAGGCAGGAAATCGCGCACCTGGTAGGTATGCGGAAACAACGCCAGGCGAGGCTTCGCGTGCGCCAACAGTTGCCGCAGCGCCAGCGTATAGGCGTCCGGGGTGTAGTCCTTCAGCAGATCGTGTTCGACGGCGTAAATTTTTTCCAGTTGTTGTTGCGCCAGTTCGCCGGTGAGCCCCTCCGTGCCCTGCCCCAGCACCGCGGCGCTGGCCGTGGTGTTGAGTTCCCGGGCCAACTGCTGGGCGGCGGCGAGGGTCTCAAACGACATGCGGTTCCAACTGCCCGCGCGCTGTTCCATCACTACCAGAATGCTCATATGACCCGCGCCTCGAATCTGAGTTTCTCCACCAGTTTGGCCGCGGCCTCCTTGGGGTTGCCTTCGAACAGTTGGGTGCGCTTGGTGCGCTCCGGCAGGTAGATGCGCTCGAGCGCGATGCCCGAGTGCCCGCTGGGCCCGGCGCCCAGTTCGGCGGCCGTCAGACGCTTGATCTCTTTCGTCTTGGCCTTCTTGATTCCCATAAGGGTGGCATAGCGCAGCTTGCTGATGCCCGATTGAATGGTGAGCAGCGCCGGCAGCGGCATCTCCACATGCTGGAACCAGCCATCTTCCAGTTCGCGCTTCACCCGAATGCCGCCGCCGTCCCGCATTTCCACTTGCATGATGAGGGTAGCGTGCGGCAGTCCGAGCAGTTCGGCCAGAATGACGCCGGTCTGCCCATAGCCCAGGTCGTCGGACTGCAACCCGGTAAGCACCAGGTCCGGCGCTTCGGCTTTGAGCGCCGCCGCCATCAACCGCGCAACGGCCAGTGGATCGGACGCCATGGCTTCCTCTTCAATGTGGATGGCGCGGTCCGCGCCTTTCGCCAGCGCCTCCCGGATGGTCTGTGACGCGCGAGCCGGCCCGGCACATAGCGCCACAACCTCCCCGCCGTGCTTTTCCTTCAATTGGAGCCCCTCTTCCAGTGCGTAGGCATCGGGCTCATTGATCTCATAGGTCAGGTCGGCTTGCTCAATCCATTTCCCCGATGAGGCGATCCGCAGTTGCGAATCGCGAGCCGGCACCTGTTTAATTGCGACGACGATTTTCATAGAGAAGGTCTCCGCTCCCTAACGGTCGCGGCTCTGATCGAATTTCTTAAAAATCAGACAACCGTTGGTTCCGCCGAAGCCGAAGCTGTTCGAAAGCGCGTATTCGATCTTCATGGGGCGCGCGTGGTTGGGAATATAGTCCAGATCGCAGACCGGGTCGGGATTCTCAAGATTCACCGTGGGCGGCGCAATCTGGTCGCGAATGGCCAGGACCGTGATTCCGGCTTCCACCCCGCCCGCGCCGCCCAGCAGATGGCCGGTCATCGACTTCGTGGAACTGACCGCCACCTTGCAGGCATGGCCGCCAAAAGCGCGCTTGATAGCCACCGTCTCAACGCGGTCGCCGACCTCCGTGGAGGTGCCGTGGGCGTTGATGTATTCCACCTGGTGCGGCTCGATTTTGGCGTCGCGGAGCGCATTGCGCATCACCCGGTAAGCCCCATCGCCGTCATCGGGCGGCGCCGTCACATGAAACGCATCGGAACTCATACCGTACCCCACAATTTCCGCCATCACATTGGCGCCGCGTTTACGGGCAAACTCCAATTCTTCCAGAACCAGAATCCCGGCGCCTTCACCCACCACGAAGCCGTCGCGGTCTTTGTCCCACGGGCGCGATGCCCGTTGCGGATCGTCATTGCGCGTGGAAAGGGCCCGCATGGCCGCGAAGCCGCCGATGCTCATGGGCGTCACCGCGGCTTCGGTACCGCCGCAAATCATGGCATCGGCATCGCCGCGCTGGATCAACCGGAACGAATCGCCGATGGAATGCGCGCTGGTAGTGCAGGCCGTGGCCGTGGCCGAATTCGGTCCCTTGGCGCCACTGCGGATCGAAACATAACCCGAGGCTAAATTGATGATGGTCGCGGTAATGAAAAACGGGGAGATGCGCCGCGGCCCATGCTCCAGCAATATCTTGTGCTCGCGCTCGATGACTTCAAATCCGCCGATTCCGCTGCCGATATAGACCCCCACCCGCTCGGCGTCCTCAGGGGTCACCTTCAAACCTGAACCCGACAAGGCGAACTCCGCCGCCGCGACGGCGAACTGGATGAAGCGCCCCATCTTCTTGATCTCTTTTTTCTCGATGTAGTTGGCTGGGTCGAAACCCTTCACTTCTCCCGCGATCCGGCAGGAGAAGGCCGATGGATCGAACTGGGTGATGGTCGCAATTCCGCGCTTGCCCATGCGGATGGCCTCCCAGGACGGTTCCGTGCCTATGCCAAGCGGCGTCAGCAACCCGACGCCGGTCACTACCACTCTTCGCGACAAAACGACTCTCCCTGATGAGAAAAGGGGCTACTTCTTGGAAGTTTTGGCCTCGATATAATCGACGGCATCTTTCACGGTGCCGATCTTTTCGGCGTCTTCGTCGGGGATTTCCAGTTCAAAGGCCTCTTCAAAGGCCATCACCAACTCTACGATGTCGAGCGAATCGGCGCCCAGGTCGTCAACGAACGACGCGTTGCTATCCACCTGGCTCTCATCGACGCCCAGTTGCTCGACAATAATCTGCTTCACCTTCTGCTCAACCGCCATGATTCCTCCCTGGGGTATTTGCGAACGCCATTTGCCAACGATATGTGCGAACGCGTTGATTTTAGCTGGCTTTGCGGAGTTTCCGCAACTGACGGAACCATCCTAACAGATCCCACCAAGAAAGACAGGCCAGGAGGCCTATCCCACATTGCCGTTTTAACCCAACTGAAGCAGGCCCTCGCGCAGCGCTTCCGAGGCGCGTTCCAGCTTCGTTAAATCCGCCGCGGCGCCCGCCATGTCTTCCTCCATGCCGCGGGTCTCCAGGTGAGCGGCTATATGGAAGGCAGGGTTCACGCCAAAGGCGCTTAGCGACCCTTTCAAAAGATGCGCCGTGCGTCGCAGGCCCTGAGGATCGCGGCGTTCCACGGCATCGCGCACGGAAGCAAGCTGGCGGGGGTATTCCTGGAGGAAGACGCCGACCAGTTCGCCCAGCAACTCGCGGTCGCCATCCACTAAGGCAAGGGCGGCGGCGAGATTTACGACACTGTCAATCATGACCTTCTTATCGGCCAACCCTGGAACTTTCTTTACAATTAGAGCGTCAACTTCAACCATGACCTGGGCCGCGCCCATCCTCGAAGCCCGCGAACTGGCTAAGCGCTATAGCGCCTTCACCGCCGTGCGCGATGTCAGCTTCGCCATTCGTCCCGGTGAAATCCTGGGCGTGCTGGGCCCCAATGGAGCCGGCAAGAGCACCATCGTGAAAATGGTGACAGGCCTGCTGGAGCCCTCGCGCGGCGCCATCCTCTTTAAAGGCGAGCGCATCGGCCGGCAACTCAGCGCCTTCAAGCACAGCCTGGGCTACGTACCCGAACAGCCCGACCTCTACACTTTCCTCACCGGCTGGGAATACCTGGACCTGGTGGCCACCCTGCGCGGCCTTCACCGCCGCCGCTTCCGCGAAAAAGCCCGAGCCATGCTCGAAGGCCTCACCCTTTATGGAAGCCGCGACGACCCGATCGGTTCCTATTCCAAGGGTATGCGCCAGCGTATCGTGCTGATCTCGGCCCTGATGCACGACCCCGAATTGCTGGTTCTGGATGAGCCGTTCGCCGGCCTTGACGTCACCAGCGCGCTGGTGCTGCGGCACGTGATCGCCCGCCTCGCCGACGAAGGCAAGGCCATCCTTTTCTCGTCTCCGGTGCTGGAACACGTGGACCGTCTGTGCTCGCACCTCGTGGTCCTGAAGAAAGGAGCCGTTGTGGGCGCCGGTTCCATGGACCAGATGCGCGCCGATTTCGCCGGCCTGGGCCTGGAAGCCGGGTTCATGCAATTAACGGAGCAGGTGGATGCCGATCGCATTGCGCAGGATATTGTTTCCGCGGTTCGTTCGCCGGCCCATTAACCGGGCCGTCAACCGGGCCGTTAACCACGTCGCGCGGAGCCCCTTCGGCCGGCTGGTGAGTCAGTTCCTGGCCCGCACGGTCCGCGGCAGCGTCCCGGTCAACCAGGGCTCGGCCGATTCGGAATTCGATTTGGGTATAGGCGGACTGCTGGGCCTACTGGCCACGCCCGGCGCCTTCACCTGCTTCCTGTTGCTCGACAAGTATTCCGCGCTGCTGAACTGGATGCGCAGCCGCCGCCAGGATATCTACCTGGTTTCGCTTCCCGACAAATACCTGTTCATCGCGCTGGCCATGGCAGTGACCGGCATCGTCACGGTTCTCAAGTGGGACAAGATTCTGCCCGATGCGCAGGACTATCTCAACCTGGCGCCGCTGCCCGTCCATCGCCGCATCATACTTCTGGCCAATGCCGCCGCCATCGCCATCGCCGTGCTGGTCTTCGCGGTCGACGTAAACGCCGTCCCCACGTTTCTGTTCCCCCTATTCGTCTGCGCCTCCGGCCAAACCAGCGTCGCCGAGTTCCTGCGGTTCGCCGGCGTGCATTTCACCTGCGTCCTGCTGGCCAGTTTCTTTTCCATCTGCGCGGTCTTCGCCGTGCTTGGGACGCTGGCCGCCGTGTTGCCGCGCGAGACGTTCCGGGCCGTTGGCTCCTGGATTCGCGGCATCGTGCTGCTGGCGCTCATCGCCCTGCTGCTCACTGGTTTCGCTGGACCGGCGCTGCTTCGTCACCTGGAACTGGCGCCCGGTTCCGCGGTGCGCTTTCTGCCCTCCCTCTGGTTTCTGGGCCTCTATCAGAGCCTGCAGCAGCGCGCCACTCCGGTGTTGGCGGGCCTGGCGTACAGCGCGCTCGAAGGCACCGCCGCAGCCTTCCTGTTGATGGCGGTGTCCTACGCGGGCAGCTATCGCAGACGTTTTGCGGGCGTGCTGGAAGGCGGACCGCGCCCTTCCGAACAGCGGCTGATCGCGCTGCTGCTGGCCTTCCTGGACTTGTGCTCTTACCGCTCCACGGGATTTCCGCGCGCCTGCCACCGTTTCGCCGTCCGCGCCCTGTTGCGCAGCGAAGCCCATCGCCTGGCCATTTCGGTTTCCATTGGACTCGGCTGGCTCATGGCATCCCAGGGCTCTGCCCAAGCCGCGCCGCTCACTGCAGCGTATCTTCTGATCCTTGGCATTCGTCTGGCCTTCGAACTCCCCGCCGGCGTGCCCGCCAACTGGATCTTCCGCGCGGTTCTGGACCCGCGCTCGAACGAAACCCTGCCGGTCGCCCGCCGCATCATGCTCAGCTTCCTGGTCCCGCTGGTCCTGCTGCCAGCCTTCGCGCTCGAGTGCTGGCGCGCCGGTTGGGCAGTCGCCATCATGCAGGCGTTCTACGCGCTGGGGCTCTCGCTATGTCTCATCGAAATCCAATTAGCCGGTTACCGCAAGATCCCGCTCACCTGCCCCATGCCCGGCTTCCGTGACAACTTCCTGATGTTGTGCTTCATGCAATTCCTGGGCTTCGAAGTTTTCACCCGCACCGGCGCCGCCACCGAACAGTGGATGCT
>Ga0209849_1000124_pt1 | contig 11199 bp, 7 predicted proteins | sample OrgsoiDNA2013048_FD_185798 | JGI IMG/M metagenome (GOLD analysis project Ga0209849, IMG submission 185798) | Permafrost soil microbial communities from the Arctic, to analyse light accelerated degradation of dissolved organic matter (DOM) -... | ecosystem: Environmental > Terrestrial > Soil >... | reverse complement strand
TACAACCTTACGGCGCCTGGGCCGCCGCAGTACATCAATGGTGTCGATGTCACTCCTCCCCTGGTGAACAACCTGGGAGTGAATCCGAGGGTTGGGCAGTGGTTCCGTGACGCAGAGGCGCCCGTCGCCGTGATATCCCATCCGCTCTGGCAGCGTTTGGGGGCCGATCCCGGAATGGTGGGCAAGACCATCACGCTCAATGGCCGCATATACACAGTCACAGGGGTAATGCCGCCTGGGTTCAATCTTCCCATAGCGGGTTACTATAGTACGGCCCAGATCGACGTTTGGCTCCCGCTTGACCCGGCCGGCAGAGGACAGGATAGGGACCAGAACAATGATTTTTGTTACGCTCGCCTGAGACCGGGCGTAACGGTTGCCCAGGCGGATGCGGAAGTGAAGCGTATCGCCGCGGAGATCTCGCGCCACTCCCATACGGCCGCGGTGGATGGCCTCCAAACTCTAATCACGAAGGAGATCAAGCCCATATTGCTCCTCCTTTTCGGAGCCGCTGAACTTCTGCTGCTGATCACCTGCGCGAATGTAGGCGGATTGCTGCTGGCCCGGTCCGTCGCCCGCGCCCGGGAAACCGCGGTGCGCGTTGCGTTGGGGGCGGGGATGGGGCGGCTGGCTCTTCAGTATTTCCTGGAGGGCCTGTTCGTGTCGATTCCAGGGGCGGTGGGCGGCCTGTTGCTCAGCGCTGCGCTGGTGCGAGCCCTGGTTTCATCCGCGGCGCAAGCCGTCCCGCTTACGAACGGGATTGCGATGGACTGGCATGTTCTCGGGTTTGCCTTGGGTACGGCCTTCGTGGCCTGTGCTCTATCCGGCATGGCTCCCCTCTGGCAGGCCGCGCGCACTCAGCCCAATGAAGTCTTGAGCCAAGGCGTGCGGGCGTCGGCGGGGGCGCGCACCCGCTGGCTTTCGCGATCGCTGGTGGTGGCTGAGATTGCTTTGGCCTTCGTCCTGTTGTCGGTCAGCGCGGTGCTCGGTTCCGAACTCTATCGCATCACCCGTGTGCGGCCCGGTTTCGATCCCGGTCACTTACTGACGTTCCAACTCACCTTTGCCGCCGACGCAGTTCCCGGCAAGCCGAACCATGTCGCGTATTCAAACAGACTGGTTCAAGCTGTGGAAGCGGTTCCAGGCGTAAGTGGAGTAAGTTTCGTAAACCAGTTACCCTTGAACGGCTGCTGTTACAGTACGTCGATTTATCCGGAAGGCTCGTCCGCCAATCCGAGTACCGGCGAAACAGTCAATTTCCTTGTGACCAATCCGGGGTACTTGCGCGCCATGCAAATCCCTCTCCGGCGGGGCCGTTTTCTGACCGGGCGCGATACCGGCGAAAAGCTGGCGCCGGTTGTCATCGACGAATCCGCCGCCAGGCGTTACTGGCCGAAACAAGACGCTGTCGGCGCCTTCGGGCATTTCCTCAACCCAAAGGGAGATCGCTTTCAGGTGGTTGGCGTCGTAGGGGACGTGAAGAATAACGGCTTGGACAATCCGACGGTGCCCGAAATTTATCTGCCGTCGGCGATGGTGCCGGTCAATCCAATGAACTTCGTGGTCCGCTCCCCACTGCCGGTGGGGACGCTGGTCCCGGCGGTCCGGCGCGCCATTCAGAACGTCAACCCCGAGCAACCCATCCACGAAGTGAAAATGATGAGTGAGATTGTCCGGGAGTCGGTGGCGCTGAAGCGGCTCGCCTCGTACGTGATGGTGTTCTTCGCGTTTGCGGCAGTGCTGATGGCGACCATCGGCGCCTATGGCGTCGTCTCGTACTCCGTGCGCCAGAGGACCGTAGAGATCGGCACTCGGATGGCGCTTGGCGCCATGAGCCGCGACCTGCTGTATCTGGTGGTGGGCTCCGGACTGAAGATGGCGGCGTATGGAGTGGCCATCGGTGGAATCGCATCGATAGCGGCTGTCTGGCTATTGATCCGCCAGTTCGAAATCCAGGGCGGAAACGGAGGGACGGGACGAATTCAGAATCCTGGATTCCTTCCCTTCGTGCTATCCGCCGCCATTGTCGCCGTCATCGCCATTGCATCCTCCTTCTTCCCCGCCTGGCGGGCCACGATGCTGTCGCCGATGGTGGCCATCCGCAATGAGCCGGGCTCCATGTGGGAGCTTTTCGCAAACTTTTCTCGCGCGGTTTCGCGCGCGGGCGAAGCCCCCATCGCGTCCGGCGGAACCCTGATGACGGAGTTGATCGACGCGTCCCGCCGCGCGGCCTCATTTCGCGAAGCCATTCATGCCGCGTTGGAAGCTTTGCGCGCGAACATCGGAGCGCAATCGGCACGCGTGCTCGAGGCCGTTTCCAGTGAGGAATACCGCGCCACGGCATCGGCTCCCGATGGTAGCGCCGGTCTTGCCGCCGGTGTTTTATCATGCTCGATTCCAAGTCGAGGGCTGTTGTTGAGCCGGCTCCGCGCTTATGCCGCGCCATTGCCCATCTCCAGTGGCGACCTCGACACCTGGCTGCGATGGGCGGCCGAATACAAACCGGAGTCCGTCGCGGAAATCGAAACCTTGCAGAGCGCCGGGACGCGATTGGCGGTTCCACTCCGGACCAATAAGGAAGTGCTGGGCGTGCTGCTGCTGGGAGCGCCGGAGGGTCGCGAGCAATACAGCCATGCCGAGAAACAGTTGTTGCGTGGATGCGCGGACCAGTTCTCGCTGCTGTTGGAAAACGCGCGCTTGACGGGCCGCGTGGTGGAACAGGAAAAGGTGCTTCGCGACGTCGCCCTGGCGGCGGAAGTGCAAAAACGCCTGCTCCCCCGGCAATCTCTTGAGACCGTTGCCGCTTCGCTCACCGGGCTCAATCTTCCCGCCCGCAGCGTCGGCGGCGACTATTTCGATTTCCTGGAACTGGACGGCGATCGCACTGGAATCGCGCTCGCCGATGTTGCCGGCAAGGGTATCGCGGCGGCACTGATCATGTCCGTGGTGCAGGCTTCTTTACGGGTGATCGCCGCCGAGCCCGGCCTCTCGTTGCCTCAGCTTGCGGCCAAGATGAATTACTTCCTGTACCGGTCAACCGGGCCCAACAGCTACGCGACTTTCTTTTACGCGCAGTTGGACCAGCGGACCCGCCGGCTTCGTTACGTGAACGCGGGCCATAATGCGCCCTACCTGTTGCGGTCGGGCTCGGCTTCAATGGCGGTCGAAGAGCTATCGACGGGCGGGACGATCATTGGCATGTTCCCGCAGGCGCTTTACGAGGAGGGGACCATCGATATGCGCCCGGGCGACGTGCTGATCGTCTTCACGGACGGCGTCACCGAAGCGCTCAATCCGGGCGACGAAGAGTTCGGTGAGGAAAGGCTCCAAGACCTGTTCCGCCAGGTATTCCATCTACCGGTGGAGCAGATGTCAGCGCGAATCTCGCAAGAACTGAAGAGCTGGATTCAAGACGCCGCGCAGTACGACGACCTCACCTTCCTGTTGCTGAAAATGAAATAGCACTAATGAATCCTCCACCCGTTCACCGGCCCGCTGTGGAAGAATTTCTCCGGCGCCATCACGCCGTCTTTCTTGAAGACCACGCCGTCCTTCATCACGAACCGGACGTCCCGCAAGGCGTCGATGTCCTCCATCGGATTGCCGCGCACCGCAATCATGTCGGCGGGCAGCCCAACCTTGATCGGGCCGCGCTTGTCGTAAATGTCGCAAACCTGGTAGCCGTTGACCGTCATGATTTTCAGGATCTCCGCCGCCGGAATCCCCGCGGCCTTCCACGTTTTCAGGAAGTCGATCGCCACCTGGCCGCGCGTCATCCCCGGAATGTAATAGTCGGCATCCGTCGAAAATGCCATCTTCACATGGTTGGCGTAGGCATTCTTCAGGCCCTCTACCATGCGCTCGTAACGCTCCTTGTTGGGCTGGTAGTAAGTGGAAAGCGGCGTCTCCGTGCCCACGCGCCAGATGCCTTTCAGTGCCATCGCCTTGTGGGCCTGCTCGTCCAGAGCCACGGAATGTTCGATGGACCAGATGCCCGCTTCAATCGCGCGCATGGCCCCCGCATGCGTCTGCACATGCCCCGCCACTTTGAGCCCGCTCCTGGCCGCCTCCGCCACGAACAGTTTCATCTCATCCACGGTATAGCCGTAAGGCTTGGCGTCCACCATGATCTTGATCACCTTGGCGCCATACAGGATGTTCTTGCGCACCGCTTTGACGATCTCATCCGGCGTATCGGCATCCAGATATTCCGGATAGACCAGGCCGGCCCGCTCCGGAACCGGCGTGAACTGCCCGCCCATGCCGCCGATGATGATTCCGGAATTGATCACCGTGGGCCCGGGAATCCAGCCTTGCTCAATGGCAACGCGCAGGGCGCTGTCGGCGTAGTTTGCCGCATTGCCCAGGTCGCGTATCACGGTGAAGCCCGACGACATCATGGTGATGCCGTTCGAGACCGCCTGGATCGCGCGGATCGCCGTTGAATCCAGCACCGAAGTCAGATAGTAGTTGTTATTCTCGGGGTCGCGCTTGTAGGTGAGGGCCAGGTGATTGTGCGCGTCCACCAGCCCCGGCAGTACGCTGTACTGCGTCAGGTCGATGACTTCGGCATCGGTGGGAATCGGCACCTGCAGATTGGGCCCGATGATCAGAACGCGGCCGTCTTCCACCAGAATCACCTGGTTTTGCGTCACCTGCCCGCTCTCCGGATCGATCAGCCGGCCCGCGCGAATCGCAATGGCCTGGGCGGAGAGCACGGCCGCGGCGCACAGAAAAATGAAAGGTCTTTTTACCATGAGTTCTCCCGATCACCGCTTGCGGGCATGAATGGTTACGGAAAGATTGTCGTTGCGGGGGTTGCCGAAGCGCAGCGTGACCCGGCCTTCCACGTCGAGCGTGATTATGGCCGGGGTATTGAGGCTGGTCAGCATCCATCCGGCCGGAAGCGTGACGAAATTCAGCGGCCGCCCCAGCGTGCGCGTCCACGTCAACTCGCCGTTCTTGATGGTGTAACCTTCCGCGTCGGTATAGCTTTCCTCGCAGCGGATGCGCACCGATTCGCCTTCGCCCACCGCCTTCGGCAGGTCGCCCTGCACCACCACCGAATCGGGTTCCGCCGCCGTCGGATAGTAGCCCAGTTCATTCACGGATTTCCCGCTGACACTCTGCGTGTGAAGCTTCTCACCGCTATCCAGGTTGTACATTTGGGCATCGGCCGCCACCGTGCTTCCCTTCCTGACGAAGCTATGTGCCGATTTCTGCCCCACTCGCGCGATCGTGAAATCGTGTGAAATGCGGAACTGGTGCGTGGAGGGGTCCAGCAGCCAATAGCGAATCTCGCGATCCTGTTCGGCGCGATGAAACTGTCCCAATAGCAGCGCCGGAACCAATAGGAGAAGCCGCTTCATGGCAGCTTCCTCCCCACAATCTTCACCGGCAACTGATCCTCGCGGTCATTCAGAAAACTCACGTGTACGCGCCGATCGCCTTCGGTCGAAACAATCGCCGGCGAACCCGAGCCAACCAGTTCGTAGCCTTTCGGCAGAATCACCACGTTGCGTTTGATCCCCAGCGGCCGGTCAAAGACGAAGCCGTCGTCCTTCTCGTAATAAGCGGGCGGATCGGTGTAGGTTTTGAAAATGCGAATGCGCGTTTCCGCGCGCTCGGGGACCGGCTTCGCCAGTTTGACGCGAAGAAATTGCGCCTCGTCCGCCGTGCGCGGGCCGGCGCAGCCTGACGCCTTAGCCGCGCGCCCATTCACCATTTCAAACTGCAGCGGCTTGCCCGAAGCCCGGTCCACCACTCTCTCTTTCGAAGCCGTTGACCCGGGTCGAATCGGGTTGCAGAAAAAAGCCGCCCCCGCGCGCGTCGCCGACACGTCGTAAACAATGTCGAAGGAATGCGTGGAGGGCGCAAGCAAATCGTAAACCGTGATTTCCTCGGCGGCCCAGACAGGCAAGCTCGCCAGCACAACAACCAGCAATCGCATGATGGTTATTGAGTCTACCATTGGAAGGAATATAATCGCACCCATTCGGGACCGCGCGGAATCCGCTAAGATTTAAGGCGACGCAAATGTTCATCAAGAGACTCAGCCTAAAAAAGCTCCTGTCGTTCAACGACAGCTCGGTCGAACTCCAACAGTTGAATGTCTTGATCGGTCCAAATGCCGTTGGAAAGAGCAACCTCATTGAGGTGATCGGTCTGCTGCAGGCTTTGCCAACGAATATAGCCGGTGCAATTCTTAGAGGAGGCGGCGTCAGACAGTGGCTGTGGCTGGGTGATCGCGGCCCATCCCCCATTGCGGCAGTGGAGTGTGAACTCCAGTTGTCTCGCGGTCGGCAGGTTGGGCCGCTTGTCTACAAGTTGCAGTTCTCCGAAAATACCGGCGGATTCGTAATACTCGAAGAGCAGTTGGCGAGGGGTGGCGCTCCAGAACCGTATATCGCCCGGAGCTTTATTAACGCGACAGTCAGTGCCCAGTCTTCTGAGTTGAATCAGGCCAAGGCTCAAGCCGTTGGTATTCCAGCAACCGAATCGGTTCTTTCGCTGTTCAAGAGCCCGGTTGATACCACCCCGATCACCGAAGTTGGCAATGGTTTTGCACAAATCCGAATTTTCCGGGAGTTCAAGACAGGACCTGGATCGCCGGTCAGGTACGGTACTTCGACCTCAGCGCCAAATGACGCGCTCATCGATGGCAGCGACAATCTGGCTCTCGTTCTGCAAGAATTGGACGTCCTCGGCGTTCATGACCGCATCAGAGACTACCTACGGCGTTTTTGCGAGCGCTTTGAAGATGTGAAGGTGAGTGTCGGCGGGGGCCTCGCGCGTACCTTATTGCGTGAAGCCGGCCTCGTGGAGATGCTATCGGCGATCCGCATGTCTGACGGTACCCTGAAGTTTCTATCGCTCCTTGCAGCTCTGTTTCATCCCAAGCCGCCTTCCCTCATGTGCATCGAAGAGCCGGAGATAGGGCTGCATCCGGACGCAATGCAACTGGTAGCGGAAGCACTGGTCGAAGCCTCGCAGTCCATGCAATTGGTCGTCACGACGCATTCCGACGCCCTGGTCGACTCGCTCTCCCACCGGCCCGATGCGGTACTCGTTTGTGAGCGCGATTTTGACAATGGTACACAGTTCAGGCGTCTGTCAAAGGAGCGGCTAAAGAGCTGGTTGGAACACTATACACTCGGCCAGCTTTGGCGCAAAGGTGAAATCGGTGGAGGGCGCTGGTAGCCCATGTTCACCGAGATTCGGATTTATTACGAAGGCGATGCACTCCTGAAGCCCGGATTTAGCTCCTTCTTCTCCGAATTGCGCGACCGGGCAAAAGCCAAACGTTGCGGGTTCAGGTTGATTCAGGCAAAGGGAACCCCGTGCCGGGATTTCGGCAATGCGATAACAGCCAACCCGACAGCATGGAATATTCTTCTCAAGGACAGCGAGGGGCCCGATACTGGCGACCTCTCGGCTTCACTCTGCCGCGAGAACCGCTGGGATGCATCTCATGCGGATTCGATCTTCTGGATGGTTGAGATGATGGAGGCGTGGTTTCATGCCGACAAAGACGCTCTGGAACGTTTTTATGGCGCAGGCTTCAGGCGAAGGGCACTGAAGCCCAATCCCCAGGTTGAGCAGATTCTCAAGAAAGATTTGGAAGCGGGCTTGCGAGCGGCAACGAAGGATACTTCCAAGGGTGACTATTTCGACAACAAGACCTCCCACGGACCAGAATTGCTGACGAGGATCGACCGGGATCTGGTTCAGCGAGCGGCTCCCAACTGTCAGAAGCTATTCAAGGCTGTCCTGGCTCGACTGGAGCAAACATAAATCCGCGCATGATGGTTATTGAGTCTAGCATCGGATGGCTTACAATAGCACCCATGAGAATTGACACCATGAGAATTGCGCTCGCTGTCACTGCCTTCATGGCCTGCGGGATTCTGCCGGCGGCCGATACCGTCCCCGCATCGCGCGTGGATCCCGTTGCCGATATGCTCCACGGAACTAAAATCACCGATCCCTACCGCTGGCTTGAAGATCAGGACAGCCCCCAAACCCGGGCCTGGATCGATTCGCAAAACCAATACACCCAGGCTTACCTGGCGCGCATCGACGACCGCGAAAAACTGCGGCAGCGCCTGGAGGCATTGCGCCGCTACGATACGCGATCCACTCCAATAGCCCGCGCGGGCCGGTACTTCTATTCACGCCGGCTGAAGAACGAGAACCGTTCGTCCATCTGCGTGCGCACCGGGTTAAACGGGCCGGACGAAATCCTGGTCAACCCCGCGGAAGTCAGCGCCGATGAGTCAACCACCATTGGCTTATCCGACGTCACGCAGGATGGCAAGTTGATGGCCTACTTCGTCCGCCGCGGCGGCGCCGACGAACTGGAATTCCGGCTGCTGGACCTGCAGTCCCGCCGTTTGCTGACCGACAGCCTGCCCAGGGCGCGCTACACCGGGTTCGACGTCAAGCCCGACCGGAGCGGCATTTACTACTCCACCTACAGCCCGAAAGACGGCGGCGGCGCTTACTATCACACCATGGGCAGCGACCCTACCACCGACAAGCAGATCTTCGGCAAAGGATACACGCCCCGCCAGATCATCGAGGTTAGTCTCTCCGAAGACGGCCGCTATCTTTTGGCTCAGGTTGTGACCGGGGTTCCCGCCAGCAAGGTGGAGGTCTGGCTACAGGATTTGAAATCGGGCGGCCCGTTCCGCCCCATCGTGAACGACATTGACGCTGAATTCCGCCCGGTTGTGGCCGGCGGCAAAGTCTACCTCTGGACCAACTGGAAGGCGCCCAACTGGCGTCTGCTGGCCTGCGACCCGAGCGACCCCGCGCGCGAAAAGTGGCGCGAAGCGGTGCCGGAATCCGAGTGGCCTCTGGAGCGCGTCTCCTACGTGGGAGGCCGGATTTTCGCCCAGTATCTCGAAGACGTCAAAACGCGCGTCAAGCAGTTCGACCCGGCAGGCAAAGCCCTGGGCGATATGAAACTGCCTGGTGTCGGTTCGGTCGGCGGACCCAGTGGCCGCTGGGACAACGATGAAGCGTTTTTTCTCTATACCTCCTTCCTGGAACCCGGCTCGGTCCACCACTACTCCGTCGCGACCGGACGTTCCGACGTCTGGTTCCGGCCGCAGATCCCCGTAAAGACCGAAGAGGCGGAAGTGGAGCAGGTCTGGTACGAATCGAAGGATAAGACGCGGATCCCCATGTTCCTGGTGCACAAGAAGGGCCTGGCGCGAGACGCCAATCGCCCGGTACTATTGACCGGATACGGTGGCTTCAATATCAGCGAGACGGCCCGCTTTAATTATGTGGCGGCGCTGTGGGCGGAAATGGACGGCGTCTTCGCGCTTCCCAATCTGCGGGGCGGCGGCGAGTTCGGCGAGAAGTGGCACCACGCCGGCATGTTTCAGAACAAGCAGAACGTCTTCGACGATTTCATCGGCGCCGCCGAGTGGCTGGTCAAGAATAAATACACGCGGCCGGAGCGGATTGCCGTCGAAGGCATGTCCAACGGCGGCCTTCTGGTAGGCGCAGCCCTGGTGCAGCGCCCGGATCTCTTTGGCGCAGTGATCTGCGAGTTTCCGCTGCTCGACATGCTGCGTTATCAGAAGTTCAAAGTAGGCTCCTATTGGATCACCGAATATGGTTCCGCGGAAGACTCGAAGCAGTTCCCTTACCTGCTGAAGTACTCGCCCTATCACAACGTAGAGAAGGGCGCCAAATATCCCGCGGTGATGTTCACTACCGGCGATGCCGATACGCGGGTAGACCCGCTGCATGCCCGCAAGATGACGGCCCTGGTGCAAGCCTCCACCGCGTCCGGAAAACCGGTTCTTCTCGATTACGATACAAAGGCCGGCCATTCCGGCGGTAAGCCGCTCGACAAGCAGATCCAGGACGACGCCAACTGGCTCGGCTTCGCGCTGGCACAACTGGGCGTGCTCCCGGTAAAGTAAGCGCTACTTCTCCGGACCCGGAATCCAGTAGACTGGAAGCGGCTGGTCTACTTAGCTGAGTTCTGCTTCAGGTAGGCGATGATTTCGCTCCGCTCGGGCGCCTTTTCGACATGGAGTGTCATGTCGTTATTGGGAACCAGCTTCTCGGTGTCGGTGAGCCACTTGTCCAGCGTCTCTTCAGTCCACTTGACTCTGGATTTCTTGAGCGCGTCGGAGTATTGGAACGAATCGACCGATCCAGCGGTACGCCCGTACACGCCTTTGAGGCGAGGCCCTTCCTTGTCGCGATCAAGCGCATGGCATCCGCCGCAGCGCTTTTCAAATAGCGACTTGCCGTCCGCCTGGGCCTGCGCTCGCGCCGGGACGAAGAGGCTCCATCCGGCCGCCATCAACATTAATCCGGCGAGAATTCCTCCGGCGAGGTGCGGTTGGTGTCGTCTGAGCACGCGGCTACTCTCCTTCCAGCGTGGAGTCCACCACGGCCAGGCTGTGCTGCTTCATCACCGATTTCACGTCGGTAATCCCGAGCACGCTCCGCAGTTTGTCATCCGCGACTTTCATTGGGCCGGGTCCCTTGGCTGTGCCGGGAGCGGGTTGCGGGAACGCCGTCGACATCGCCGTGTGGAACGTGACATTGCCTTCCACCTTCTGCATCACCTGGTGGATGTGCCCGTTCAGCACTGTGACCGATCCGAACCGCTTGAGGTAACCGAGCGCCTGTGCGCTGTCCTCGGTCCCCCAGCCCCAGTCCGGATAAACCGACCACAGCGGGATATGCGCGAAGACGACCACCGGACGGCTGGCGGACTGGCTCTTGAGGTCCGCTTCAAGCCACTGGATTTGTTCGGGGCCCAGTTTCCCAAGTCCTTCCAGTGCGGCCACGTTGGATAGCCCGACGAAGTGTACGTCCTTATGGTTGAAGCTGTACCACCCGCGTCCCTGCGCGTTCTTCCCATAGCGTTCCAGGTACATTTTGCCGTCATCGATCGACGTGTCATGCTCGCCCGGAACGAAGAAGACCTCCTTCGGTTTCGCGCCTTTCAGCACCTGGTCCAGTGTGTCGTATTCAGCGGCCTTGGATGTGTGGCTCAGGTCGCCCGTGTGAATAATGAACTCGGGCTCCTGCGGCAGTCCGTTGATCTTGTCGATGGTGGCCTGCAGGGTGCCGGCTACATCGGGATTCGCCGGCTTGCTGAAGCCCATGTGACTGTCGCTGATCTGGACGAAGTGGAGTTCTCCATTCGCGGCCTTCTTCTTG
>Ga0209849_1000122_pt1 | contig 11212 bp, 5 predicted proteins | sample OrgsoiDNA2013048_FD_185798 | JGI IMG/M metagenome (GOLD analysis project Ga0209849, IMG submission 185798) | Permafrost soil microbial communities from the Arctic, to analyse light accelerated degradation of dissolved organic matter (DOM) -... | ecosystem: Environmental > Terrestrial > Soil >... | reverse complement strand
AATTCCTCCGGGAAAAATCTATGGAAATAATACTGAGCTCACGATTCAAACCAAGGGCCGACTCACCAGTGAGGCTGATTTTCGTAGTGTGATTGTGCGTGAAGACAGTTCCGGAATTATACGCTTCGGTGATATTGCACGAATTGAGGTGGGTCCGCAAAATCCTGAACAGAGCTGGAAATACAATGGCGTGAATGCTGTTGGTATTGCGATCATTCCGCAGCCAGGAGCCAACAACATTCAGATCGCCAATGAATTCAATAAGAAACTTGACATCATTAAGCGGGGTAATAAAGAAGATCTTGAGTTTAATGTTTTAATTGATAATACGATCAATATCCGACAGTCTTTAAGTGAAGTGAAAGATACCCTGATGATCGCGTTTGGCCTGGTTGTGCTGGTTATCTTTTTCTTTTTCCGGAACTGGCTGATTGCAATCCGCCCCCTGATTGATATTCCGATCTCACTGATTGCTACTTTTTTATTATGTACATCGCCGGGTTTTCCATTAATATCCTTACCCTGTTGGCGATCGTACTGGCTACAGGGCTGGTCGTTGATGACGGGATTGTAGTGACGGAAAATATTTTCAGAAAACTGGAAGAAGGAATGCCGTTGCGCAAGGCGGCCGTGGAAGGCAGTAAGGAAATATTTTTCGCCGTTATTTCCACATCATTAACGTTGGCAGTTGTATTTATGCCTGTTGTTTTCCTGCAGGGATTTGTCGGAAGATTATTTCGCGAATTCGGCATTGTGCTCGCAGCGGCCGTATTGATTTCCGCATTTGTGTCATTGACCATTACACCGGTACTCAATGTGGTGCTTACCAGAAAGAAAGGTTCGCATGGAAAATTTTATGAACGCACCGAACCTTTTTTCAAGGGCATGGAAACCGGTTACCGGAGACTTCTGGAAAGTTTTTTAAAGATCCGATGGTTTGCCTGGGTGATCATTGCCGTTTGTGTGGCTATCATCGTTTTCACACTCAGTAATCTGAAAAGCGAACTGGCTCCTCTCGAGGACAAGAGTTCTGTTCGTTTTACAGCGACTGCCCCTGAAGGCACCAGCTTCAGTTACATGTCGAATATATCCGACAGCATCGCCAATTATTTATATGATTCTGTTCCGGAACGGGATTTCGTTTTTGTGCGAACACCGGCTGGGCCTGCCAACAATACATCGCAGCCGCGTATCGGGCTCATTCCACCCCATCAAAGAAAAAGATCCCAGGCGGAAATTGCCAATGATCTGCAGCAAAAGCTGAACCGTTTCATTGACGCAAGGATTTTTGCGATACAGGAACAAACGATCTCAGTGGGTTCGGGTTCCAGGGGAAGTCTGCCGGTTCAGTTTGTTTTGCAAAACCAGAACCTGGATAAGCTGAAAGAAGTAATACCCAAATTCCTGGCTGAAGTAAGAAAGGATAAGACTTTTTCCAATGCAGACGTTAATCTGAAGTTTAATAAACCTGAAGTCGATGTTAGTATTGACCGTATCAAGATAAAAGACCTTGGCCTTTCCACACTGGATGTTATTTCTGCCATGCAATCTGCTTTCAGCGGAGGCAGGCTGGCTTATTTTATCCAGAACGGATATCAATACCCGGTGATAGCGCAGGTTGACCGCACCGACCGGAACAAGCCGATGGATATAACCAAACTCTATGTGAGAAATTCCAAAGGTGAGCAGATTCCACTTTCATCCGTACTAAAAATGGAAGCAAATAGTGCCCCATCTACTCTCTATCATTTCAACCGCTACAAGGCAGCAACGATATCGGCTTCTCTTTCCGAAGGACAAACCGTAGGAGATGGTATTAAATCAATGCAGGCAATCGCCAATAAATTACTGGATCCAACTTTTCAGACTGCACTCTCCGGAACTTCAAGGGATTTTGCAGAAAGCTCATCAAACATTTTATTTGCGTTCGGACTGGCACTGGTATTAATTTACCTTGTGCTGGCTGCACAGTTTGAAAGTTTTATAGATCCGTTTGCGATCATGTTTACCGTACCCCTGGCTATTGCAGGCGCACTGTTAAGCCTCTGGATATTCGACCAGACCCTGAATATATTTTCTGAAATCGGGATGATTATGCTGATCGGCCTGGTGACGAAGAATGGAATCCTGATCGTGGAATTTACAAATAAGAAAAGGGAACACGGACTGGAAAAAAAAGCAGCCGTAATCGAAGCATCACAACAGCGTTTACGACCTATCCTGATGACCAGCCTCGCCACTTCACTGGGAGCGCTGCCGATCGCCCTGAGCCTGGGTGCGGCTTCCACCAGCAGAATACCTTTGGGAATAGTTGTCGTGGGCGGAATTCTTTTCTCCCTGATCCTGACTTTGTTTGTGATACCCGCGGTCTATACATATATTTCCGGAGAACACAAGAATGTGACTGAAGTGAAAGGGTTGGGGGAATAGACAAGTATGGGAGTATGGGAGTATGGGAGTGAATTCAGCGATAAATAAATGTGAATGAATCGTATTGTATTTTTTTTATGTTTCTTTCTAATAGCCGCGAAAGTTGCGGCGCAGCAACTCACGCTGGATACGGCTATCGCGATCGCATTGAAAAATAGTCCGGGCCTGATGATCTACAAAAACAATATTGATATTGCCGGCCTCAATAACAGTTACGGAATGGCGGGTGGCCTTCCATTCGTGCAGGCGAATTCAACGGGAACAGAACAGTTCACTTCACTGGAGCAGAAATATTCCAATCCGCTGAATAATAAAAGCAGTACCAATGCGAATTCCGCCAGTATTACTGCAGGGCTGGCGGCCAGTATGCCATTATACTCCGGTGGAAGTATCGTGAATGAGAAGAAAAGACTGGATGTGGTGGTGACTCAAACAAAATTGCAATATACGTCTCGCGCTCAGGCGGTGATCTATGGTGTGATGCTGAAGTACTATGATATCGTGCGGCAACAGGGTTATGCGAAAACACTGGAAGCATCCATTAATGCCTCACAAAAAAGGCTGGAAATAGTAAAACAACAACAATCAGTAGGTGTTGCCAACGATGCAGACCTGTTTCAGAGCCAGGTCGACCTGAATACCCAGACCCAAAGCCTGATAGCTCAGCAACTGATTATCGATCAGGATAAAACGGATCTGTTGGCCCTCATGATATTAAACCCTGATTCAACGATCGCCGTAAAGGATACGATCATAGTGGATAAAGATATTAGGCTGGATTCCGTCATGAATGAGGCATTGCAGAATCCGGATGTCCAGGCGGCATACGAACAGATCCGTATTTACCAGTACCTGGAAAAGGAAACCAGCGCCCAGCGTTATCCGTCCGTTCTGGCTAATCTCGGTTATAATTTCAGCCGTACTACCAATCCCCAGGGGTTCAATACACTCAACCAGGCATATGGACCCTATGTGGGCCTTGGCCTCACCATTCCGATTTTTAACGGGGGCATCTATAAAAGGCAGGAGCATATCGCCGGCATCAATGTGAACACAGCCAAACTGCAAAAAGATACACTCATGCAGGGAGTACAGGCATCCGTTGTTAAAAACTGGCAGGCATATTTAAATAATCTGAAGCAGCTTGAAACAGCTAAACAGAATTTCGATCTGTCTCTGAAGCTGTTGAACCTGGTGCTGATGCGCTTTCAATACAAAGTGGCCACCATCGTGGATGTAACGCTGGCCCAGCAAAGCTTTGAAAGTGCCGGCTTCCAGCTGGTCAATGTGAGTTATGCTGCCAAGACCGCAGAAATACAGTTGCGAAGGCTTGCCAATCAGCTGCCGTAGTGAGAATTCCATAGCCGCTTCAATATTCCTTCAACATTCCTTCAATTTTGGGGTTAATCGGCAGTTAAGGGTCATTTAGGACAAATCAGGAGGCGGGATTTTTGTATTAAAATCTGACCTTCACTTCTTAAATGGAAATTGATTCATGATTAGTGGATTTCCTCTCTTGCCCTTCATCAGCCAGTCTGTTTTACAAAAATTTAGAACTTTAAAAAATGGCAGGGTAACTTCATTATTCCTATATGTTTTTTTGTTGTCTGTACCTGTCCACTTATCGGGCCAGTCGTTTCAGAAAACAGATATCGTTGATTCGTTCACCCTGGATCAGTGTATAGATTATGCCTTCAGACATCAGCCCGGTCTGAATAGAGCATTTATCGGTCAATCCATAACTAAAACCACAAACGCCATTAATCTGTCAGGCTGGTATCCCCAGGTAAATGTAAGCGGGAACTTCACACATTATTTCGAATTGCCGACCAGTTTGGTTTCTGATTCGCTCAATAGCGCGGAACCTATTAAAGTACACTCCGGTGTCGTAAATACGTTCATTCCAGCCCTGACGGTTACCCAGGCCATCTTCAGTCCGGGTTTGATATACGCATCAAAATCAGTGAAACTGTTTGTCAAACAATCAGAACAGATTACGGACAGCGCAAAAATTGATGTGGTTGCCAATGTAAGCAAGGCATTTTATAATCTCCTGCTTACCATTGCGCAGATAGATGTTCTGAAAGAAGATACGGCCCGGCTTACAAAAAATTACAATGATGCTTACCAGCAGTATGTCGGAGGAATTGTCGATATGACAGACTACCAGGAAGCGGCCATCACACTGAATAATGCGAAGGCCCAGTTAAAGCAGGCTATTGAAAATGTAGTTCCGCAATATGCCACGCTAAAGCAGTTTATGGGATATCCCACCGGGAGCCGGTTCAATGTCATATTTGATACACTGCAAATGAAAAACGATATCAGCTTTGATACCACACAGGAGCTGGTGTTTGACAGAAGGATCGAATACCAGATTCTCCAAACCAGTAAAATGCTGCAGCACCAGGTTACGGACTATTATAAGTCCACCTATCTTCCCACTGTTTCCGCTTTTTTTAATTATAATTTTGAATTTGAAAATAACAATCTGTCTGCGCTCTATTCAAATTTATACCCTTACTCATTTGTGGGCCTTTCACTGAGTATTCCCATATTCACCGGATTTTACAGGACCAATAATATCAGGAGGGCCAGGCTACAGGAGCAATTGCTTGACTGGAACCAGGTAGAACTAAGGTCTGAGATTTATACGGAGTATACATCTGCGCTCGCTAGCTACAAAGGCAATTTGTATAACCTCCACATCATGCAGGATAACGTAGCCCTGGCGAAAAATGTGTACGATATTGTTGCCCTTCAGTATCAGCAGGGCGTGGTTCCCTATCTGAATGTGATAACGGCAGAATCCAATCTGATCAACTCGCAGATTGGCTATCTCAATGCGTTGTACAGCATATTATCCAGCAAGATAGATCTGCAGAAGTCAATGGGCTTTATAAATATTAATCATTAACCAAACATCATCATTCATGGGAAGAATTTTACGGACCCTCATTTGTTTGTGTGTTGCCGGATTTTTTTCCTGCAAACATAAACCGCCTCCTGTAGATCCTGTTGTACCGGTGAACCTGTATACCGTGAAGTCGCAGAAAGTTTATTACTATGATAATTTTCCGGCAACCACTCAGGCATTGAGCCAGGTGGATCTGCATCCCCAGGTGCAGGGTTATGTCACGGGAATATTTTTTACTGAAGGCACGCGTGTTCGCAAAGGACAAAAATTATATGAGATCGACAAGTCCATCTACCAGGACGCCTATGAGCAGGCTATCTCGAATTTGAAAGTGGCGCAGGGCAACTACCAACAGGCCAAACAGGATGCAGACCGATATACGTATTTAAATAATCACAATGCCATCGCCAAACAAATCCTCGATCATGCCGTGATAGCCGAACAGAATGCAGAAAACCAGGTGAAGGCTGCGGAGGACGCATTACGTTCTGCAAAAACAAATTTGTCGTTTGCAACTATTTATGCACCATTTGACGGTACCATCGGCTTCAGCCAGGTAAAACTTGGGAACCTTGTAGTGGTAGGCACTACTTTATTAAATACAATTTCAACGATTGATCCCATCGCTGTGGATTTTCTCATCAATGAAAAACAGCTGCCGCATTATGAAGAGTTACAGTATCCAAAAAAACCACATCCGGATTCCCTGTTCACTTTTTTGATGCCCGATAATACTGTCTACCCGTATACGGGGAAAATATCAGTTATCGACAGGGCAGTGGATCCGCAAACCGGGTCCATTCGCGTGCGGTTGGTTTTTCCAAATCCTAATCTGACGTTAAAGGCTGGTATCAGTTGTGTGGTCCGTGAGCATAATTCTGATACCAGTCCGCAAATGCTTATTCCGGGAAAAGCCATTGTGGAGCAAATGGGAGAGTTTTTTGTATTTGTAGCCAGGGATACCATACTCACTGCCAGCACAGATTCAATAAAGAAAAATGATGCAGATACTACAAGAAAGAAAGAAGCTGATCCTTCACAACAAAAACCATCTCTGCATGCATTCCAGAAAAAAGTAAAAGTCGGACGGGTGATCGATTCTAACCAGATTATCTTATCAGGCATTCAGGAAGGTGACCAGATTGTATTGGACGGGGTCCAGGCAATTCATGATGGATCCGAAATAACAACTACTACAAAAAAACCATCGTCTCCGAAGGGAACCGGCGGACAAAGGGGACAATAGGAGATTTTTCATATGATCGCGAATACATTTATAAAGAGACCAGTAACAGCCATCGTGATATCCATCGTGCTGGTGATAACCGGTGCGATTTGTATTCTGAATCTTCCCGTAGATCAATACCCGGAGATCACACCACCCATCGTTCAGGTGAATGGCCAGTTTACCGGGGCAGATGCGGAAACTGTTGAACAGACTATGGCTACGCCCATCGAAGCACAGGTGAATGGAACGCCCGGCATGGAATATATGCAGAGCAACAGCACGAATAATGGCTTGATGTCGGTGAACGTAACATTTAATATCGGGACGAATATTGATATTGCCGCGTTGGATGTACAGAACCGGGTGAGCATCGCTACACCCCTTATACCTGCCGTTGCCAGCAGGCTCGGACTAACAGTTCGTGCATTGAATCCCAGCATGCTGATGATGGTTGCGGTTTATGCGCCGAAGGGAACACACGATATTACTTTCCTGGATAATTACACAAATATTTTTGTGCAGGATGCATTGCTTCGTGTGCCGGGCGTGGGCAGCATCAATCGTTTTACAGACGATTTCAGTATGCGGGTGTGGATGAACCCGGAAAAAATGGCTTCTTATAGTTTGACACCTCAGGATGTGATCAATGCCCTGAACGCACAAAACGTGCAGGTAGCGGCCGGTTCCGCCGGTGTTCCACCCCAGTCAAAAACGCAAACTTTCGAACTGGGCATTCTTGTGAACGGACGTTTGAATAAAGTGTCAGAATTTGAAAAGATTATTTTAAAAACCATACCGGCAACCGGCGAACTGGTATACCTGAAAGACGTGGCAAGGGTTGAATTGGGCAAATTTACGTTCGCCAGTAATTCATTTGTAGACGGGCACCGCGCATCCTACCTGTTGATTTATCAGGCGCCGGGAAGTAATGCCCTGAGAACAGCCAACGGTGTGTACGCTGAACTGGCCTTACTTAAACAGTCTTTTCCGGCGGATGTAGAATACAAAGTTCCCTTCGAATCTGTCACAGTTGTAAAAGTATCCATGTCGGATGTCGTTTGGACGCTATTAAAAACACTGGGTCTGGTTGCGATCGTCGTATTCCTGTTTCTGCAAAATCTGCGTTCCACGCTGATTCCGGTTCTTGCCATTCCGGTCTCTATATTGGGCACATTTTGTTTTTTTATTCCACTCGGATTTACCATCAATACCCTGACCATGTTCGGATTTGTACTGGCGATCGGGATCGTGGTAGATGATGCGATCATCGTCGTAGAATCGGTGCAGCATTATATCGACGAACAGAAAATGTCGGCCAAGGAGGCTACCTATCGCGCGATGAAAGATATTTCGGCTCCGGTGGTGGCCATCGCACTCATTCTTGCTGCGGTTTTTGTGCCGGTAGGATTTATCCCGGGTATCGTTGGCAGACTGTATCAGCAATTTGCCATTACCATTGCGATCTCCGTTATATTGTCGGCTTTTATTGCCTTATCGCTTACGCCTGCACTATGTACATTATTACTAAAACCTACAGACGAAAAAAAGCAATCCAGGGGAATTAGTAAATATTTTCTGCGGTTCAATCATTGGTTCGAACGGGTTACTGAAAAATATACGCTGGGTGTGAAGAAAAGTATTTCTGCCTCGCGTTATATCGTGATTCTTTTAATATGTATTTGTGCGGGAGCGTATTTTTTATTTCAGCAAAAGCCTTCGGGTTTTATTCCATCTGAAGACGATGGAAATTTATATGTAACCTTTCAGCTTCCCCCGGCTTCTTCCACGGCCCAATCCGTTAATCTCATGTCCCGGCTGATGAAGGTCGTTGCCAGTACACCCGGTGTGGGTCATTATGCTGCCCTGTCAGGATTGAATGTTTTGAATAATGCATCCAACTCCAATGCCGGCACCATCTATGTTCAGCTGAAACCCTGGGATGAAAGAACGGATGCGGAACAGAAAGTACCCGAGATCATGCAGGTGATGCAAAAGCGAATAGCCGAGGCCGGTATAAAAGACGCGAATGTGGAAGTGATCCAGCCATCGCCGATTCCGGGCGTCGGACAAACCGTTGGTTTCAGTTTCCAGATTGAACAGCGCAATACGAATGATGATCTGCATGCATTTGAAAATATAGTGAATCGTTTTGTGACAGAAGCAAATAAGAATCCGGCCATCAGCGGGGCATTCAGTTTTTATAGTGCGCATACACCGGGAACCAATCTGACGGTGGACCGGGAGAAATGTGAAAAAATGGGTGTGAATGTGAATGATGTATTTAATACCATTCAGGCTTTTATGGGGAGTCTTTATATCAATGATTTTACGGTGTACAACCGGACCTTCCATGTAGTGGTGCAGGCCGACACGATGTACCGGAAGCTGGTTTCTGACGTCAACAAATATTATGTACGCAATCAGGCCGGTGAGATGCTGCCTTTGGGAACACTGGTCAGTTATACGACGGCCGAGACTGCGCCGCTGATTTCGCATTTCAATATATTCCGCTCCGCGGAAATAGACGGCAGTTCAGGTGCGGGTTACAGCAGTACTGAAACCATCGAGGCTTTGAAAGAAGTGGCAGATAAAGTATTACCGCAGGGATACGCATACGAATTTTCCGGATTGAGTTATGAAGAAATCAAAGCTGGTTCTACAACGATCTATATTTTTATATTTTCAATCACATTTGTTTTTCTTTTCCTTGCAGCATTATATGAAAGCTGGTCAGTTCCTTTTTCCGTATTGTTTGCCGTTCCGATTGGCGCGTTTGGTGCCATCCTTACACTGATTTTCGTACCCAGTCTGACGAATAATGTTTATGCACAGATCGGGTTAATCACTTTAATCGGATTGGCCGCCAAGAATGCGATATTGATTGTTGAATTTGCGAAAGTGCGCGTGGATCGTGGGGAAGAATTGATTCAGTCTACCCTGGAAGCTGTTCGTTTGCGGTTGCGGCCTATTATCATGACATCCCTGGCATTTATTTTAGGTGTACTACCGCTTGTGCTGGCAACGGGAGCAGGCGCCATGGCGCGCCGAACCATCGGTTATACGGTATTGGGCGGCATGCTGGCCGCCTCCACGCTGGCCATATTTATCGTGCCGGTACTCTTTGTTGTGATCACCAGACTATCATACGGAAAAAAACATCTGGAATGGCTTCAGGCACATCATGATGAACTGGTGGAAAAAGAAAAGAAAGTGGAAGAACAGGATATTGATCCGGCATTGGAATTTGATATTCAGAAATCCCGTGAATTGAATAAACCGGCACAGGCATGATTGCCAATACATTCATCAAGAGACCCGTCACGGCCATCGTGGTTTCGCTGGTGCTTATTATTTCCGGCATCATCAGCATCGACAATCTTGCTATTGATCAGTACCCGCGGATTACTCCACCCTCTGTCGGGATTTCAGGTTCATATACGGGAGCAGATGCGCAGACGGTTGAGCAAACCGTTGCCATTCCCATCGAGGAACAGGTAAATGGTACACCCGGCATGGAGTTTATGCAAAGCACCAATACGAATACGGGAGGCGTAAATATCCGTGTGACATTTGAAGTGGGCACAAATGTTAATATAGCGGCGTTAAATGTTCAGAACCGGGTAGGCATTGCAGCACCCTTACTTCCCGCCGTAGTCAGTAAACTGGGATTAACCGTTCGTGCCAGTAACACCAGCCAGCTGATGCTGGTAGCGGTTTATTCGCCCAGGGGTACGCATGATATTACCTTCCTGGATAATTATACGAATATATTTATTGAAGACGCATTGCTCCGGGTTCCAGGTGTAGGGGATGTAAGTGCGCGCGCGGATAATTTCAGTATGCGCGTCTGGATGAACCCGGATAAAATGGCTTCCTACGGATTAATGCCCAGCGATGTGATTGCCGCACTCAACGCGCAGAATGTACAGGTAGCCGCAGGTTCCGCCGGAGCACCGCCGCAGGACAAAACACAAACCAATGAGTATACGATCCTGGTCAACAGTCGCCTGAATAAAGCAACCGAGTTTAACAATGTAGTTATCAAAACAATTCCTTCCACCGGTGAGATGGTTTATTTAAAAGATGTCGCCCGCGTTGAACTGGGAAAATTTACTTTTTCTGCAAACTCTTTTGTAGATGGGAAAAGGGCCTCCTATCTGCAGATCTTTCAGACACCTGGTAGTAATGCGTTGGAGACTGCCGATAACGTATACGCTGTTCTTGAGGAGTTGAAGAAATCATTTCCTGCCGACGTGGACTATGCGGTTCCTTTTGAGGGGGTAACCATTATAAAGGTTTCGATGAGAGAGGTAGTAAAGACCCTGCTACAGGCCCTGGCGCTGGTTGGTTTTGTCGTATTTCTTTTTTTACAGAACTGGCGTTCAACACTTATTCCGGTGTTAGCTATACCGGTATCCATTCTCGGTACATTTTGTTTTTTCATTCCGTTGGGCTTTACGATAAATACATTAACCATGTTTGGTTTTGTGCTCGCGATCGGAATTGTGGTGGACGATGCGATCATCGTGGTAGAAGCCGTGCAGCATTATATTGATGAACGGCATATGTCCGCCAAAGAGGCGACCTACCTTGCGATGAAAGACATATCGGGACCGGTTGTTGCGATCGCGCTGCTA
>Ga0209849_1000118_pt1 | contig 11330 bp, 13 predicted proteins | sample OrgsoiDNA2013048_FD_185798 | JGI IMG/M metagenome (GOLD analysis project Ga0209849, IMG submission 185798) | Permafrost soil microbial communities from the Arctic, to analyse light accelerated degradation of dissolved organic matter (DOM) -... | ecosystem: Environmental > Terrestrial > Soil >... | reverse complement strand
TGCCAGGCTTCAATGGCCGCTGCCGAATTGACGTCGGCAACCGTGGCGATCGCCTGCGCGCCGGTGGCCTCTTCGATGCGGATGGCGGCGGCCGCTACTGTCGTGTGATTCCGCGCCGCGATCGACACGCGCGCGCCTTCCGAGGCCAGCACTTTCGCGATCGCAAAACCGAGCCCCTGGCTAGCGGCCGCCACCATTGCGACTTTACCTTTCAGTCCTAAGTCCATTCAGCCAGTGTATAATGCAAGCGATTCCAGAAGGAGGGAATATCGGCAATGGAGAAGCCGCGTCACCTGAGCCGCCGCAATTTTGCCGCCGTGCTGGCAGCATCAACCGCCGCCGCGCAGACCGTTCCGACGAATCCCAGCCTTCAGCAGGCGCGGCAGGGAACTGTGCCGGAAGTTCCGCCGTTCCAGGCGCCCATCGAATTCGCGCGCCATCCCGTGCCGGCCAAAGTGGAGCCGTTCCCGATGACGCAGGTACGGCTGCTGGCGGGTCCTTATAAGGATGCCGAGGAGGCCAATCGCGGCTACATGCAGCGCCTCAAAGAAGAGCGCCTGGTGCGCAATTTCCAGGTGAACGCCGGCCTGCCTTCATCGGCCGAACCTTTGGGCGGCTGGGAGCAGGACACGCCCGGAAACGACGGCGAACTGCGCGGCCACTTCACCGGCCACTTCCTCTCGGCTTGCGCGCAGCTTTACGCTTCCGCCGGTGACAAAGAGGCCAAAGCCAAAGGCGACGCCATGGTTGCCGACCTCGCAAAATGCCAGGAGAAACTGGGCGCGGGCGGCTACCTGAGCGCATTTCCCAGCGAGTGGTTTGACCGCCTGGATGCGCGCAAGCGAGTCTGGGCGCCGTTCTACACGATCCACAAGATCATGGCCGGCATGTTCGACATGTACCAGACTGCGGGCAACCGGCAAGCGCTGAAGGTGCTCGAAGGCATGTCGAACTGGGCGGATAGCTGGAGCGCCTCGAAATCCGAAGCGCACATGCAGGACATCCTCAACACCGAATACGGCGGCATGAATGAGGTGTTGTACAACCTGGCGGCGGTAACCGGCGAAGACCGCTGGGCCAGGGCAGGGGACCGTTTCACCAAGAAGCGCTTCTTCAACCCGCTGGCCTCGCGCCGCGACGAATTGCGCGGCCTGCACGTGAACACGCACATCCCGCAAGTGACCGGCGCCGCGCGCCGCTACGAAATTTCCGGCGACATGCGCTTTCATGACGTGGCCGATTACTTCTGGTGGGAAGTGACCAGCGCGCGAACCTATGTGACTGGCGGCACCAGCAACGACGAAGGATGGCTCACGCAGCCGCGCCAGCTTGCCTCGGAGTGGAAGCGCAGTGCGGCCACCGCCGAATGCTGCTGCGCCTACAACATGATGAAGCTCACGCGCCACCTGTATGGTTGGACCGCGGACCCGCGCTACTTCGATTACTACGAGCGCACCATGATCAACCACCGGCTGGGCACCATCTATCCCAAGACCGGCGCCACCCAGTATTACCTCTCGCTGACTCCGGGCGCGTGGAAGACTTTCAACACCGAAGACAAATCTTTCTGGTGCTGCACGGGCACGGGCGTCGAGGAATTCTCCAAGCTGCAGGACAGCATCTACTGGCGCGACAGCGAAGGCCTCTACGTGAATCAGTTCATCCCATCGGAACTGGACTGGACCGAGCGCGGCTTCCGCATGCGGCAGGAAACCAAATTCCCCGAGCAGCAGGGGACCACTCTGACGATCACCGCCGCCAAGCCCATCCCGATGGCCATGCGGCTGCGCGTGCCTTCATGGCTGCAATCGGCGCCGGCGGTGAAGATCAACGGCAGAGCGCTCGACGCCTCCGCCAGCCCCGGCAGCTACCTGACACTCTCGCGAGTTTGGAAGGCCGGCGACAAGATCGAAATGGAGCTTCCGATGCAACTCCACATCGAAGCCATGCCCGACGATCCGAAAGTGCAAGCGGTGATGTACGGCCCCGTCGTCTTGGCCGGCGATCTGGGCGCCGAAGGCTTGACGCCGGAGATGATTGTGGGCCCGAGCGCTCCGCAAATCGAGCGCCGGCCCATCGCGGCGCCGGGGTTCAAAGCCTCGGGCAGCGATGTGTCCGCGTGGATCAAGCCGGCCGATAAGCCGCTGACGTTTCGCACTACCGGCCAACAGAAGGATGTGGCGCTGGCGCCGATCAACAGCATTTTCGATAAGCGGTATTCGGTTTACTGGCAGGTTGGGTAGGCCAACCGCCGTGGCGCGGGCACTCCTGGCTGCCCCTACGGCGCGCCGGCGGCCTCCGGCCCTTCCAGCACGCAGATCGAATCCAAATTGCGATACCGCTCGTCGTAGTCCAGGCCATAGCCCACCACGAACTGGTCCGGAATCTGGAAGCCCACATAGCTCACGTGAACCGGCCGCAGACGCCGCTCCGGCTTGTCCAGCAGAGCCGCAATCCGAATGGAGTGCGGCCGGCGCTGATCCAGAACGTGCATCAGGTAGTTGAGCGTGATGCCGCTATCCACGATGTCTTCGACAATCAGCACCTCGGCGCCTTCGAGCGAGATGTCGAGGTCCTTGGTAACCCTGACTTCTCCCGAACTGGTTTTCCCCTTCCCGTAGGTGGAGATGCCCATGAAGTCGATGAATACGTCGCGCTTCATGGCGCGCGCCAGGTCCGTCATGAAGAAGGTGGCGCCTTTCAGGATGCAGATCATGTGCAGGTTGCCGGCGGGGTAGTCCTTGGAGATTTGGTCCCCGAGTTCCTTGATTCGGGCCTGAATCTGTTCGGAGGAGATCAGCACGCGCAGCTTGGGATCGGTCATGGACTAACTATTATCCACCGAGCTTGAGGTGCGTGCTCATGGGCCCGATGTGAATGTGGGCGCCGGTGGCTCTTCCGGGGACGGCCTGGCGAAACGCGAAAAAGGGAATGTGATTTTCCGTCAGAAATTCCCGCAGCCAGATACCTTCGGGCAGGTCGGGATGGAGTGCCACATCCACGCGGCCGCGATGGTCGAAACCCAAGGCGCGGTGCACGGCGGTGTCACCCAGGGCGCTCACCGGCAGCGGCTTGCCGAAGTGCTTCTCGAACGCCGCTTCCACGCGCGAAAAGGTTCCCATGGAGAAGACGCCATCGCCGTCGTAGCGGTAGGCCAGGCTGGACGCGTCCGAGGGTTCCCGCGCCAGCCTGGCGGCCAGCTCCTCTTCCGCCAGAGCCATCTGGGAGAGCTGGTGGGTCAGGCGGGCGCGCGTTTCCGCCAGGTCGCATTCCTTGCGCGCGAAATCCAGCTCTTCGAGGAAAGAGCTCAGCGAAAGCTGCGAACTGACTCCGTCTTCCACCAGTTTCCGGGCTTCGTCCACCGCCTTCTTGCGGCGTTCGAAGCGGCGGTTGGCGGCAGCCATCATCTCGTCGGACTCCGCGTCGGTCAGGTCCGCGCCATAGAGAGTCTTGCGAAGGAACGCCTCATCCTCGGCATCGCCCAGAGCCGATTCGGCTTTTTCCAGTTGCATGCGCGGCACGGCGCCTGCATCCACCAGCGATTTGAGCCTTTCAATGGCAGCCTTGGCGCGAGCCACTTCCGGCGGATCGTAGCTTTGCACTGAAACGCCCTGAGCACAGACGCAAGCCGCGCACACCAGGAACATCAGGCCCGAAAAGAATCGCATTAACTCTATTGTAGCAAGTAGGGCAGGCCGGTTGCCGTGAGCCGCGAGTTTGCGCTATTCTGGAAACTCGATGGCCAATACTTATTCCGCGCTCAAGCGGGTGCGTCAGACCGCGCGGCGCACGGTAATCAATCAAAAGAACAAGACCCGCCTTCGCCACCAGATTCGCGCCATGCGGCGCGCTCTGACCGGCAAAGATCCCAAAGCGGCGGCCGACCTGCTGCCCAAGACGTTTTCGATGATTGACCGGTCCGCCAAGATCGGGATCATCAAAATGAATACGGCCGCCCGGTACAAGAGCAAGCTGCACCTCAGGGTGAAGGCGCTCACGGCGTAAGCCCGGAAAGCGCGTGGATGAATTGCTCCATGACGAGGCGGTCGTCGGGCCGCGCGTCGCGCAGACCTTTGTCCGCTTTGTAGATCAGAATCATGGCGCGCTCCAACTGAGGTTGAGTGAACTTGCTTACCGTCTGGTAGACCTGTTCGGCGCGCGATCCCCACATGGCAACGCCCATCCTGGTGAAGTGTCCCTGAATCTGCTGTGAGCTCTTGAGGCCCGCTTCGCGCGCCACCAGCGCCATACGAAATTGCGTGGAGAGGAAGGCCAGCGCCAGCGGAAGGTACTCGCCTTCGCGCGTCAGGGTATCCAGTATGCCGAGAGAGCGCGCGCGGTCGCGGCGGCCGAGGGCATTCACCAGCGCAAAGATGGTGGTGGCGCGGGCATCGGGCACCAGCGCGGCGATATCGTCGACGCCGATCACCCGGTTTCCGGCGTAGAGCGACAGCTTTTCGATCTCCACGGCGATGCGGGCGATATCGGCGCCCAGGGCCTCGACCAGAAGGTCCAGCGCCTCGGGCGCCAGGCGGAAGCCCGCGCGTTTGGCCAGAGACCCGGTCTCGGCGCGCGCGTCCTGCACCGAGAACTTGCGAAGTTCCACCGTGTCGGGAATTGCGGCGTAGAACTTACGGACGCGGTCCTGCTTGCGCTTCTCTTCGCCTTCAAAATCGAAACGGATGGCTTCGAAGATCAGGATCACGCCGGGCGTCGGGTCTTTCAAATACCCGGCCAGGAGTACGGCGTCACCGGCGCCAGACGATCCGCCTTCCTCATCGGTATCGGCATCGGTGAGTTTGCCGCGCGGAAGGGCGGCTTCGGCGTTGGTCACCCAAATCAGCCGCTCCGCAGCGAAGAGCGAAAGCGCCCGGGCGTCGTCCAGCACTTCGGCCAGGCTGAGTTCCGCAAGGTCGAGCCGGGCGACGGCGGATTCAGGAACGGTAGCCAGCAAGGCATCCTTAATGCGGCGCCGCTCATAGGCCTCGGGACCCAATAGCAGCGTGGCCGCGGGCACGGTAGCTTGCTTAATTCGCGAGAGGAATTGCGCGGGGGTCAGAAGGCCTCCAGTATGGCGCTCACGATGCTGCGTGACGCGTCGCGGCTCAGGCGGTCCATGGCGGTGCCGCTCTCATCGAAGTATGCTTTGGGGTCGAGGGAAACTTCATAACGCTCGCGGAGTTCGAAGCCGGAGCGGCTGAAAATAACGGCTCCGGTGGCACGGTTCGTCAGCGTCACCTGAACCGTGACGATCACCTGGACGGCGGTGGCGCGGCCGGAGGTGGGATCGGAAGTGATGGGGTACGCGCCGAAATTGGTGAGGGTGCCGGTGAGCACGGCGTCGGCCTGGTTGGGATCGGCCACCACTTTATAGCGGGTGCGGGAAATGAATTCGTGACCGATATCGGCGGGCAGCAAGCGGGCCAGCTTGTAGCGCACGGTGATGTTGCCGAAGGGCATCACGGCGATGGTCTTGACGGTCTTCGGCATCAGGTCGCCATGGCCGGAAACGTGATAACCGCAGGCGGCGGTTAGGGCGGCGATGGTTAGCAGGATGCCGAAAAAGGCAGGCTGAATGCCTGCCCCACCGACTGCGGCGGTCTGTTTCATATTAGTTGCCGAATCATATCAGTTGACGAGCGACGGCCACGGCGTTTTCGGCGGCCAGGCGCAGATTGTCGGCGACAAACCAGAACCAGCAGGCCTCGGAATGGTTACGGTCCGGGGTGATGGCGCCGACCGTGATGCCGCCCTGGCCCGCCTGGCTGAGGTTGGTGGGAGGGTCGAAATCCGCGCCCCGCACCTCAATCGAGCCCATGGGCAGGCCGCTTTCGAGCGCCTCCACTCCCGGATTGACTTCGAATTCCACCCATGCGGAGAAGCTGTAACCATGAAACACGGGGGCCTGGATGAGCCGCAATGAAGGCATGGGCGCGCCCTCACCCTGGCCGGGCATGGCGAGCAAAGTGGCCAGGTGCCGTTCGATTCTCAGCTCCGATTCTTCGAGCGAGGCCGGGGCTTCCTCGCCATACCTGGCGAGCATGTTGAAGCTCACCTGGGCATCGAAGACGGCGCGCGGCATTGGCTTGAAGGAGAGCAGGCTGACGGTCTGCTGCTGCAGTTCTTCGATGCCGGGCGCGCCGTGCTCGCTGGCCGGGGCGAAGATCTGGATCACCGAACGCCGGATGGTGTCCTGGGCGTGAAGGCGCCGCAGGAAGAGCGCAAGCGCGATGGCGGCCGGATGGGCGATCACGTGAACGTCGGCGGCATCCGGCAAGTCTTCCGGCTCAGACTCAACGAGTGGGGCGCGCAGGCGCGCGTCGGGCCGCTCTTCGGCGGTGTAGGCGAGGTCGATCACCGCTGGGTTGTTATCCGGCATGGCCGCGCTGTTATCCCGAAGCAGGTCGAGCGCCTTGCGGCTGGAGGCTGGCGACCCGGCGAGAATCACGGCCCGCGCGCCAGTGAGATTTTCGGGATTGAGCTCAATCACCACCGTAAGCTCATCGCCCACGCGCGTCAGCGCGCCCGCTGGTTCATCGTCGGCCGCGATCAAACGCAGATCCAGGCCGGCGCCGGGCGGGCCGGCTACGATGTCCCGGATTTCGCGGGCCACCAACGATTCACTGCCAATGAGGACTACGGTGCCGCGATTAGCCAATGCGGGTCTCCAGTACGGAGGGCGGAGGGGGGTGGTGCATGCGCCGCCGGACGATTCCGCCGATGCGGATCAGGATTCCGCTGGCCACGTAGGCGGCCGACACCCCCAGCAGGAGCGGCTGCGGGTAGTTCCAGATGCCGTAAATCATAGCGGCCAGCAGGATCAGGAGCAGCGGCTTGTAAGGCTGGTGGAGATTGACGCCTTTGAAGCTGTGATAGCGCCAGGTGCTGACCATCAGAAAACCCAGCAGTAACAGCAGGGCAAGCCAGGCGACGGAAATGGGCCACCAGTTGAGCGGCTCGCCGCCGAAGGCGTAGACCACGGCAGCCACCATAGCGGCTCCGGCCGGAATGGGCAGGCCGACAAAATACTTGCGGTCGGCCCGGCCCGGATTCTTGGGCACCGGATTTTTCTGAATGTTGAAGCGCGCCAGACGGCAGGCGCCGCACAGCAGGAAGAGAAAGACGATGAACGTTCCGAAGTTGAACAGGTGGCCTCGGGCTTTTTCCCCGATATCGGGATCGACGAACTGCACGCCCCAGGCGAATGCCAGGAAAGCGGGGGCGATGCCGAAGCTGATCACGTCGGCAAGGGAATCCATTTCGCGGCCGAAATCGCTGGTGGTGTTGGTCATGCGGGCGATGCGGCCGTCCAGTCCATCCAGAAAGACGGCGGCGCCGATCGCTATGGCGGCCACCTCGAATTGTTTGGGAGCACCGGGCGCGCCGGAAGCCCCCAGCATGGCCCCTTTGAAGCAGCGCAGAATGGCCAGGAAGCCGAGGAAAATGTTGCCGGCGGTGAACAGCGTGGGCAGCGCATAGACGGCCTTGCGGGGACGGCGGTCCGGGGAGCGCGGGTCCACCAGCCGATCTCTAATCGACATTGGGTTGATCCTTGCCGCGGAGGCGGGCGATGACGCTGGAACCGCCGGCGACGCGCATGCCGGGGCGGACCACGATTTCCCATTCCGGGCCGAAAAGCACGTCGCAGCGCGAGCCGAACTTGATCAGGCCGATGCGCTCGCCGATGGAGACGCAGTCGCCGGGCTTCTTATTGAAGACGATGCGGCGCGCGATCAGGCCGGCGATCTGCTTGAAGACCACGGTAGTGCCCTTACCCTGGACGGTGACCACGTTCTGCTCGTTCTGCACCGAGCACTCTTCGCGGCTGGCCACGTGGAAAGCGCCGCGCCGATATTGAACCTTGGCGATGGTGCCGCCGATGGGCGTGCGATTCACGTGTACGTCAAAGACATTCAGAAAGATGCTGATGCGGTTCTGGGTGGCGCCTTCGGGCTTGACCGCCACCACCATGCCATCGGCGGGTGAGACGGCCACGGGACCGGATGGAATTTCGCGCTCGGGATCGCGAAAGAAGTAGAGGCAGAAGAGGGCTAGCAGCCAGAGGGGAACGGCGGCCCAGGGGCTTGCCAGCCAGGTGACCAGTGCCCCGGCGGCGGCCAGGGCGAGTGCGTAGTAGATACCGGTGATGACAATCACTAAGCCTCTAGTTTCCCATAGGTGGGCGGCGCGGGGTCGATAGCGGACAGAATCATCCGCCCGGGGCAAGCCGACGAGGGCGTCGGCTGCGGACCAGGGGGTCCGCCCCACAATTACAAGACTAAGTGGCATTGGCCTGAAGAGGCTGCTCCACGATATCGAGTTGTTCGGAAATGGGACTAGGTTCGTTTGGTATACCGAGAGTGCGCAGCAGGATGATGTTGTGAAGGGCACGTTGATACATCATGTGGAGGCGCGTTTCGTAGCGGTGGAGAAGAGCGAGTTCCGGGGATGCGGCTAGCTGGCGGAACCCGGCGGCAATACGGGCCACGTCGTCACCGGCGGCTTGCGCGGCAAGCTTTTCTGAGAGGAGGCTGTTTTCGATGGCCCAGGAACGGCGGAGACGCCAGTAGGAAGCGGCCATTTCCTCGACCATGCCGAACTCGACGCCATCGAGGGGGCCGAAGCGCTCGATATGTTGACTTAGGAGGCTATTAAAGCCCTCATGTGACTCACAGGGGAGGACCACGCAATCGGACAGGAGGCCGTGACGGGTGGCATTTTGGGACGCGCGGCGCTTCCCTTCGGGAGTTTCGGGGCCGAGGGAGCGGGCACCGTTGGCGCGCGAAGCGAGGATTCGTCTGAGAGAACTCATATATTTATTTTCATTATCAATACCCGTTACCACTATAAATCGAGGATTCGCGCAAGCCGGTTCAAGTTCGATTCGTTTCAGCGACTTGATGCCAAAAATAACGTGTGAACGATTCAGACTTACAGGGCTTTTTCGCCTTAAATCCAAGACCGGGATGCTAGGTTGGTAGTAGATGTGGTGCGTAGAAAACCGAATACCGAGGGCGAGTGAGACAGCGCCGGGACCTGTCACGGAACCTGTCATAAAAACCAGGCGAGAAAGCAGTGGAGGACGAAGCGATGCCGCGGAGTGGGTGCGGGAGAAACTGGGCTTCGAGCCGGACGCGGCGCAGGAGCGGGTACTGGCGACGAACAGCAAGCGAGGGCTGCTGAACTGCACGAGACAGTGGGGGAAATCGACGCTGACGGCGGCGAAAGCGGTTCACCACGCATACACGCAACCGGAGAGCCTGACGCTGGTGGTGAGCCCGAGCGCGCGGCAGAGCGGCGAATTCGTGCGCAAGGCGGCAGGATTCGCGCGGCGGCTGGGGATCCGGCCGAAGGGAGATGGGGACAACGAACTGTCGCTGGAGTTCCCGAACGGCGCGCGGATTGTGGGTCTGCCGGGAAGCGAGGCGACGGTGCGAGGATTCTCGGCGGTCTCACTGCTGCTGGTGGACGAGGCAGCGCGGGTGAGCGACGATCTTTACCTGGCGATCAGGCCGATGCTGGCGGTGAGCGAGGGGACGCTATGGCTGATGAGCACGCCGTTCGGCAAGCGAGGTTTCTTCTACAAAGCGTGGGAGCGCGGCGGGGCGGATTGGATGCGGGTGGGGGTGCCGGCGAACGAGTGTCCGCGGATTTCGCGGCGATTTCTGGAAGAGGAACGGGAGACGATGGGAGACCGGTGGTTCCGGCAGGAGTACCTGTGCGAGTTCGTGGACCAGGCGAGCGGGGTTTTCGGGCGGGACCTGGTGGACCGGGCGATTACCAGGGACGTCGTTCCGCTGGTGTTCGCGTAGGGCCATTAGATGGACAAGGGGAGCAAGGGTAGCGGAGGGCAGTTTTTCATCGGCCTGGACCTGGGACAGAGCCGGGATTTCACGGCCATGGCGATACTGGAGCGCGCGGAGTTGACCGGGGCATGGGACGCGGAGGAATTCGCGCACCGCAAGATGGCGGCGCTGCGACTGCGCTACCTGGAGCGGATTCCGCTGGGTACGACTTATCCGGACGTAGTGGACCGGGTGCGGCAGGTGACGCGATCGGCAGAGCTCAGTGGCGGCTGCTACCTGATGGTAGACGCGACGGGAGTGGGGCGGCCGGTGGTGGACCTGCTGCGCATGGCGGGCCTGGGGTGCCCGATCCTGGCGGCGATCATCACGGGAGCGGACGCGGAGACGAACAGCGACGGTTACTACAAGGTGCCGAAGCGGGACATGATCGTGGGGCTACAGGTGCTGCTGCAACGAGGGGGACTACAGATTGCGGCGGGGATGAAACTGGGCCCGGTGCTGGTGGATGAGATGGCGGCGATGCGGGTGAAACAGACGGCCCGAGGGCATGAGCAGTTCGGGGCCTGGCGAGAGGGGGAGCACGATGATCTGGTGTTCGCGGTGGCGCTGGCGCACTGGGGGGCGAAGAAGGTTTTTCCACGACGAGCGGAAGGAGACGATGGGTGCTGGCGGTGGGAAGGAGTGGGTTAGTAGTTGAGGCGGCGGCGCCCGTTGCGGGTAAGCGCGGACGCGGAGGAAGACGCTGAGAAGACCGGAAAGTATGGCGGACGCATCCCGGTGGCACGGTAGGTCAATGGGCCGCGCGGGCGCGGGCGCGGAATTTGATCGTCGATTATCATTAGCGAGGCGATACGAAAATGGCTAACAAGGATCGGCTTCCACCCATTCATCCCGGAGAAATCCTGCGCGAGGAGTTCCTGTCTCCTCTCGGCATGTCGGCGCACCAGTTGGCTATGGCGCTGCGAGTGCCTGCGACGCGCATCAACGATATCGTCAATGAGAAGCGCGGCATAACGGCGGACACCGCGCTACGGCGGGAGCGTCTGGTCTGCATCCTGTATCCTGTATCTGACGCCGTTGTTGATGAGCAGTATTAAACCACACCGATGTCTGCGATAATTCTCTATCAAAAGGAAGATATGGAAGTCGGCCAATCGGCCGTGGCGAGACCGCCAGTGGAATCGGGGTCTTTTTGTGGAGAAAAAAGGAGAAAACATGAGTCAGAACATCACGCTCGACGAGCTCCGCAAATTCGTAGAAGGAGACGCAGTCGCGATCCGAGGCCGCTCCGTGCTGGAGCCGGCAGGAGGCCCCGGCGACAAGGTGTTTCCACCGTCGCATTCGGTGCGCGACAACGAGAAGGGTGCCGGCGCGAAGTATGCCTTCGAGACCCGGCGCAGCGGTGGGAAGGACATTCCTTGCGTGCTCATCGATTCGGTGCAGAGCCAGGCGAATCGGATGGAGGAGGCGCTGCAAGCGCTGTGGGTCGAGAAGAAGCTCACGCTGCCGGTAATCGAAGTCGAT
>Ga0209849_1000115_pt1 | contig 11426 bp, 7 predicted proteins | sample OrgsoiDNA2013048_FD_185798 | JGI IMG/M metagenome (GOLD analysis project Ga0209849, IMG submission 185798) | Permafrost soil microbial communities from the Arctic, to analyse light accelerated degradation of dissolved organic matter (DOM) -... | ecosystem: Environmental > Terrestrial > Soil >... | reverse complement strand
AGATGCCACTTGAGAAACTGCAATAAGTAATAAACCGCAACTAAGGTCGCCGCGGGCGAGAGCAAGGCCAGCAACATGGCAAGGTAGTTGGCAAGAGGTACCTGCCGATTTATGAGGCCCAAATTCATAGTTGCCGTCAGGGAGAAGGCGGGTGGGAAGGCCCTGAGAGACAGTGCCGCTGTAGCGGTGCACAAAATCGACCAGATCCAAATCTTGCCATACTTTCTCAAAACCAAATCGAGGTTATCCGCAAGAGAAGAGGGGACCGCCGTATCAGCCATATAGTAAGACTCCTTTCGCGGCTGGGGTTATCGGAAAATTGGCCCCAAACGCCTCTCCGAACCGGGATTTCAATTTTGGGCTCTCGATCTCAATGCTCGCGCCGTCCCTCTTTTGTCAAAACCGCCGATCGTCCGAAATCCCTCAATAAAGCACGAACGCCCACACCGCATCCCCAGTCGCCGCGATCACGTACTGGCGGCCATCCAGCATGTACGTCTGCGGCGCATTCGTGACCCCGCCGATGCGCGTGTTCCACAGCGGCTTTCCGTTACCGGCATCATACGCCACCAGGTTGCCCGCGCCATCCGCCGCAAAGATCAGCTTCCCCGCCGTGGTCAGCAATCCGCCGCCGCCGCCGTTGCCATAAAAGGGACGTCTCCACGCGACCTTCCCCGTCTTGTAATCGATCGCCGTCAGGAAGGTGCCGCCCGACCCGACGCCGGCTTCCTCGTGCCCGCCCAGGCCCATCGATCCGCGAGGGTCCACGTCGGTCAGATAGAAGATCGAGTACGCGTTGCCCTCCGCCACATAGAAGAGGCCCGTGTCCGGAGAGTAGGCCGGCGGCTCCCAATTGATGGTGCCATCGGAGTTCGGCGACACCAGCGAGCCCGCCACCGTCGCATCCTTTCCGGGATCGTGCCGCGGGGCGTTGCGCTGCGTCAGGCCGTTGGCCCAGTTGGTCAACAACCCGTACTTGCTGGTCACCAGGTGCTCGCCGGTTACGCGATCGAGCGTGAAGTAGTACCCGTTGCGCGCCGCCGTCAACACCAGCTTCCGCATCTTGCCGTTGAACATCCCGTCAACCAGCACCGGTGTTTGCGCGGAATCGTAGTCGTGCATGTCGTGCGGCGACGTCGAGTAATACCAGGCCATCTTGCCCGTGTCCACGTGTACCGCAACCAGCGCGCAGGCGAACAGGTTGTCTCCCTCGCCGCGGGTGCCTGTAGTGTATGCCGGTGTCGGATTGCCAGTGCCGAAGATGTAGAGCCCGGTCTCCGGATCGTAGGCTCCCGGGACCCACGTTTGAGCGCCGCCATGCCGGGCCGCGTCTATATTGGCCCAGGTGTCCGCGCCGGGGTCGCCCGCCTTCATCGGCACCGTGTAGAACTTCCATTGCAGATCGCCGGTCTCGGGATCGAACGACTGCAGGAAGCCCGGCGCATCGATGTCGTTGCCCGTGCCCGCCAGCACATGATTCCCCACTACGATGGGGGCCGGCGTCGAGAAATACCCCTGAGCCAGATCGGCGATTTCCTTGTGCCAGCGCTCCTTTCCGGTCCTGGCGTCGAGCGAGACCAGGTAATCGTCGGGCGTCTCCATGAACAGGTAGTGGTTCCACATGGCAAGGCCGCGATTGCCGATGTGCGTGCCGCCCCTGGTCTTCCAGAAGTAGTGCCACAGCTCGCGCCCGTCGCGTGCGTCCATGGCCCAGGCATTGTCCGGCATCGTGAAATAGAGTGTGCCATCCACTTCGAGCATGGATGCCTTGATGGAGCCGCCGCCCCCGCCGATGTCCCCGGGCCCCTCGCCGCCGACAATGATGTTCCCGCTGCCGCTTCGTCCATCACCGCCAGTGCCGCCGGTCACCCGGCTCATCCAGGCCAGCGTCAGGTGCTTCACGGTGGATTGATTCACCTGCGTGAGCGCGCTGTACCGCTTGCCGGAGTAGTCGCCGTTGTAGGTCGGCCACCCGTCCTTGAGCGGCTTGAGGAGATCGGCCGGAGCCACTCCGTTACCTTGCCCCATCAGGATCGCCGGCGCCAGCCAGATCGACGCGGCCAGTATCAACTTGTTGAGTGTCATTTCCCCGATTGTCACTTCAGTGTCACCAGGTATGCAGTCACATCGTGCATGGCTTTGTCCGTGTACACCGCCAGCAGATCCCTGTGGGCCTTCATGGGATCGCGGACGTCGACTTTCGGCGCCTCGCCGTCTCTGCGGAACGTTCGCATCGTTCCATCGGCCAGCGCTACCGTGACCAGAAAGTCGTCGATCGTTACCAGCCGGCCTTCTACGCTTTCTCCCGACGGCAGCGTGACGGCGACGGTGACGGTACGAGCGCCCGGCGCACCCAGTGACGCCGCGCCGCGTCCGCCGCGTCCACCACGTCCACCGCGTCCGCCGCCGCCAGACACCCACGTGTTCTGTAGCGCCTTGGGATCGGGGATTCTGGTCGCGATCCCTTGCAGATCGCCCGTGGCCGAGTGGCAGCTACTGCACTTCGCGGCGAAGTACGCCTGGCCCTCGCTGGCATTGCCGGCCAGCACGCTCGGAGCCGCCTGGCCGACCGCCGGCGGGGTACCCTGCGTTCCAATAGTCTCCATGACGCTGCGCACATAAGCGGCCACTGCCTTCGCGTCCTCGGGACTCAACTTAATCGCCGGCATGCCTGCATCCTGACGGCTGCCCTGGATGATGGGGACAATCAATTCGCCATCGCGGTCGCTCAACGCAACCTGCGACCGCAGCAGGTTCGGCCCGCCCAGGTCGCCGCCCCGAAGGTCCGCGCCGTGACAGCTTGTGCAACTGATGCCATACAAAGTTTTCCCGCGTGCGATCTGCGCGGGGTCGCCGGGCGGCCGTTGCTGCCCTGGAACGAAACCTCCGGCCCGGCGGTCCTGTGCGGTGACATGAGACGCCACGCCAATCGTCAATCCTAATAAACCCGCGGCTGCCAAACCGGCCTTAACCCGCATCTTTCACCTCTAACATAGGCTCGAATCATGCATTGTACAGCACCACCACGCTCCGCCCGTGCACCGCGTACGAATTGCCCGCAACCGCCTGCTCCTCCCCCGGGTCCGCAATGTCGAGCGGCGGATTGAGACCCGTGTCCACGGTCCGGAACCATTGCCTGCCCGCCACCGCCGGCAGCTCGAAATCCAGGCTATCCCAGTGCATATTAAACATCACGTGAATGTCCGAGTCGCCATCGAACCCCGCCAGAGTCATGGCCAGCGTCCGCGCCTCCGCATCGGACCATTCCGGGCTGTTGAGCCTGGTGCCGTGCCACGTCACGTCTTTCAACCCGCGCTCGTTTACCGCCCCCGTGAAGAACTCGCCGCGGCGCACCGCCGCATGCCGCTTGCGAAACTCGATCATGCGCTTCCAGAAACGCAGCAGATCGCCGTGGCTGTTCTCAAGCGCCCAGTCGAACCAACTGGTCTCGTTGTCCTGGCAGTAGGCGTTATTGTTGCCGCCCTGCGTGCGCCGCACTTCATCGCCCGCCGCCATCATCGGCACGCCGCGCGAAAGCAGAAGAATAGCAGCGAAGTTCCGCGCCTGCCGGTTGCGCAGCGCCTCCACCGCGGGGTCGTCCGAAGGGCCCTCCACGCCGCAGTTCCAGCTCATGTTGTCATCGGCGCCGTCGCGGTTTTGCTCGCCGTTCGCCTGGTTGTGCTTCTGGTTGTAGCAGACCAGGTCGTTCAGCGTAAACCCATCGTGGCAATTGATGAAGTTGATGCTGTTGATCGGCAACTGGCCCCGTTCCTGGTAGAGATCGGAACTGCCGGCCAGCCGTGAAGCCACCGCGCCCACCATTCCCGGGTCGCCCTTCACGAAGCGCCGGACATCGTCGCGATACCGCCCGTTCCATTCGGCCCAGCGGTCCCCCGGAAAATGGCCGATCTGATACAGCCCCGCGGCATCCCAGGCTTCCGCGATCATTTTCGAATCCGCCAGGTCGTCATCCAGCTCGATCTGCCACACCACCGGCGGATGCTCGCTAGGCAGGCCGTCTTCGCCCCGCGACAGGATGGAGCCTTCGTCAAACCGGAAGCCATCCACGTGCGCCTCCCTCACCCAGTACCGCAGGCATTCCACAATCAGCTTCTGGGGCAGCGGGTGATTGCAGTTGAACGTGTTGCCGCAGCCCGAGAAATCCATGTAATACTGCAAAAAACCCGGCGCCAGAAAGTAATAGATCCGGTTGTCGATCCCCTTGAACGAAAACGTCGGCCCCAGGTGATTGCCTTCATCGGTGTGGTTGAAAACCACGTCCAGGATTACTTCGATGCCCGCCCGGTGCAGCGCCTTCACCATGTCGCGAAACTCGCGCAGTTGGGCCCCGCCGCACGGGTCCACGCAATACGCGGGTTGCGGCGCGAAGAAGCCCAGCGTGCTGTACCCCCAGTAGTTGGTCAGCCGGCGCCCGTCCATCTCGCGCAGCACGGCGGTTTCATCGAAGTCGAAGACCGGCAGCAGTTCCACCGCCGTCACGCCCAGATCCTTCAGGTACGGGATCTTTTCGATGATGCCCGCGAACGTTCCCGGATGTTGTACGCCCGATGACGCCGACCGCGTGAATCCGCGCGCGTGCATCTCGTAAACAATCGTGTCTTGCATGGGTCGATGCAGCGGCTGATCGCCCTCCCAGTCGTAACCCGAACAGTCGATCGCCACGGAGCGCATGCAGACCGCCACGTTATCGTCCGCATTGGTCGCCGCGGCCCTGTCCCAAAGATTGTCGGTGTTGCCCCGCGAATAGGGATCGATCAGCACCTTGTTACTGTTGAAGCGGTGCCCCGCGTCCGGGTTGAAGGGCCCATCCACGCGGTAGGCGTAGTGAGCTCCCGCCCGCAGCCCGCCCACGAAAACGTGCCAGAAGTGGAAAGTCTTGTTGACGTATGGATCCAGGCGAATCGTCTGATACGGCTGCGGGGAATCGGGCGCCTCAAACAGTAACAGTTCCACGCCGGTGGCATTCTCCGTGAACAGCGAGAAATTGACGCCATCCGGTCCCGGTGTGGAGCCCAGCGGATGCGCCGAGCCGGCAGATGTAGGAGCGGGCATTCTCTAAAAGTAGCAGGTTCCCGTTACAGTGAAATCTGCGTGCCGCGGCCGGTCTTCTGTGCGCTGCGATATACCAGTCCGGCCGATACCACATCTTCAATCGCCAGCCCCAGCGACTTGAACACCGTGACTTCGTCTGCCCCGATGCGTCCGCGTTTCACGCCGCACGCCACCTCTCCCAGTTCCGCGCCGATGTGGACTTCGCCGAAACGGCCTTCCTGCATTGCCAGCAGAATGTCGCCCGATTCCTGGAGCGCCGCGGCCCGCGAATCCACCACCAAATACGATCGCGCCACCAGATCAGGATCCATCTCGCGTTGCGTCGGACGGCAAGCCCCCACGCCGATCACGTGCGTTCCCGCCGCCACCCAACGGTCTTCGATCACCGGCTCGACCGATGCCGTCGCCAGAACCACCACATCCGCGCCGCGCACCGCCTCTTCCGCACTGCCCGCCACTCGCATGCCGGCCCTGCCACAAACGCCGGCCGCGAACTTTTGCAGATGAGCCGGATTGGGGCTCCAGACGCGGATCTCGCGGAACGCCCTCACCAGCGGCAGCGCCTGCACGTGGCTGTAAGCCTGCACACCCGAGCCTATGATCCCGAGCACCGCCGCGTCCCTCCGCGCCAGGTGCCGCACCGACACCGCCGAGACCGCGGCCGTGCGCGCTTCCGTGATATAGCGCCCGTCCATCAGCGCCAGCAGTTCGCCCGTGGCCGCGTCGGAAAGCGAAACGATCGCCTGGTGCGAAGGCAACGCAGTGCCATGGTTCTCCGGAATCACCGTCACCAGCTTGGCCCCAAAAAGCGCGTGCTCCTTGTCATACGCCGGCATGAGCGCGAAGAACGCCCGTTCCCGCAGTTCCAGCGTCATCCTTACCGGCTGCACCACCCGTCCCGAAGAGAACGCAATCAGAGCCGATTCCATGGCTTCGATCAGTTCCTGCATCGAAAGCGCCGCCCGCACATCCCGTTCCGAAAGCCAGAGAGGCATGCCTCGGCTATTCTACCGTGTGCCGTTCACTTGGGGGCTGAGACGGCGCGTGCGCAATGGCCACGCGCGGAATTGGGGTCACACGCCGGCACACCAAATATCGATCAAAAGCAGTACTCTAAAAGTGGGGACCATAATGTATTTGCCGCGAGGAGTTGCGCAGCCGACAGAACTCATCAAACATCTCAACGCCCTCGCGCCCTACCCTCCAGGCGTTGTGAACCTGCGCTACACCATTGACAACGATTGGAGCGGCGATCCGGCGATCTTTTTTTGGATCACCCTGTCGGATGATGCAGCTCGGCTACCGATTCTTTCCCAAACCAGCCGACGCCTCATGGATTTCATCGCCCAACAACTCGATCCAGTTGGTCAATGGGGTCTGATTCCGTACTTCAATTTTCGGAGCCAGTCTGAGCAGACGAAGCTGAAGGAAGAGGTCTTCGGCTGATCGATGGCGTACCACGACGACCTCATTAGGCACGCTATCTTCCTCTCTGACCTCAATCTACAGGACGAGCCGAAACAGGTCGACCTTCGCCGCGCTGTTTCAGCAGCATACTATGCTCTTTTTCATTTGCTCACGACGGAGGCTGCCCAGAACTGGAAAAACGACAGCCAGCGGAATCGATTTGCCAGAATGTTTGATCATGGTCGCATGAAGACGTGCTCTTCAAAAACCTCATCGCGCGCGATTCCCATCGATCCCACCGAAATCCCTATAGACACGGATCTAAGACTTGTCGCGGATTCGTTCGTCAAGCTTCAACAGGCTCGACACACTGCCGACTATGACAACTCCAAAGCATGGTCGCGCACGCAGGCTTATGAAGTGATCGCCCAGGCCGAAGACGCCATGACCATCTGGTCCAATATTCGGGAGACAGAGTTGGCTCAGGACTATTTATTTGATCTGATGGGAACCAGATAAGAAAGCGTCTCTCGACCCGTTCGCCGGTCACTTCAGCTTCTGCATCCGCGCCGTGCCGCACTTGGGGCACCGCCACTTTCGCTGCTTATGGTAGATGTGCCCCTTCACTTCCTTCATGGGGCTCTGGCACTTCTTGCACGTCAGTGGGACCGGCCTCCTGGCCTGTCATCCATTCTGCTAGAAATCCGCTCGCACCATGAACTCGATGCGCCGCGGAGCGCCCATGCCCACCGCGCCGGTATTCAGCACACTCGTGACCCTTCCGAAACTTGCCGAAGACACGTTGCCCGAAGGAATGCTGAACGCGGGGTGATTCAACAGGTTGTAAGCCGAGGCCCGCACACTCAGGCCCATCCGCTCCGTCACCCTGAACCGCTTCTGCAGCGTGGTGTCCACCTGGTAGTATCCCGGCCCGAAGGCGGCATAGCGGCCCAGGTTGCCCCAGGTCCCGTTGGCCGGCGCCGTAAATGCCGCCGGATTGAACCACTGCCCGATCGACTGGTTGGCCGCATAGATCGGAACTCCGGGAACCAGGTTCGGCCGCTGTGATGACGTATTGCCGTCCGCCGTAGCCGCCGCTTTGCGCGTAATCGTGATGTTGACCGGAAGCCCCGTGCGCGCGGTGGCAATGCCCGAGAGTTCCCATCCGCCGAGAATTTTTTGCGCCACGCCATCGCCATTCAGGAACTGCTTGCCGTGGCCGAAGGGCAACTGGTACACGCCATTCATGGTGATGCTGTGACGTACGTCGATGTTGGTATTGCCGCGGTCGCAGGCGCGGCAGGCCTGGTCCTGGAAGGCCACGCTCTCGCCCGACCCGATAGAGGAGTCGGTAATGCCGTGCGACCACATGTAGTTCGCCTGGAAGAGCAGGCCGTGTGTGAACCTTCGCAGCAACGATGCTTGCAGCGCATTGAAGTTGTTGTTGCCGTCGTTGGCCTTGAGTCCGAAAGAGCTGAACTGGGACAACGCCCGCAGCCGCGTCACCGGGTCCAGCAGGTTCACGGTATACCGGTCGAACAGGTGATGCCCTTCGCCGCCGACATAGCCCGCCTGGCCCACGAAATCGTGCGGCAACTGTTGCTGCACCATGAAGTCCCAGTTCTCGTAATACAGATCCTTGCGATGCCGGTCGATCGCCTTCGGAGAAAAGAGCTGAAATCGCGGATCGAGGAATGCCACTAGCGGATACGACAGCGTCGGAATATCCGTCGACGTCACCGAATACCTCGGGACCGCGCTCTCCAGCGGATCGCTGAAATCGTCGTTCTGGTTGCCGCCGTAGTAGATTCCGTAACCGCTGCGGATGGTCGTCTTGCCGTTGAATATCGAAGGCGCCCACGCCATGCCGATGCGCGGCCCGAAGTTCTTGTAATTCGGGGCGTAATACGGCGTGCCCTTCGGACAGAAGCCGCCGCAGCCCCCGCTGCTTGCCGGGGCGATGTCCACCACCGCGGCCCGATCCAGAACCTCATGGGCCACCGAGTAGAACTCATAGCGCAGCCCCAGGTTCAGTGTCAGATTCGGACTGACCTTGAATTCGTCTTGCCCATAGGCCTGATAAAACGTGCGGCGGTTGCCCCTTATGCCCTCCCCTATAAGGTCGGTCGCCGATGCCGCGCGGTTGTTGAGGAAGTCGTCCGCGGTGTCATAGCTCACCGACTCGGTGGTGATCGTGTTCCCGGAATTGTTCAACCGGATGCGGCGGATATCTATGCCGAATTTGAGTGTATGCCGCCCGCGCGCCACCGTCAGGTTGTCGATATAGGAGAACGTCGTGCCCACCTCGGTGTCGAGCGAGTTCGAAGTCGGCCCGTCAAACGGCCCGGGGCTGACGCTCACCGGCGCCGTCCCGTAATTCCAGTTGTGATAGTTGGCGCGGTTCACTCCGAACTTGGCTTCATTGACCGTGCGCGGTGAGATGATTCGCTGCAGCGCCAGAACAAAATTCGTCGGGACGTGCGGAATCACGTTGTGCGAGCCCAACGCGTCCGTCGGGCTGTCGATGTAGGCGTTGTCCACGTTGTAGCGGGCGTACATGGTGGTGGCATCGGAAAACCGGTAGTCGAAACGAAACATGCCGGCATCTTCGCGGATGGTATCGGTGGCCACTTTGGTCACCTGGTCGGTGATGCTGTCAATATGGATTTGCCCAACGGGAAACGCGTCGATCAGCGGTTTGAGAGCCGGCGAGGTAGCGATCGCCTGCGCCCGAAACGCCGCGTTGGGCACGAAGTTGATAAACGTCTGGCCCAGATCCTGCCGCAATCCCTCGTAGTTGGCAAAGAAGAAGGCGCGGTCTTTCACGATGGCGCCGCCCAGGCTGGCCCCGAACTGGTTCAGGTGGAATGGTGGAATCTGCGAGGGGTCGAAGGGCGAGCGTGAATCCAGGGCATCGTTGCGAACCGCATAAAACGCGCTTCCGTGATACTGGTTTGTGCCGGTCTTCGATACCACGTTCACCTGCGCCCCGCCCGCCGCGCCGCTCTCCGCGGTGTAGACGGCGGTGCTCACACGAAATTCGGCGATCGATTCCAGCGCGATGTTCAGGCGCGTATCGGCCTTCTGCGTCTGCTCCTGCACGCCGCTGGTGTCGATGCCATCGAATGCAAAGTTGCTGTCGTCAAGCGAGTGGCCGTTGAAGCGGATGCTGCGCTGCGCGCCATCGCCGTAGTTGATCGCGCCGGGCGCCAGCAGCATCAGGCTGGCCCAGTTGCGGCCGCTGACGGGGATCTCACGAATCTGCTCCGCGTCGATCAGGCCGCCCACTTCGGCCGACGTCCGGTTAACGGTTTCGAGCGCGGCGGTCACCTCCACCGCCTCGCTGATCGAGCCCACCTGCAGCTTGGCATCGATGGTGCGAGTCTGGCCTATCGCAAGTTCCACGGCCTTGAAATCGACGGTCCGGAAGCCTGCCTTTGAGACCGTCACCGAATACGTACCCACGGCCAGCGCCGGCATCTGGAACGTACCGGATGCGCCTGTCAGCGTGTCGCGCCGGAAACCCGTGTCGGGCGATACGGCTTCCACTTTGGCGCCCTGCACCACGGCGCCCGAAGAGTCGGTGATGGTCCCGCTCAGCGAAGCGTGATCCACTTGTGCCGCCAGAGGCAGCGTTATGAGAATTAACGCGAGTCGACGCATGAACATGTGAGTACGGCTCCTTTTTGTGAGGTAATTACATTCTAGGAAAGCCGTGTGAATTGCTGGTTAACTTCCGAAAACAGAATGATTACCAATTCCGTTGACGGCCCATTTCTGCAGGCGAAACCCTTTCGCTACCATCACTTGACCCCGCCGCATCTCAGACTCGACCCCTTCCCCGTGCTATACCTCAAGTCAGAAGGGTAAACCGCATGCGGCGCCTCCAACACTCCGTCTCCGAAGAACAACTCAACGCCAATCGTGCCGTCGCCGCCCCACCCCACCGCCCCGAAAAACCAAAAATACCAAACGAACCCATTTTCGAGCTCCAACCCGAACAAAACGCAGCCACTTGTACCACTCTGGACACGAACCCATTTCCTCCGCCAACGCTGCCCCTGCCCATGCTCAACAACCGCGAAGATAAGTCACATGGCCTCGCTCAGTCGAGATCTAGGCGCTCGTGTTCACTGATACCTCAGCGCCACCACCGGATCCACGCGCAGCGCCCGGCGGGCGGGCAGATAACTGGCAAGGAACGCCACCGCGCCCAGCAGCACGGCCACGAAGGCGAAGACCGCCGGATCGTTCGGCTTCACTTGAAAAAGCAGCGAGGCCATGAGGCGCGTGAGGCCAAAGGCGGCGGCCAGGCCGATGGCGATGCCGATCGCGGCCAGCAGCATGGCCTGCCGGACGACCATATTTCGCAACTGTGGGGAATTGGCCCCGAGCGCCAGGCGGATTCCGAACTCGAGTGTCCGCTGCTCCACCGAATAGGCGATCAACCCATACAATCCGATCGACGCCAGCAGGATGGCGGCGAACGCGAAGATGCCGAGCACCAGGGTGTTGAATTGATCGCGCGCGGTGGACTGGATAACAATGCGGTCCATGGTGCGGATGTGCGCCACCGGCAGATCCGCGGCCTCCTGAAACGCGCGCTGGATAGCCGGCGATACGGAGAACGGCTCCACGCGCGTGCGCACCAGCCAACTGAGCGGCATAAAGCGGTTATTGAGCTTCATGTAGGAATCGCGCACCTGCGAGAGCGGCACGAAAGTGGCGGGCTGCGGATCGCTGTTCAACCCCGCATCGCGCGCGTTGGCGATGACGCCGACAATCTCGCGCGGCGCCTGCGCGAAATCGGGGCCCATGCCGGAACCGATGATCAGACGATGGCCGAGCGGTTCTTCGTTCTTCCAGTATTGCTTCGCCATGGCTTCATTGATGACCACCACCGGCGGCGCGGCGGCGTCGTCGCGTTCCGTGAAGACGCGGCCGCG
>Ga0209849_1000113_pt1 | contig 11442 bp, 8 predicted proteins | sample OrgsoiDNA2013048_FD_185798 | JGI IMG/M metagenome (GOLD analysis project Ga0209849, IMG submission 185798) | Permafrost soil microbial communities from the Arctic, to analyse light accelerated degradation of dissolved organic matter (DOM) -... | ecosystem: Environmental > Terrestrial > Soil >... | reverse complement strand
TGGTAGAGCAAAGGACTGAAAATCCTTGTGTCGGCGGTTCAATCCCGCCCCACACCACAGATAACTTCTAAATGGCTTGTAAATCAATATTTTACAAGCCATTTTTATTTTTAGGGACATTATTTGGGACATTGTCATGGGGTGTTTCAACCTTTTTTTTCTTATTCATTTTTAATAAATTTGATTTCGCAACCTTATTAATTTTATGCAATTATGAATTAGTCTTAATAATCAAAACGTATGGACCTGAAGCAACGACCATTGAGTAATTTGTTTTCAAGGAATGTCCTTACTGACTTAGGTTTACGTTCATCCCTTCCAAGTCCAAAAATAGATAAGCCTTTTTTCAATACCGAATCGGCAAATACCAGCAAGACGATTATTGATACTTTCCCAAAGAGCTGCTGGAGGTTCAGTACAAAAATGAAATCTTTAATAAAATTCGGCAGTATTCCGGATACGAAGTCTCCAGATATTTATCTTTTCACTTTGATGCATTTGAAAGCAAAAAGGAATTCATCGAGTTCCTGAAATATGAAACAGATGAAAGATTTCAACTCAATGTTTCCAAAAAATTTAAGTCCAAGATAATTCTGGTTCAGGAATGGATTGAAGAAAAAAGGAACGTTATAGAATTCCCTAAAGAATCGAAATTTAAAAGAGGCTCAAACAGCGATCAACCCGAAATTGATTCTGGAGATTATAATCAGCGATTAGAATCCATAATTGCCAATGTTGAAGTTAAATTTGAAGAATTGAGTAAAACCCACAACCCTGGGAACATTCAGCTCGTTAATTCTGCCAATTATACAAAACTGATACAGCTTTTAATTGTACTAAGGGATCTCCAAACAACCCATAAAAAAGGTACTTCCCCTAATCAGCTATTCAAAAGTTTTTCCTCCTCCGATATAGCCTCTTTACTGCAACATCATTTTAACTATTTTCAAAATAAGAAAATCAATACAGTCCAAAAAGAAATCACTGCGGTAAATGCCGAAATGGACTACAATCAGCAAAATATAAAGAACCTTAACAGAGCACTTGCGGATTTTTTCTTTGAGAAGTGATTTCCTTTTTATTAATCTGAATGGAAAATATTTAATCTGGATAATCCATTCCTTATTAACATATAGTAAATTGAAGTCGTATCTATACCAGGTTTTGTTGTTGTATGTCGAAAATAAGTATTGTCTGTTGATGCCACTTTAAATAAAACATAGCGCAAAAATGGAAATAGAGTCGGCCAGTGTTGTACTATACGGAATAAAACTATTTAGTTTTTAATTTTTGTAGCATTTTTATTCCCTCTGTATTAGCAGGATTTAGGTCTATTGATTTTTGATAATTGTTAATCGCTAATTGAGTGTCTCCATTATCCATATAAGCCTCACCTAAGCTGTCAAATACATTCCAGGATTTGGGATATTCTTCGACGTTCAGTTTGAATATGGCAATTGCGTCTTTTATCTTTTTGGAGCCGAGCAAAGCGTATCCCACATTGTTTAGTTGGTCTTCATTAAAGAGATATCTCGGCTTTTTAGTGATTTTAAGTTTATGATATGCATCAATGGCGGCATCAATACCCTGTTTATTGACAGTTTGTTCAATAGTATCTTGCAAATACCATTTATATTCATAAGGATGAATTTTATAACTGGTATTCAGAAAGTGAAGGCCAATGTCACCTACCCAATTTACTGAATTCGATAAAACCACAATACCTTTTTTACTGTTTTCATCAAACCCGATAAATGTACTGTAACCACCTGTTCCACCGTCGTGCCAGATAATCGGGCTTCCAAATTTCTTATAAATAAGCCAGTTCATCCCGATGTCAACATCAGGAATAGTTGTAGAATCCCTAATTATATGGGATAAAATTATGGCAGAATCTAACGGCGATTTAATTAGTCCCAGATTCGCAGCTACAAAAATCAACATATCATTTACCGTAGATCGGAGAGCTCCTGCCCCTGCTAAGGTAGGCAGATCCCAATTAGTTACTGGTTTTTCAGATTCATTATGCCCTATTGCTAAATTCTCTTTAAGTTTTGCTGTTAGAGTTATACCAGTACTATTCATTTTTAAAGGCGCACAAATTCGTTGTTTCACCAGGGTTTCATAGTCTGTCCCGGCTACCAAACTAAGTATATGACCTAATATGCCTACACCGATATTGGAGTATTCATAGCGGGAGCCTATATCACGTGTGAGAGTATAGTTGGATAAGAAAGCGTACATCTGCTCAACGGTGTAATCAGCATAGGGGTTTTCTGGGTTTTTCGGGTTAAAATTGTCCGGCATACGTGGCAGACCGGATGTCTGAGTAGTTAGGTCAAGAAGTGTAATCTCCTTTCCATTTCTAATGGGAGTTTTAACAGATTTCGGCAGAAATTTGGAAATTGGATCATCCAAATGTACCTGACCTTTAATTACCATGTCTGCCAACAAAATCGCGGTAAATGTCTTGGTGACGGAGCCTATCTCATAAATCGTGTTACCATCCGGTAACTGAGTGCTGTTATCATTTACCTTCCCATAACTGATTATCTTTTTACCATTCAAGTCAATTGTGCCAACAATAATGCTAACACTCCTTTTATTGTCGACTTCAGTTTTGATGATGATGTTAATCGAATCGGTTGATAATTGCCCAAACGCGATGGTTATGTTTGAAAACAAGAGAATAAAAGCAAAAAGAGCTGGAATATTAAAGGAGTTTTTTTTCATGTTTGAAATAATTTTGTTTGGCATACTTTTTCCATTTGCGATTAAAAAAAGATTTAAAACGCTTGTGAAGAGATATAATGCAGTAAATTATACTATATATAGGCAGCCCGCCATTATTTTCTGTTTCGTGTCATTCGAATTGCAGCGCTGTCTTGCGTCATGGTCTAAGCTATTTTCATTTTTTTATTGATTCATACTAAAATAATTTATCAAGAACTGTTTATTTGCGCGTACATTACTAAACGCATCTGCAGTCCTTTGCCGGGATAGATCTATTTTTCCACGAGTAAACTGAAACGTAAAAAATTTCTCCAAAAAGAAATTTGCTTTTTTGATTTATAATCAATGGGCGGGTTGCATTATTGTGCCCTATATAGTTTGAAAATATTTAAAAACGCTTTATGAGATATATCTTTCTTCCGTTTTTATTCCCGATTATTTTAGTTGCACAGGACCGCAATAACAGTCTTTACGACAGTATCATGAAGGCAGAACTGACCCTGAATGGTTTTAATGGTAATGTGCTGGTTGCAAAGGCCGGAAAGATCATTTTCCAGAAGTCTTACGGATACCGGAATTATGATACTAAAGAATTGCTGGACAGCAATTCGGTATTTGAACTGGCTTCGATTACCAAACAGTTTACCGCGGTATGTATTCTGCAATTGATGGAGGCAGGCAAATTAAAATTATCAGATTCTCTCAGACAGTATTTTCCTGAAATGCCATATCATAATATTACCATTCAGCAATTATTGACGCATACATCGGGATTGCCGGATTATTCAGATAGTATGGGGAATTATTGGAATCATAAGAATATTGCTTTTAATAACGACGCGATTCTTTTTCTGGAAAAGGAGAAACTATTGGCCAATTTCAAACCGGATACAAAGTGGCAATATTGCAATACCGGTTACATGCTGCTGGCCAGCATCGTTGAGAAACTGTCTGGTTTGACTTTTCAGGACTATCTGCAACAGCACATATTCAAACCACTGCATATGAACCATTCCCGGATATATAATACCAGGCGTTCATCAACGGAGGTTATTCCGGACTACGCTTATGGTTTTGTATATTCTGATTCATTAAAAAGATATATACTGCCTGATAGTTTACCAGCACTTGATTATGTTTTTTATTTGGACGGTATAGTAGGTGACGGTGGTGTTAATTCAACGACCACAGATCTTTATAAATGGGACAGGGCGCTCAAAAATCACGTATTGTTAAGGGAAGACACACAAAACGAAATGTTTTCAGCCCAGGCCACAGTTGATACCTCGTTAAATTCGAGTTATGGTTATGGCGAATTCCTGGGACAAAACAGTTTTGGTCTTGGAAATTATATTGCTCATTCAGGCGTATGGCCAGGTTATCTCAACATAATGTCACGGTACGTAAAAGACGACATTACCATCATAATATTATCCAACAATGAATCAAACTATCATTGGCCCTTATATCAGCTGGGCTATGTTGCTAGCCACAAAGCCGTTGAAGTTCCATATAAGCATATTTCTGTTTCATTGAATAATTCATCGTTTGAAAGTGACTTTGGCAAGTATATGATACCCTATGTGCCTGCTACCCAGTTTAATTTATTCGAAAAAGAAGGGAAAATATACATGCGGTTTGAAAAAGATACGTCTGAGTTTGAATTTAAGCCAGAATCCTTGACAAAATTATTCAACGCCGGAAAAAATGATCAACAAATAGAATTTATTCAGAATTCTTTTGGAACAAAACAGCAGGTATTTTTCGTTGACCATGGTTTAAAAACGGAAATTGTAAAAGTCGATTGAGAATTTTATTCATAAAGTAGAAGTATCAAAAACTGGTATAGGTATTGGTCGTTAATGAGGGTTATCGCAAATAAATCTTAAAAAGAAACAACGAAACATGAAAATAAGAATAGTTGGACCCGTATTCTTCCTTTTCCTTTTAAGTTCTTTAGCTCTTATTCCGATAAAAAATATGTCGGATCCAATTTCGACTACCGTAAAAACCACAGAAGGAATGGTAAGAGGGATCAAAGGAAAAACAGGGATAATATCTTTTAAAGGCATTCCTTTTGCAGCCCGCATTTTAGCGGTAGTTTTAAGGGCAGTTTGCAAGCATTTCATTTGTCGGTAGCGTGAACCCATTTTGTGAAAATTGGTCTTGAAAGCGAAAGTCGCTCATTATCATACTTGAAGGAATACACTTTAATGCGTACAACTCGCCGCACATACCAATTTTATGATTGCTTGTTGTTGTTACTTGAATTTTATAATAATATTTTTTATAAGTGTTTGGATTAGGAGCAGAAGACCATCCCTGTCCGATTTGTATAGTTTCAAAAACAATGTTATTATTTTCATCGTAAATAATAAAATCGATTGTCGAAATATTTTCTGTAATAGGAAAACTATAATCATTTAAACCATCAGCATTAGGTGTAAATGCATTCGGCATATAGATTTTTGCAGTGTCGCTCGTCCCAAGTGTATCAGTTACTAATTTGTCGCAGTTTATATGATTTGTCGAATTATGAGATTTACTACAATCCGTCAGCAATATGGCGGCAACAAAAATCACAAATACGGTTATTTTATTCATACGATTGAGTATTATTTGATGGTGTTTTTCAGGTAATATCGAATTACCGCTAACTTTCGTGCAACGATACTATGTCGCCAAAAGTTTCATACTGTCGGCTTGGCAGTAAATATTGATTGCCAACGTCCAATGTACTAAAGTTCAATAGAATTCCATATACAGAATAACACTTAGCTTTCCGGCAGAGCTCCAATGCAAAAGTTGTTGGCAGCCCTCTCCTAAATTTTGTTAGGTTATGATTTGGGAGAATTACTTTGATTAAAACAACTTCGTGAAATTGGTTCCAGGAATTTCCATTTACCGCTTATCTTTTTGTCAATTAACTTTTCATTTTAAAAGCCCAATCCCTTTGTGTATAGATCATCATAAATATCAGCCATTTCAGGAAAGGTTTTAAAATGAATCTTCGACTCATCTGGAATGGCGGCACTGGCTAGCACATCAGAAACAGTCTTTTTAATTAGTGTCTCCAAGTCTTGCGGACTAAAATGTATAACTGTGTATATGGCTTCGCCGTTCATGAATACGAAGATTGCCAATTAGCTTTGTGGAAAAAGCGTAGGAATCCTACTATTTTCAAATACGGTGCTGTACAAAAAGTTGAAATGAGCAACTGATCGCCTGCAGACAGGCGGAAATATTTTTCCAAATTTCGGCAGAAGACATGATTCCTGAAGTGAAGACCGCTTTCAGTGCACAGGTGGTGCTTTCCACCTACCAGCTGAAAGAATGGATTTTATATGATATCAGCAGTGAGAAGTAAAAACTCACTATCCCCCTGCCGCGTTTTGCGCAAGTCTCTCTTGCCCCTATTTGTAATAGTCAATTTTCATAATAACCGGATACACTTTTATGTCGTCTGCGAACAGGGTCGTTTGAACCAGACGGTTCGACGCGTCGAATTGACTGGGTGACAGAAAATTTACAAAATAAGGGTTATTAAATTCATCAACGTGGTGAACGATGGTCTGCGTAGCGGGATAGATGGTTTCCTGATCCAGGTAATTGAAGGGGTCTGAAAACTGATCACCCAGCCCCAGGGGAAGTCCGGCAGTTCCGTGGTATAAAATCTCGACAAAATTATAGAACTGGTTACCCCGCGTGTCTTTTGTATATGTATACAGATCGTAGGATGTTGTATCATACGAGCCATCGATATGGGTTTCTGTTTGTTTGATAATACTGCCATTCGCATCATAAACCAGGGAATCTATATAACCGGTTCCCGGTGCATATAAAAGCGACAGACTGCTGAAATAATTCACCTTACCGTTCGAGTTAAACCGGATAACATTACCCGACGAATCACCACCTGCCACCGCCCTGCGCCAGTCCAACGCATAAGCTCCGCCCGGCAGCGGGGTTTTATTCAATGAAATGTTTTCTACGCGATCCTTATAAGTAATGTTTTCCGATTTTATCACGTGCTGGGCGTCATAGGCGTACGCGACAGTGCTAATATCACCAGGGTCTGTGTAATAAGTTGGGCTCAGGGTCGTGTTGGTAAGCAGCCCGGTATTATCATGGTCCAGGATAGCTAAATAATCGGGATCCGAAGCCGACAAAGGCTGGTGAAGAAAAATAATTACCCTCCGGCTAGTGGTATCGTAAAAATAATAGTATGACAAAGAATCGGTCAGATTCTGCAGCGTTGTATCATACATAGCAACGGAAATTCTTTTTATCAACAGCGTAGAGTCCCGGAATCCTTCGATGGTCGTAGAATCCACAGGTGAACTATTTTTGGTCAGGTCCGATTTGGTACAGGAAACCAGAAAGGCCGAACTGATAAACAGGGCCAGGAAAATCAATCGGATATACTTCATCATGCTTGGATTTTGCAGGTTAAGGAACTGTTCCTTAAACGTACAAACGATCATAATATTTAACCCCCTTATTGCCAGTTGGGCACCCGGACGCAAAACAGTGAGGGTCAGGGAATTCGTGCTTAAGTTTGCCGGGCAATTTATCAAGTTTGACAAACCCGATCGTAGTATTCCTTCTTTCCCGTATAGTACAGTTTTGTCGGACACTCCAATGCAAGCTTGAACCTAGATTTAGTAAGATACCTGGGTTTTGATGACAATAGTTGCATAGGTCAATTTTAAATATTTTGAACCTTCGACAATCAATTCGAATGATTCTACCTCCTATAATGTGGCGAAATCCATATTGAACGGTAATATGTATTTTAATATCCCGTTGTATATGAAAACACTTAGCAAGATGATCGACATACAAGATCATTTACAACAGGTTAAGGATAGGTCTAAATGTCGAATCTTGCATTTATCAGGATTGATAATTATATTGTATAAACCACTATTCGCTTAAACCAACGTTGAAATGATTACACCGTTAGAAACAGCTAAAAAAAAGATAGGCTCCTTCGAAAAAGGCAAGCAATTTGAAGAGTATGTAATAAAGCTATTCAATGAACAAAATTTCAAATTGAAAGATTGGCGAAAGTCAGAACAGTTTGATTATAACGCTTTACCGAAAAATCACAGTGATCCGGATTTGGAGCTAATATTCGGAAGGGGTCAATATAAATTTGCTGTTGAATGTAAATGGAGGCAAGAGTTTAATGACGGTATATTTTGGTGGGATAAAAAAAGCAAAAGTTTAGAAATTTATAAAAAATACAGTGGGGAAAACAATATTCCAGTTTTTATCGTGATCGGTATAGGTGGTAATCCTTCCAGCCCTGAGAAAATGTATGTAACACCCCTGGAAAGAATTCGCTCTACAACAGAAATCTGCGAATCAGACTTAATACCATATAGACGTAAGCCAACGCATAAGTTCTATTATGATATCAGACAAATGAGATTATTTTAATATTAGGCATCTATGTGAAACAACAGGAGCTCGGGATAGTCCTAAATCTTCACATAAGAAAACGGCATGCCAAATGATAATGCAAATTCATTCATAGAATCCCAGCTCATATTGTCATACTAGTTTGCGTTTTTTCGTCCGACAGAAAGGCCGGTTACGCTCAGATGATCATTCTTTAGACAATCCAGTTTAAGAAATGGTTCGGTGTCATTCATTTTGTAATACCATTCTTCGACGAGCCTGGCATATTTCCAGATAAAAACGATCCGGTGGGCAGTCAGTTCTTCATTAATGCTGATGGTCGCATCGACCGCTTCGTGATTTTGCCCATAGAATCCCAACTCTTTCGGCCGTCCGGCGCTATCGTATTCATAACGAATGATTGAATAGCCAGAACTTACTCCCTGACTGCGTTTGATCAGTGATCCGTTATAAAGAAATTCACGTCGGAACATTTGGCCATCTTCCTGATAGAACATCTGCATAGTTGAGCTGCCATCGGCGGTTTTCAAAAACGCACCGTTTTGATCATAGTTGTTGGCTTCAGTTATTGATCCGTCGCCGTCATATTTAAACGACCTCTTATATACGCCATTCCAACTTGGCATGGGTGTAAGGCCGTCTGCCCAAAATGTATATGATTCGTCCTGGCCCAGCTGATTATAATTTGTCCGGACGAGATATACTTCATCATTATAATTTTTCATTTTGTTTCCGGAGAGGCCAGTCAGATTTTCTTCGGTGATACGCCCAATCGCGTCGTGCTTATAGTGAATAGCATGCACACTGTCACGGTCAACACCGGGCAGATCATTGATATCAAAATAGGCAGTTTCCAGTCGCATATTGTCTTTGGAATAGGTGGTCAGCAATTCATGATATCCCGCCTGATTATTAATCGGGCGGTCTTTCTCATCGAAATAGGATTCCGTGATCTTGTTTCCCTTGTCATCAAATTTTGATTTTATAATCGCAATACCGTCGCCGGTAGCATCACTTCTGTTAATTTGCCCGATGGTATCCTTTCTGATTTCTTTTATTTCCAAACCCTTTTCATATTCGTGTTCAATAGATGAGGTGCCATTCTCAGTAAGGGCGCGTAGTCCGTTCACTCCAAAATATTCATCCCGGATCATTTCTTCCCGGTCATTGTAGAAATATTTGCAGTTGGAAACCTGGCCATCACGAATGGCCATGGGCTGGTTCTCCGTATTAAAAAAGGCCTCCGAGATAATATGACCATTGTTATCATATTCATTTTTGATTTTGAAATAGCCTATACCAGTGGCGATCACGGGCATATTCTTAGAATTATAAAAGGCGGATTCCTTTTTTTGAGAAAAACGGTTTTTGTCATCATAGCGCTGATAACGGATAGTTGAAAACCCCCGCCAGTTATCTTTCAGCCTCCCGGAACCCGAATGGAATGATTCTTCAATAAGAAGGTCATTTTTATAGACATATATGGCATATTTACCAGGTAAATATTGATTCTCTCCTTTCAACATATGGGTGACCTGAAATGAATCGCGTCCAAGCGGTTGAAAAGTTTTATACCGTATGGTGTCTCCCCATTGATCAATTTCTTCCATATGGCTCAGCAAATCATTTTTAAATGAAATAATTACCGAAGTTGTCTTAATACCTGCTTCATTGAATTTCACGGCGAGCGCCGTTGATTTGTTTATCTCTGAAAGCTGCCAAATTTCCTTAAACTTCGTATTATTCAGTGGCCGCGCGCCATATACTCCATGCGGACCGTAGTCGAAATCGACAAAATTTCCCTTATCAAATTTTTGAGCAAACAAGGGAAAAGCGAAGAAGCTAAAAAGGAAAATGAAACCAGTCGTGATTTTTAAAAATTTCATATTGAGTACCTGATTAATTTTTGAACATTCTTTATTTAGATGTAAGGTTTAATAATCGCGCATGAAGCCAAAGCGTCAGTGTGATGATAGAAAATCCGTAAAATAGTCAAAAGTTCTCTATTCCCAAATTGCATTAAATTGGTTTATAAATTCCTTGTGCTGGCCTTTACCAGGTCTGGGATGCACCGAATGTTTTTGTAACCGACGGATCTTTTATGACATCTGCCGCCTGTCAAAATCCTTCCCTTTCTTATATGGCTTTTACCGCAAGAGCTGCTGACCATGCCGTGAGTGAGCTAAAGAAGCACAACTTATAAGAGAAGTATTTTCAGAAAAGCTGTGGATATTTTAATTTTCTATCTTCCATACCTGCCATTTGTTTCATTGCGTTTGTGTCCCAAAATTCTCTTTGACGGAGGAATGGGTTTAACTGGTGCGGTTTTTCCTTCTCATCACACCTTCGAATTCCAGCGAAGTGTAACGTCGGTTACTTCATAAAGAGTCGGTACGATATCAATGAAAAATTTATTTTGTCGGAAGACTAATCCTTTTTCCAATCTCGGGCTAAAATAGTATACTAAATCCCATCGACCAATAGAAAGTGTTTTCGAGTTTTTCTGTTTTTGTTCGATTCAGAACGGTTCCATTGCTAAGCTGGGTCTGAATGGCAACAACAGCCGGTTGGACGGGTATCGAATAAGTGGGAGAAAAGTTGATCGTACATTTTCCAAACCGGTAGTTGATCGGAATGGTGGGCTCGTAATCAAGAATTTTGAATGTCGAAGCATCCTGGACGGTTCCCGTAATACTGGTAATGCCAGTTTGTAATTTTTGCTTCTTCACATTAAATCGGGCTTTTTTATAATAGTCACTATAATAATTCTGGGTACTGCCACTAACGGCAATTGTCGGCGTGATATCCATTTTCCCGGAAGCCAGGTAAAAACTATGTTCGAGACCGAATAGGCCAACGATATCCGTTTTTGTACCAAAATTCAGGGTACCTGTAACAAAGGGTTCTATAAAGCCGAAATCATAACTATTATCATATTCGAGACTGCCCCGCTGTTCTGCAGTTGTACTTCCGCTCTGTTTACTATATAAAAAACCTGAAAGGGTCACGGATCCGCTGTAATTACCCGGGTTGAAACTATAAGACCCGTCGAGGGTATATTGATTTACCTGCGGGGAAGGTTCATGTATATTATAGCCCACACTTAAATCGATTTCAAAACCGCTTTTAAAGATATAACTGATCTTGGGCGTAATCAGGGGTATCACCGTAGAGTCTTTCCGGCCATTACTCACGTCGTTGGATTCATAAACAACATTCAATGCAAAATGAGAGGGGGTTGGTGCCGTGCTGTCGGCATTAGCGGGTGCTTTTTTGAGTGTA
>Ga0209849_1000111_pt1 | contig 11552 bp, 6 predicted proteins | sample OrgsoiDNA2013048_FD_185798 | JGI IMG/M metagenome (GOLD analysis project Ga0209849, IMG submission 185798) | Permafrost soil microbial communities from the Arctic, to analyse light accelerated degradation of dissolved organic matter (DOM) -... | ecosystem: Environmental > Terrestrial > Soil >... | reverse complement strand
AGCATGGCGAAGGCAGCGGCCATGACGTCAGGCATACAGGTGGCGGCCATGGCGAGTGTGACCGGGTTCGAAGCCACCAGCAGCCCGACGGCGCCGGCCTGCATACGGTCGCAGCCCATGCGCGCGGCGAACGAGACGCTGGCCATGAGGAAAATGCAGAGCAGCGGCAACTGATAAAGGTGGGCCACCCATTCGCGGCTGCCGAGCGCCGCGACGGGGGCCAGCACGTAGGCGGGGAGCGTTCCGCCGAGCCAGTATTCGGAAAGCCGCTGGCGGTCGCCCGAGTTCCAGACCTGCTCGAAATCGGCGGGGTGCAGGGGATCGGCCAAGACGTGTTCGGCGGCATGCAGGAAGAGCGGGTCGTCAATGGTGAAAGGCTTGCCGATGAACGGAAGCAGCAGGACGCCCGACAGGAGCATGGCGGGGGCCGCATTGCGCAAGTCAACCAGATTCACAAGCGCGGCCTGGCAAGAAAGACGAACTGATAGCCCATCAGGCCGGGAAGCAGGGCCGTGAGCATGGCGTGGAACGCGTTGAGGGCGCGCATCAGCGGGTTCGATGGCGCCAGGCCGAATACCAATTCGATGGGCGTGACGGTGGCGAGGGCTTCCAGGATTTCGAAACCATTTTCTTCCAGGAAGCGGCGCGCGGTCTTGCGCGTGAAGAACCGCAGGTGGGTACGGTCTAGCAGGCCGCGCTCGGCATAGTTGAAGCGGCCGAGCAGCAGGTTGAGGCGCACGGCGAGGTGGGCTACGTTGGGCAGGGAGACCACCAGGCAGCCGTTCCCGTTGAGGGCGGCTTTGGCCTGGGCCAGGAGCTGTTCCGGGCGCACCAGGTGCTCCAGGACATCCAGCAGGAGGACGCGGTCAAAGCGCCGGCCGTTCAACTGTTGGAGGATGCCGCCGGGGTCGTCCAGATCGGCGCTGAAGTAGTGCTCCAGGGCGTCCTTCTGGGAAGCCTCGGGAAGGAAATCGACGCCCACCACGCGGTTGCCGGCCTTCTTCAACTCGGCTGCGAAGAAGCCTTCGCCGCAGCCGATATCGAAAACGTCGCGGTTGTGGCCGACCAGGCGGCGGGCGTAATCGTGGCTGGAGTGGCGCGCTTGTTTGATGGGGTAGTGGACGAAGTACTCGGCGAACTCCGGCGCGCGGCTGACGGAGCGGCAGGTCCGCTTATAGCGCCACACGGAACGCACCACGTCGCGGGCGTACTTGAGGCCATCCACGTTGCAGAGTTCGGAGCCGTAGTAGGTGGGGATGGGGACTTCGCGGATCTGGAAACGCTGGTGGTGGAGCTTGACGATGATTTCAGTATCGAAGTGAAAGTCGTCCGTCATATACGAGAAATCGAGGCAGGCGAGGGCGTGGAGGTTGTAGGCGCGATAGCCGCTGTGGAACTCGGTGAGGCTCATGCCCAGGGCGCGGTTTTCCAGCATGGTGAGGATACGGTTACCGATGTATTTGTAGAGAGGCATTCCGCCCTTGAGCGGACCGCCGTAGGTTTTCATCATGCGGGAGCCGAAGACGGCATCGGCCTGGCCGGCGACGATCGGATGGTAGAGGCGGGCGAGGATCTCGGGGGCGTACTGGCCGTCGCCGTGGAGCAAAATTACGATGTCGAAGCCCTTCCGGATGAAATATTGGTAGCCGGCTTTTTGATTGCCGCCATAGCCAAGGTTCGTGCTGTGCTTCATGACCTGGAGCTTGGGCAAGTGGCATACGGTCTTCAGGCCCATGGCCAGTTCGAAAGTGGCGTCCTGGCTGGCGTCGTCAAAGATCAGGACCTCTTCGACATTGCTCCACACGGCTGGGGGGATGCGCTTGAGAACGGGGACGATGGTGGCCAGAGCGTTATAGGTGACCACCAGGATGCCGATGCGTTTGCCGCGGCAATCGGCAAGGGCGGCGTCATCCTCATGGGCCAGGCCGGGGCGCGGCTGGTAAGGCAATCCGACCGGACTGTGCGGGGGCACCGAAGTGGCGCTCATGGCGATTTCCATTCGATCAAAAGAGCATTATAAGCCAGTGTTGGACAGGCCAGTGTTGGACAGGCGGCGGCGCGGGCATGTTTGATGGAGGTAGCGACTTCCATTACAATTAAGGTCAGCATGTTTCGATCGCTTCTGCTCTCCTTACTGGGCGCCCTCCTGCTGGCCGGCGCCGATGCTCCCCCGCAAAAGTCCGCCTTCGACAAGCCAACGCTCGAAGCTTACGTCCGCCACCTCTTCCTGCTCAAGCCCGAATTGACGGTGCAAGTCCTGGACCCCAAGCCCTCCGAATTGCTGCCCGGGTATTCGGAAGTGCGCGTGCGCGTTTCCCAGGGCAACGCTTCGCAGGAAGTCGCCCTGCTGGTCTCGAAGGACGGCAAGAAGATCCTGCAGGGCACGGTCTACGACATCGGCAACAATCCCTTCAAACCCGACCTGGACAAGCTCAAAACGCAATTCCAGCCCGCGTTGGGAACCGCCGGCGCGCCGGTTGCGATCATAGTCTTCAGCGATCTGCAATGCCCCCACTGCAAGGAAGAAGCCACCATGGTGCGGCAGAACCTGATCGCCGCTTACCCCACGCAAGTGCGGCTCTACTTCAAGGATTTTCCGCTGGAGTCCCTGCACCCCTGGGCCAAGCCAGCCGCTATCGCCGGCCGCTGCGTGTTCAAGCAAAAGCCGGATGCATTCTGGAGCTACCACGATTACGTCTTCGGGCATCAGGAACTCATCAGCCCCGAGAACCTGAAGAACCAGGTGCTGGAGTGGGCCAAGGGCGCCAAGGAAATTGACGCCTTGCAACTGGGCCAGTGCATGGACACCAAGGCCACGGAAGCCGAGGTGGATGCCGAATTGGCTGAAGGCAAGGCCCTGGATATTTCGGGCACCCCCACTATGTTCATCAACGGCCGCCGCATTCCCAACACCCTCGAATGGCCGAACCTGAAAGCCATCGTCGATAACGAAATCGAGTATCAGAAAACGGCCAAGAACGCCGGCGACGATTGCGGCTGCGAAGTCAAGCTCGACGTTCCAGGCCTGCCCTCGCAAGCGCCGGCCATTTCGCCCATCAAGAAGAAATAAGCGCCCATGAAAACCCGGCCGATGAGAATTGGGAGACGCGGTCTTTTAGCCGCCTTTTGCATCGCGTGGATCGCATACGGCGCCACCGCAACTATAGATTCCGCCGCCTACCTGGACGACATCAAGTTTCTCTCTTCCAAGGAACTTCGCGGCCGCCTCACCGGCAGCCCGGAACTGGAGAAAGCGGCCGCGTTCATCTCCGGCAAATTCCGCGAATTCGGACTGAAGCCACTGGAAAGCACGCCTGCGCGGAAGAGCTACAATCAGGCCTTTCCGGTGACCACCGATGCCAGTCTCGGCAGTGCCAACCGCTTCCACTTCACGGAGAACGGCCACGCCTTCACCCTCAACTTTCGCGAAGATTTCATTCCCTTCAATTTTTCCCACGGCGGTAAACTCGCGGGGCCGGTGGTCTTCGTGGGTTACGGCATCACCGCCCCGGAATACAACTATGACGATTACGGCGGCGTCGACGTCAAGGGCAAAGTGGTCATGGTGATCCGCCACGAGCCGCAGGAATCCGACGCCAAGAGCGTCTTCGAAGGCAAGGACTACACGCAGCACGCCCAGTTCACCAGCAAAGCCACCAACGCCAAGATCCATGGCGCCGCGGCGGTCATCCTGGTGAATGACGTTGCCAGCCACCAGGGCGAACCCGACACGCTGGAAAAATTCGGAACCACCGCGGGCCCGGTGGATTCGGGCATTCCGTTTGTGCAGGTGAAAGCCAGCCGCGTGGAGAGCTGGTTCGCGGACGCGGGCAAGAACCTGGACCAGACCATCGAGGCCATCGACAAGGACCTCAAGCCGCGGTCGTTCGCTTTTCCCGATACCCTTCGCGTGGATGCCAATCTCGATATCGAGCGCGCCGTCAAGACCGTGCACAACGTGGTGGCCTATATCCCCGGCGAAACCGAGGAGTACGTGATTGTGGGCGCGCATTACGATCATCTGGGCCTGGGCGGACAGTATTCGCTGGCGCCCAGCCAGACCGGAACCATCCATCCCGGCGCCGACGACAACGCTTCGGGCACCGCCGGCGTCATCGAACTGGCGCGCTGGTTTTCCACCCAGCCCAAACAGAAGCGCGGCATCCTGTTCTTGTCGTTCGCGGGCGAAGAGCAGGGCCTGCTCGGTTCCAATTACTACGCCGGCCATCCCATGCTGCCGCTCAATCAGGCCGTGGCCATGATCAACATGGACATGATCGGCCGCATCCGCGACGCCAAAATCTACGTCGGCGGCGTGGCTTCCGGCTCCACCTTTCGACCCTTGCTGGAACAGATCGCGCCCCACTATCAACTGAAGATGGACTATGCCGGCAGCGGCGCCAGCGACGGATCGAGCGATCACACCTCGTTCCTGGCCAAGCAGGTGCCCATTCTGTTCTTTTTTTCCGGCCTGCACAGCGACTATCACAAGCCCAGCGACACCTGGGACAAGATCGACGCCCCCGACGCCGCCAGGCTGCTGCAGTTGATAGCCGATGTCGCCGATCGCCTGCGCGATGCCCCCGATCGCCCTCAGTTTGTGCGCGTGGCGCCAGCCCCAAGCCACGGTGACAGCAGTGCCGGCCCGGTGGGCGGCAACTCCGGTTACGGGCCCTACTTCGGCTCGGTTCCCGATTTCGGCGAAGGCGTTACCGGCGTGAAATTCGCCGACGTACGCGAAGGCTCCCCCGCCGGAAAGGCCGGATTCAAAGCCGGCGACATCATGGTTGAGTTCGACGGCAAGCCCATCCAGAACCTCTACGATTTCACCTATGCTCTGCGCGCCAAGAAGCCCGGCGACACCGTGAAGGTAAAAATTCTTCGCGATGGCGCGCCGATCGAATCCCAGGTTCTTCTGACTAAGCGCGACTAGTATAACCGCGTACAGTCTCAGAGCCAACAGTCTGCGACAATGGTGCCAGCCGTTCTGAAAGCGCTCTATGCCGTGCCTCCTCGTCATCGTTGTTGCCGCCTTCCCGCGAGTGGTTCTCATCTTGATGTACCTGGGTTCCACCTACATCCAGCGCGCCTACCACGATCTGCTGATTCCCGTGCTCGGCTTCTTCTTCCTGCCGCTCACCACCATCGTTTACGCCTGGATGGTCAACACGCACATGCCGCTCGAAGGCATCAACCTGATAATCCTGCTGGTGGCGGTGATCGTCGATGTCGGCGGTTTGGGTGGCGGAGAATACCATCGCCGAAGACGCTACTAATCGCTTACCATACTGTTGATGAGCTATATCCGCTGGACCACTGGCGCCCTGCTGGGCGTTGTCACTTTCGCCTGCCTGGCACAGGCTCCTGCCAAGAAGGGAAAATCCGACGTGAAAAAACAAGCATTCGGCAATCTGCCCGACGGCGCCCCGATCGAACTCTACACACTCTCGAACGCCCAGGGAATGCAGGCCGGGATCATGACCTACGGCGGCGCTGTGGTGTCTCTGACCGTCCCCGACCGCGGCGGCAAGTATGCGGACGTCGTGCTCGGCATGCAGGACCTGGCCGGCTACCTTACGCCGGTGCCCTACTTCGGCGCCATTATCGGCCGCTATGGCAACCGCATCGGCAAGGCCCAGTTTACGCTCGATGGCAAGGTCTTCCACCTGCCGGCGAATGACGCCGCAAACACGCTGCACGGCGGCCTCAAAGGCTTCGACAAACACGTCTGGAAGGCCACGGCGGGCTCAAGCGCCGAGGGCGAGACCCTGGAGCTGACCTACACCAGCCAGGACGGCGAGGAGGGCTTCCCCGGAAATCTATCCGCCAAAGTGGTCTACACCCTGACCGCCAAAAACGAGCTCAAGATCGATTACACCGCCACCACCGACAAGAACACTGTCGTCAACCTGACCAACCATTCTTACTTCAACCTGGCAGGACCGGGCGAGGGCGACATCCTGCAACACCAGGTAATGATCGCCGCCGACCGGTTCACGCCCGTGGATGCCGGCCTCATTCCCACCGGCGAACTGCGCCCCGTGAAGGGCACGCCCTTCGATTTCACGAAATCCACGGCTATCGGCGCGCGCATCGGCCAGGACGACGAGCAGCTCAAGCTCGGCAAAGGCTACGACCACAACTGGGTGCTCAACAAAGGCAGCGGAGGCCTGACCAAAGCGGCCGAAGTTCACGAGCCCCAGACCGGCCGCGTGATGCAAGTGTGGACCACCGAGCCCGCCCTCCAGTTCTACACCGGCAACTTCCTGGATGGGACGCTCAAAGGAAAAGGCGGCAAGCCCTACCCCAGGCGCGGCGCCTTCTGCATGGAGACGCAGCACTACCCCGATTCGCCCAACAAGCCCGCCTTCCCGTCGACTGAACTGAAGCCCGGGGCAACGTATCACACTACGACTGTGTACCGCTTCTCCGCGAAGTAACCGGCGGAGCCTACTCCTCCCGGAGCGCGGCCATGGCATCCACCCTGGTGGCGCGCCGTGCCGGGATCCACGCCGCGGCGAGTGCAGCGGCGAGCAGCACGGCCATCGCGCCGATCAGCGTCGCCGCGTCGTTCGGCCCAATACCGTACAGCGCCGCCGCCAGGACGTGCCGCAACCCCACACAGCCTAACGCCCCCGCAACTACGCCGATTCCGGCGAGCTTCAATGCGCGGCCTGCGACCATCCGGAAAATCAGGGCTCGGGGCGCGCCGAGCGCCAGACGGATGCCGATCTGCGATCGATTGGCCGTCACCATGTGGGATAACACTCCGTAAAGCCCCACGGCCGCCAACAAGAGCGCCAGAACCGCGAATCCGCCTAGAATCTCCATCTGGAAACGCTGCTTCGAAAGCGAGCCTGCCAGCACCGAGTCCATGGTGCGGGTCCTCGGGGCGGCTTCCGGATTCACCGACCGGATGAGCGCACGCACCGCGGTCGCCACCGAGGTTGGTTGGAGCGCGGTCCGCACCACTAACGTGCCCCCGTTCAGAATTCCGCTCGATGGTTGCTGGGTGTAGCAGGTGTAAGCCTGCGGGAACAGCGGCGAGGTAAGGCCGTCCTCGCGAACATCGCCCGCCAGGCCCACGATCGTCAGCCAGTGCTTCTCCGGGCTGAACGAATCGAACCAGATGCGCTGGCCCAAAGGATCGCGGTTCGGGAAATAGACGTGTGCCATTTCCGAACTGACGATCGCCACCGGCTGGCTGCTCTCGGTATCCTGGTCCGTGAAATCGCGCCCGCGCAGCAGGGGGATGTGAAATGCTTTCAGGAAGCCGGGGCTGATCACGCTGTAATTAGCATCGGCATTGCCGGTTTCGGCGCGGCGATCTTCGATGAAAAAGTGGCCGTCGGGCGCGCCGGACTCCACCGGCAGGCTGCGGGTGGTTGCCGCCGCTTCCACGCCTGGAATTGCCCTCGCGCGCTCGATCAATTCGCGGTACTTCGGGATCAGGCTCTCATTCCCATGCCGTTCGAAGTTGGTATCCGCGGCCAGCACATGATCCGGCCGGAATCCGGGATTGATCGAGCGCAGGTTCCAGAAGCTGCGCACCAACAGTCCGGCGCCCGCCACCAGGACCAGCGAGAGGCAGGCTTCGGAAATCACCAGGGCGGCCTGGGTGCGCTGTGAACGCTTGCCGGCGGTAGCCGTCCGCGAGCCGGCCTTCAACGCGTCATTCACGTTTATCGCGGAAGCGCGCCACGCGGGTAGCAGCCCGAACATCAGCCCGGCTGCGGCCGAGACCGCCAGCGCAAACCCGATCACCCCGGCATCGATCGAGATCTCCGCGGCGCGCGGCATATCGGCCGGCAACAGGACGCGCAGCAGGTCCATCGACCAGCCCGCCAGCAGAACACCACAAATCCCACCCGCGACCGCCAAGAGCAGGCTCTCCGTCATCATCTGGCGAATCAGATGGCGCCTTCCCGCGCCGAGCGCCGCACGCACCGCCAACTCCCGGGCCCGCGCGGTGACTCGCACCAGCAATAGGTTGGCTACGTTTACGCAGACTATCAAAAGCAGAAAGCCAACTGCGCCGAACAGCAAAAGCAGCGGTTGCCGGACTTCCCCGGCGACGTGCGACGAAAGCGAGATGACCACCGCATCTTTCCCTTGGAACGGCGAAGGGTAATGCTCTTTGATGCCGCGCTCGATCGTGCCAATATCCGCCTGCGCCTGCTCCATTTGAATTCCGGGCTTGATCCGGCCTACCACCCGCCAGTTATGGCCTGTGCGAACGCCAAGCCCAGGGTCGCCGAACGCGGTCTCCGGCATCCACAACTCGGCCTTTCCGGGATAGCTGAACCCCGGCGGCATGATTCCAACCACCACCGGAGCCACGCCGAAAAGGTGAATGCTCCGTCCCAGAATCGAGCGGCTTCCGCCGAATGCCCGCTGCCAGAGATCATAGCCGATCACCACCGCCAAAGCTCCGCCCATGACCTGCTCGTCGTGCGAAAAGGTCCGGCCGATGATTGCGTTTGTGCCCATCACGCGGAAGAAATCGTCCGTCACGGCGGCACCGAAGGCGCTCTGCGGAACGTCGCTGCCGGAAACGATAGCCGGGCCCTCTTCATACGCCCCCATTGCGGAGAAGGTGCGATTCGCGCCTCGCCAATCCAGAAAGTTCTGAAAGGCCACCTGCATCGGTCTCCCATGGTCGTTGATTTCGGCCAGCCACGCCAGGCGGCCGGGGTCGGCATACGGCAAAGGATTGAGCAGGACGGCCTTGACCACACTGAATAGTGCGGTCCCGGCACCGACCCCTAATGCCACTGTGAGAATCGATATTGCGGTCAGGCTGGGAACGCGCGCGAGCGACCGCAGGGCGTAACGTATTTCACTGAATGCCATGAAATCCGCCGCGCACTCCGCGTGCCACCGTAAGTCGTTTGCATTCGAATGGAGACCCCGTGGAGGTGTGCGATTTTGGAACTACGGTTATTGCGAACGGGAGGGCGCCTCACATTGAGCTATTCCTGCCGGAGCGCCAGCGTCGGATCCACCTTGGCGGCGCGCTGAGCGGGAATCCAGCAGGCGGCCATCGTGGCCGCGGCGAGCAGCGCGGGAACGCCGCATAAAACGATCGCGCCCAAGGGGTTGGTCCCGACCACAAAGTTCGGAACCACGTTGCGCGCAATCGGAATCGCCAGCGCCAGTCCAATCGCCAGCCCAACCGCGGTGAAAACGGCTCCCTGGTTCAGCACCATGCGCACAATACAAGCGGGCGTCGCGCCGATCGCAAGGCGGATTCCAATTTCGCGTGTCCGCCGGCTCACGGCGTAGGCGACCACTCCGTACAGCCCGATCACCGCCATGAAAAGTCCCATCACTCCGGTGGCTGTCACGATCTGGGCGATCAGCCTCGGTCCCAGCATCGCGCGATCGCGGAAAAATGTTGCCATGGTGCTGATCCGGAAGATCGGCATGCCCGGATCGAGCGCGTGGACCTGTTCGCGCACGACTGCCGCGAACGCCGCGGGATCGGCCGCCGTTCGCATCTCAACATACATCTGTGAGCTGTAATCCTGGGAAAATGGAGTCCATACCGCTTCCTGCGCCGGTTCTGCCCAGTACGTATAGATTCCCTGTTTCGCCATGCCAACGATTTGCAGTTCGGCGCCGTCGGCGGAGTCCAACCGAAAACGCCGGCCTATGGGATCGTTCTTCCCGAACAACTTGTGGGCCAGGAGTTCATTGATTACGGCCACTCGCGGGGATTTTGCCGTATCTCGCGAATCGAAGCCGCGCCCGCGAAGAATCTTCGTCTCCATCAGCGGGAAGAAGCGGTCATCCACCTTATACGAGTACGCACTGGGCGTATCCCCGGATGTCCCCTTGAACGACCAGGGCGGCTGCGCGCCCTCCGCGAGATACTTGCGCGTAGTCTGTGCGGTGCTGAACGGAATTGAGGAGGACATCGATACCGCAGTCACGCCGCCGCTCTCGCGCAGCCGGCCGGTCAGCTTCTTGTAGAAGTCGCGCGTCCGGGCTTCGTCGTACTGCTGGATGTTCGGGTCAAGGGAGAAGAAGAGGGTGTGATCCACGCGGAAGCCTGGATCGACGCGCCATGCCGCCTGAAATCCGCGGATGCAGTCGGCCGAAATCACCAGCAGGACGACCGATAATGCGAGCTGAGCGGTAACCAGCACATTCCGGCCGGTCACGAGGCCCCGCAGGATCGAAATCCGCGCCGGACCGCTGTCGCCGGCTTTGATGCCCGATGCGAGATCGCCCCGTGTGGCACGCAATGCCGGTGCCAATCCAAAAACCACGCCCGTTGCCAGCGAAACCACCAGGCTGAACGCGAGCAGCCGCATGTCCATCTCTACGCCCAGGGAGAGAGGGAAATCGGACGGGATCGGAATGGCACGAAGGAACGTCACGCCCAGATAGCCGACCCCGATTCCCGCAACGCCTCCCGCTACCGCCAACAGAAGGCTTTCGGTGAGAAGCTGCCGGACCACTGCGGCTCGCGAGGCGCCGATCGCCATGCGAATCGCGATTTCCTTCGCGCGAGCCGTTCCGCGTCCGAGCAAGAGGTTCGCGACATTGGCACAGGCGATCAGCAGGACCAATCCGGTGATCCCAAGGAGTGTGAGAGCCAAAGACGCATCGGTAGGACTGTTTTCGAAGCGCGCGCGTACGTAGTCCAGCACCGTGACCGTCCGATCCCGGTTCGCTTCGGGGTATTGTGCCGCGAGCCCTCGCGCGATGGTCCGTAGCTCGGACTGCGCCTGGGTCACGTTCGCTCCCGGCGTGAGGCGCCCCAACAAAACCGCGCTCCGGTTCTTGCGCGAGGTGAGATAGTCGGCGCTCGCGCCGGGAACAGCCTGCTGGTACGCATGCATCGGTATGTAAATGTCGGGGTTCACGAACGCTTGCGGCCCCGTGAAATTCTCCGGTGCGACGCCGACGATGGTGAAGTCGGAGCCGTTCACGCGAATTCTTCGTCCAAGGGCTGAACGGTCGCGCGCGAAGTCGCGGTCCCACATGCGATAGCTGATGACCGCCACCAGATCCCGGCCGGCGACGGTGTCTTCCTCGGTGCGGAACCCGCGGCCTAGCACCGGCTGGATGCGCAATCCGCTGAAGAAATTCCCGCTGACGCTGGCATTGAGGCTGTACTTCGGAACCTGGTTCACCTGCGTGGCGATTCCGGCGGGAAAGAAGTCATAACAGGCCAGAGCCTGGAGCGTCTTCGTGCGATCGCGCAGGTCGACGTAATCCGCATAGGACAGGCGCCCCAGCCGCGTGTCGGGCGAGGTCGAGTCGACCTCGACAATCCTGCCTGAATCCGGAACGGGCAGCGGACGGAGCAGCACCGCATCGACGTAGCTGAACATCGCGGTGTTGGCGCCGATGCCCAGGGCGAGCGAAACGATCGCAATGAGAGCGAAGCTGGGAGACTTCGTGAGAGTGCGAACGGCAAAGCGGAAATTGGCCGGAAATCTCATACAGACAATATACGGCAAAGAAAGCCGATCGTTCCGGCTCTGCGGCTGCACTTGCCTCTCACAAAGATAAAGGGCGCTCCCCTCGCAAGGAGCGCC
>Ga0209849_1000109_pt1 | contig 11688 bp, 12 predicted proteins | sample OrgsoiDNA2013048_FD_185798 | JGI IMG/M metagenome (GOLD analysis project Ga0209849, IMG submission 185798) | Permafrost soil microbial communities from the Arctic, to analyse light accelerated degradation of dissolved organic matter (DOM) -... | ecosystem: Environmental > Terrestrial > Soil >... | reverse complement strand
TGCGGAGGCGGCCCGCCACCCGGCGGGATGTGCATGTCAATTACGCAGAAGCGTCCATCGGTCTCTTCGCCTGTCACGGTGATGGTGTAGGTATCGCCGACCAGACCGATGTGAGGGAGGTCGTCGGGCTGCGCCAGCGTAAGATTGCGTTTGGGGTTGTCCGGTGGGATCGTCGGTAGAGCAGTTGACATTTCGTTTTTCCTCTCTTCAATGTTCCGTCTCGGTTTGACTTTGCCGGTGCCGCCTGTGACCAAAATCTTCATCGCATCACCTTCTCTTTCATTCGCCTGTCGAATTGTTTCGCTGCCGCCCTAAGTAGTCTTAGATCTATATATGCTTCGCCGAACCGCCTGGATACACCGTCAGGCGCAATACATGATTGCGGCAATGCAATACTGTTCATTGCTGCCCCTGTGCAGCCGGAAAATGAAAGCGCTGCCGATGAATGACCTCGATCTCAACGATATCCGCACGTTTGTCGCGGTCGCACAGGCGGGCACGCTGACGGCTGCGGCAAAGGAGTTGCGGCTCCCTACTTCCACGGTGAGCCGGGCGGTGACCCGGCTTGAACGGCATCTGGGCGTCCTGCTTGTGCAGCGAAGCCCCAGAGGTCTTGTCCTGACCGATTCGGGAAAGGAGTACCTGCAATCGTGCCGACGCGCCTTGCAGACCCTCAGGCACGGCAGGGAGTTGCTGGAAGATCGCCGTTTGAGCCCAACCGGGCTCATCAAAGTGGTTTGTCCCATCACTATGGCCCGCGATGTCTTAGCGCCTTTGCTGAAAGAGTTCCTGGGACGCTACCCCGATCTACGCATTGAGATTGAACCCTACGCAACGGGTTGGGATCAAGAGCCACGAGAAGACGCGGATGTGTTCTTCAAACTGCTGGCGCCAAAGGATTCCTTGCGGCGTGTGCGCCCCTATCCGGGCACTGTCCGAGGGCTTTTCGCCAGCCCCGGCTATATCCAAGTGTCGGGTAGTCCGGCGACTCCGGACGACCTCACCGCTCACCACTGTCTCGGTTCCGGAGCGTGGAAGCTGAGCTGGGGCAAAAAGACCGTGACTCCAAACATCCTTTTTCGAGTGGTTTCCAGCGATCCAACCGTTGCTCTGAAGCTTGCGATCCGCGGGTTCGGCATCGCCATTCTGCCTCTATGGATGGCGAAAAGCCCGGACGTTCGCGACGATTTAACGCCCATTCTGCCCCAGTGGACCCCTGAACCGATTACGCTATGCGCGCTTTTCGCTGGCCCATCGCGATTGACGCCTAAAGTCCAGGCTCTGCTGGACTTTCTCGACGAATACATTGGAACCGATCGCGACCCGAGGCTCGGACAGGGCCTTGCCAAAGGATACTTCACAGACCGAACGCTTGCGCCAACATCGGGCCCCTGAGATGCCGAGCCACCGGAAGGAGAATGGTACCTTACCCCCCATTAGGGGTCTATGAAACTCTCACGGGTCGTGCGAAGGTAGATCCTGCATGATCGGCGCGGAAGTCCGTTTAACGCGACGTTTCATCATGTTATCGAAGGCTCGGGAGTTATTCATATGTCAAACGATTCGAGAGTTTCAGGACGCGCCGTCCGGATGGCCATGGCAGTCCTGGCGATGTCCATTGCCGGCACGGCTACCGTAGCTCAGGCTCAGGACACAATAGGCGGGCACATGGGCTTTGTCCTCCCGCTGGTCACGCGCGCCGGAGGCCAGACCACCAACCAGCTCACCGACAACTTCTCTATAGGCTTTCCGGTCGGGATTACGATCAGGGGGCAGGGACGAACGGCTTTCGATTTCGAGCTGGTTCCAGCCATCCACACCGCGCGCCCGCGCGAAACCAGTCTCACCGTCCACCCGGGGCTGATCCGGGACGTGGGCAACCACTTCGCGGTTGGAATGCGAGCGGCGTTCGACGTCAATACAGCGACGTGGGGATTTACTCCGCTCGTGAACCACAGTTGGCCCATCGGGAACGAAAAGTCCTTCTTCAAGGCTTACTTCATCGAAGCGGATCTGCCAGTGCGTTTTAACCGCCCGGTCAACGATCCTAAAACCAACGCGGTCACGTTCGCGATGCATTTCGGATTGGGATTCTGACCTACGTAATCGGTAGTGGTTCAGTTTGACTTGTTCTCTGGTGGTCGGCTGCGGAATCCAGTTGTTGCCTGGATCGTCCGGCAGCGATGGCATACCATGAAATTCCGGAAAGGCGGCTTAGACTTAGATCACCAAGGCCAGACAGCAAGCCGTATAGGCCCGAGACCACTCCGCACGCGAGGCTCAGCCTTGTGACGCCAACCGATTCAGTTGAGAAGAAGACCTCATCGGCGAGAAGATGGACGGCAGCCCGCTGGACAGGCCAACCGCGCCAGACACCCGGAACCCCGCGGCCGTGGCGCTGTCGAAGTTGGGCGCGTCCAAGGGGGGACTGGCGCGTGCCGCGTCCCTGTCAGATCGGAAGCGGAAGATGATTGCGAAAAAGGCGGCGGCGGCGCGATGGAAAGACCGATAGACCAACCAGAGATCTTGCCTCACTCCACGTCTTCATATGTCACTGAATAAATCTGGTCGCAATAGTAGGTAATTAGCTGCATCTTTTCCAGGGGCTGTACTATCCCAGCCGCCTCTAGTTTCTTGAGGTCTGATCGTGCGGTCGGATAGGTAACCCTAAGCTCACTCGCGACGGTTTTCACCGTGATAACCGGGCTTACAAATAGGCTATCAACTAGTGCGGACAGTCTAACGCTTCCGCCTTTTAGCCGCTTGTGAAAGTCACGGTGAAGCACCAAGAGCTTATCGCATCGTTTTTCCGTGTCCATCGCTTGGGACACGACGCCAGCGAGGCAGAATTCAATCCACGGTTCCCAAGCACCGTCGGTGCTGACTCCCAGCATGAGGTCCATGTACTCAGTTTTTCGTTTTTCAAAAAAGGCACTCATGTATAGCCATTGGCTCGACAGCTTGCACCATTCCGCAATAGTCAGCGAAAGAAGAAGCCTCCCGACTCGCCCATTGCCGTCTCCGAATGGATGAATGGTTTCAAATTGGTAGTGCGCGATGAAGGACCTAACGAGGGGGTCGAAGTCGTCATCAATGTGCAGGTACTCTTCAAAGGCATCCAGGGTTTCAGCTAGGTATTGCGGCGGCGGCGGCACGAATCGCGCCGGTCTTCCGATCTGATTCTGTATGGTCCTAAACTCTCCCGGTCTTTGGGTTGAACCCCTCACGCCATCCATAAGCACCTCATGGAGTTCCCGGATCAGGCGCAGGGAAAGAGGTAGGTCGTTCTCGCCGTCGAGTCTCAACCGGAGGGCGCGCCCATAGTTGAACACCTCGCGGTAGGCGTTATTGGGGTCGCTGTCTGACACCGGGTACCTTGGATCGACCTGAAATAGGGCTTGCTGCTGCGGATTGGTGACAGTGCCCTCCAACCTCGATGATAGCTGTGCTTCCCGACGCTGGAGTGGATTGAGAAGGATCTCCGGGTTCGGTAGATGCTTGCCGGTTCCATCAAGACTCGCTAGGCTTGTTCGAGCTTCCAGCAATAACTTCCATAAACGTGCCGGCCACTGCCATTTAGGAGGAAGGCGATGGGGCACGAAAGCGAACAGGGTGTCAGGTGGTCCGTGCGGGATTCGAACGAGTTTTCCAGGCATTGAAGCCGTGAATTCTTGGCGGTCCATGGTTTCTACTGTAGCCCGACGCATTGAAATAATCAAGCAAAAATTTTAACGAATCCTTTACTAGTAAAGGATTTTCAGTCATGCTGGTTGGTATGAACAGGATGGATGCAGCCCGCCGCTCCCTGGTAATCCGGTGCCTCGTGGAGGGCAAATTCGATCAACTCCACCGTCCGTATGACGGGCGTTGCCAAGAACACGGTTCTGAAACTCCTGGTTGAGATCGGCTCGGCCTGCTCTGCATTCCTCGATGAGAAGGCTTCTCGGCAAGCGCGATGCAGGTTGCGCCACGGAGTTCATTCAGGATCTCGCGGGTACAACTCACCACGGACGGCCTGAAGGTCTACGTCAACGCTGTGGTTGATGCCTTCGGGGACCAGATCGATTATGCCGTGCTTCACAAGATCTACGGCATAGAACCGGCCAACGAAGCGCGGTACAGCCCTTCGAAGTGCATAGGCTGCGACAAGAAGCCGATGATCGGCAACCCCGAACAGAAGCACATCAGCACGAGCTACATCGAACGCCAGAATTTGACGATGAGAATGTCGATGCGGCGCTTTACGCGGTTGACCAACGGCTTCTCAAAGAAGATCGAGAACCACTCGGCAGTGGTCGCGCTCTACATGATGTTCTACAATTTCGGGCGCAAGCATCAGACGCTCGGCACAACGCCCGCATTGAAGGCAGGGCTGACCGATCACGTTTGGTGCGTCGAAGAGATCGTCGGCCTTTTGGAAAAGGTTGAACCGAAATCCACCGGCGCAGCGGTTTCAAACTGAACCACTACTACGTAATCCGGAACTCCTGGCCGATTCGCCGGACCGCCACGCGGTCGGGATGGTTTCCGGCCGCTGCGTAAACGCGCTCGATCGGCTCCAGGTACGGTTCGCGGCTCAAGGCGAATGTCTGGTGATGCACCGGCAGGAAGAATTCCGCGCCGGCGTCGTTCGACATGCGCCAGGCTTGCTCGGGCGTGCAGTGGGCGCGGATCCAGGGATTGTAAGCGCCCACCGGCATAATCGCCAGGTCGAACGGCCGCGATCCCTTGAGGCCGCGGAAGGCGGCAGTGATCGCCGTATCGCCGCCGAACAGCACCCGGTAGCGGCCGGCTTCAATGGTGTAGCCGTTGTATCCGCGGTACGTGTCGCTGCGCATGCGCGCGCCCCAGTGGTTTACCTGGAATGCGCGAATGGCGAGCGGTCCCACGGCCGCGCCCTCTCCCCACCCCAGTTCGCGCACGCCCTGGTAAGCGTCTGCCGGCAACAGATCGCCGGTCTTCGCTGCCGTCACCACCGCTGTTCCGCGGCGGGCCAGGCGGCGCAGGCTGGGCAGATCGAAATGGTCCATGTGGGCGTGCGACAGCAGAATCAGATCGATCTTCGGAAGCTCCGGCACTGTGAGCGCGGGCGCCACCAGGCGCTTCAAGCCCAGGGTCAAGCCCAGGGACACGGGGCCCAGGCCGATGCCGGCGCGCAGGCTGAATACCGGGTCGGTGAGAATCGTGACACCGTCGATCTTCAACAGCACCGTGCTGTGGCCCAGCCACGCGGCATAAAGCCCGCGGTCGCCCCAAGCCTTCGGGTTGGGATGCTCGGGAGCCGGAAGCACCGCAGTTCGCCTTTGCATCTACTGATACGATGCGGCGCGCGGAGTCCTGGTTGCGGGTACTATAGTAGACAGTTCCGCAATGGCCCCAGGCAAAGATCCGCTTCGGCTCGCGATTCACGTGGTGGTCTATGTGGTGCTCTTCCTGGTCACTGCCACCATGGCCGGCTGGCTGCTGAATGGTCTGCTGGACGTCTACCTGGTCTCGAACATCGGCACGTTCCTGTTCTCCGCGGTCTTCGCCAACTGGCTGGCTCTGCGCATCTACGCCGACCGGCGCCTCATCGAAGTGGGCCTCTGGCTGAACCGCGCTTCGGCTGAGAACCTGGTGGCGGGCATCGCGGGCGGGGCGGGCGCCGCGTTCCTGGTGCTCGGGCCGCCGCTGCTGTTGGGCGTGGCTCACCTGGCGCGCACGCCGGACGACCAGCCAACCGCCGGCAGCATCGTTTTCATAACCTTTCTTCTGATGGCGGGCGCCACCGGTGAAGAACTGCTCTTCCGCGGCTTCGGATTCCAGGTCTTGCTGGCCGAGTTGGGCCCGTACGCCACCATCGTTCCCGTGGGCGTGATCTTCGCCCTGCTGCACCGTTCCAACCCCGGCGCAACCTGGTTCAGCACCGCCAACACCGCCGGTTTCGGCATCCTGTTCGGCTACGCCTACCTGCGCAGCCGCGATTTGTGGCTCCCCATCGGGCTGCATTTCGGATGGAACTTTACATTGCCCCTGTTCGGAGTGAACGTCAGCGGGCTTAGAATGAAGGTGACGGGCTACGAGATGTCGTGGACCGCCGGCGATTTGTGGAGCGGCGGAGAGTATGGCCCGGAAGCCAGCGTGTTGACTTCCCTGGTGCTGGTTCTGCTGTTTGTGTATTTGCGGAAAGCTCCCATTCGCCGGCAGCCCTCGCCACTGACGGACCCGCCAGCGGAGAGTGCGATATGCGAGCCTTCGCCATTGTTGCCGTCTTGAGCCTGTGGCCGGCCAGCCTGCCGGCGGGCAGTAAGCTGACTAACGACGAACGCATCGAACTGGTGCGCGGCCTGACTGCGGAGTATGCCACTGTGAAGGCGCTGCTGCCGCGTTCCAGGAAGCCGCTCGAGTTCGAAGCCAAGGGCGACTATGACAAGGCGGCCTGGGCCGCGATCGCCAAGGAAACCGGCCCGGCCGCGCGCACTGGTGACTTGGTGCAGGTGACCCGGATCGAGATCGAAGACGACAAGATCGTGCTCCAGATCAACGGCGGCTTCAAGGGCGGCCGCAAGTGGTACCAGGGCGTGCAGATCGGCATGGGCGGCAACACGGCGCCGATTAGCAACAACGACACCAATGCACCGGGGGGCACCGCCATCGCCGTCGTATTCCATAAGCCGCTCGAGCCGATTAAGGCTTCCGCGATCAAGAAACTGCTGGCGCCGGTGCTCGACTTTGAACGCCGCAGCGTAACCGAAATCTATTCCGAGACCTTGCCGCCCGAAACGCAGAAGGCCATCAAGGAAAAACGCGTGCTGGTGGGCATGGACCGCGACCAGGTGGTGATGGCGGTGGGGCGCCCGCAGCACAAATCGCGCGAAACCAAGGATGGGCTGGAAGTGGAAGACTGGGTTTTCGGTACGCCTCCCGGTAAGATCACGTTCGTGACGTTCAACGGCGACAAAGTGATCAAGGTCAAAGATGCGTTCGCGGGCCTGGGAAGCCAGGTGGCCGATTCGCCCGTGGTGAGATAGGGTGGCGAGATGACTCGGATGCAGGCAGCCGGTTGTCTGCTGCTGCTGACAGCCTGCTCGGGCCCGCCAAAGCCCGTCGCTAAGACCGTGGAAGCCGTGCGCATCACGCAGTTCTACGCCGATTCGGCGAGCGTCGCGCGCGGCCAGCGGGTGCTGCTCTGCTACGGAGTGGAGAACGCCAAAACCGTGCGCCTCGATCCGCCCGGCCAGGACTTGTCGGCGGCCCTGGCGCGCTGCGTGGAAGCGACGCCTTCCGCCAATACCACGTACACCCTCACGGCGGTAGGCGCGGATGGCAAAACCGCCACTCAAACGCTGACCATTCCGGTTGGTCCCGCGCGCGCGAAGATCGTGAATGTGACCGTGAGCTCACTCGAAGTAAAGGCCGGCGGCCTGGTCAACATCTGTTACACGGTGGAGAACGTAACGTCGGTAACCATCGAACCGCTGCACTTCAGTGGCGGCGCCAAGACTAAGGGTTGTGTGAATGACACGCCCCGAAAATCGATCACCTATGTGATTTCCGCAATCGGCGCGGGCGGCGACAAAGACCAGGAGCGCGTTACCGTGAAGGTGCAATAAGACCCCGGAGGCGGCTAACCTTAATCGGCTCCGGGCGTCTATGGAGTGTGAAGAACCATAGCCTCTACTATGTTGCAGCCGCGGCGCTTTCCGTGGCGTGTTTAATGACCCCGGTCCCGGCGCAGGCGGCGAAGAACGGCAACTTCAACATCAACATCGAGGGCGACGCTGAAACCTGCGCCGGCCTGAAAGTACGTTCCAACAGCGGCCAGATCGCTCAGGCCAACGAAAGCTTCTCCATGCGCAAGAGCGAAGCTCCCATTCTGGAACTGAATGCCGCCGAACACGGCAACATTAGGGTGCGCGGATGGGACCGCTCGGAATACTCAGTGGAAACCTGCAAGGTGGCGGTGGCGGAAACCAGTGCTGCCGCGGGGCAAATGGTGCGCAACATTTCCGTGAGCCACAGCGCCGGCCGCCTGTCTTTCAACGGGCCCGCCACGGACGCAGGCGATTGGATGGTGTACTTCATCGTTCACGCGCCCAAAGATGCGACCCTCGATCTGGAAGCCAAGAACGGCCCCATCTCCGTGCGCGAGATGAGCGGCGCCATGAAACTGCGCGCCGTCAACGGGCCCATCGCCATTGAGGATTGCGCGGGCAATATCGAAGCCCACACCACTAACGGGCCGATTGCGTTTTCCGGCAGCGGCGGCGACGTGCACCTGACGGCGCAGAACGGCCCCATCGCCCTAAGGCTGGCCGCCGACACCTGGAGCGGCCCTCAACTGGAAGCCCGCACCATCAACGGCCCGCTGGCGATTTCGGTGCCGGACACGTTCCTATCCGGTCTCCGCGTGGAGACTTCGGGCCACTCACCGCTCAGTTGCACCGCCGCTCCCTGCCGCAATGCCTGGACGGATGCCGGCAGTCGCGTGCTGCAGATGAACGGCTCGAACGGCACCGTGCGGGTGTCCACCGAAAACGGCCCGGTTGCCATACACAACGACACCAAATCCAAAGGCCGCATTTTGTAGGCCCGTCAGCGCGCGCGGCCGATGCGCGCTTTCAAACGCTGCTCGCGGCGGCGGATTTCGGGCGAATCTTCAAAGTCGAGCGCGGCGCGCGTCATCTTTAGCGCCATGGCGTAATTCCGCTCGCGGTGCTCGTAATGCTTCGCCAGTTCCCCCAGGGCTCGCACCCGGTACGGGTTGCGCGAGCCCGCCAATTCCGTAACCGTCTCGAGCGCCGCGTCCACGCGTCCCAGCCGCTTCTCCACGGCAGCGATATCCCACATGGTCCGAAAGAGCAGATCGTCCGGCAGCCCCATTTCGACAGCCCGCTGGAACAGGTTCAGGGCTTCTTCCCGCCGCTCGGCCTGCAGCATCCATCGCCCCAGCCCGATCAGGTCCGCGCCGTGACGCAGGCCGTGTCCCATCGGGCGTCCCCCTTCGGTGCGGAATGCGAACGGCACGATGGCGGTGAGGCAGGCCAGCGAAAGAATGTCCGTGGCGTTGTGATCGAAGATGGGCACCAGGGGCATGGCTCGCCGGCTCCGCAGGTAATCGAAATAGCAGTAAGGGATCAACGAGCCCGGCAGGTCTCCGTGGCGCTCCACTCCGAGCACGCGGTTTTCCAGATCCACCAGCCGGCAGCTTTCCAGGCGCAGTTTCCACAGGCGCCGGGCGCCGAAAAGCAGATCGAGGTGCTGCATGCGGTCGAAGGGAGTCCGCGCCCGCACCAGGCGGTAGCGCGTTTCGAGCAGAGGCTGATCGTAGGCTTTGCCGTTGTAGGTGATCAGCACATCGAAGGCTGCCAGATACTCCGCCAGCCGGAAGAGCAGCGACGCCTCCTCGCCGTAATCGCGCATGAAGAACTGCCGCAGGCGGAAACCGGACGCATCAATGGAGCCGACGCCGATCAGAAACGCGTAGGTTCCGGCGCCGCCCGCCAGGCCCGTAGTCTCGGTATCGAGAAAGGCCCACCTGGTTGGGTGCGCGCGCGTGATGGCGCCTTCCGAAAGCGGGTCCAGCAGATCTTCGGGCAACTCCGCCAGATCTGAAATATCCACGCTGCCGTGGCGGCGGTGCCGCTCCCAAACCTTCTCGGTTTCGAAATGCTCGCCGTGCGGGGTGCTCACCACCTGGCCCGACATCAGCTCTTCGATGAACTTGCCGCTCGGCCGCGGCGGCGGCGATCCGGTGGGCCGCGGGTACGGCTTCCGTTCCACTTGCGCGATGCGGCGGCGAAGGGCCGCGAGCTGTTCCTGAATGTCCTCCATAACTTCGCTTTTTCTTTGCCTAATATAGTCTGTATTAGCGCGCCGATCAAGTTGTTATATTCAAGTTTGAGCAAGACCCGCCTATTCTTCCTGTTGCTGGCGGCGCTGTTGATCGCCGCGCGGCTCTGCCATCTGGAAATCCTGTGGGCCGAGGAGACTTTGCCCCTGGCCGCGGCCCAACAGATGCATGCCGGCAAGACTCTGTACAGGGACATCTGGTTCGACAAACCGCCCTTTGCCCCGGCGTTGTACTGGGCACTTGGCGCGCGAGTCGGGCTCGTGCTGCGACTGGCCGGAGCGCTCTATGCCCTGCTGATCTGCTGGATAGCCTGGAGGTTTGCGCGCGACCTGTGGACGGAACGCGAAGCCATGTGGGCCGCGGGCCTGATGGGGTTCTTTCTGGTTTTCGATTTCCCGGCTACGGCCATTCCGCTGGCAACGGACCTGCTGATGCTGGCGCCGCACCTGGCGGCCGTGTGGCTGGCCTGGCGCCGCCGGCCCTTCCTGTGCGGCGCGGCGGCGGGCGTGGCTCTTCTGATCAGTCCGAAGGCGCTGTTCGTGGTGGCGGCCTGCGCGCTGTGGAACCCCGCGGGTGTGCCGCTCATGGCCGCGGGCTTCGCGGCGGTGAGCGGCGTGGCGGCCGCATGGCTGTGGAGCGCCGGCGCGTTGGGACCGTATTGGGACGAAGTTTGGAAATGGGGCCGCGTTTACGCCGCCGCGCCATTCGTCGATTCGCCGATACAGAACGGCGTGGTTCGAACTTTGAACTGGCTCGGTTTCCACTCGGCTTTGGTCGTGGCTGCGGGCCGGAAAGTTCGCCCCGCTACTGTCTGGCTTGGCTGGCTGCTGATCTCGTTCGCCGCCGTCGCCGCCGGGCTGCGCTTCTTCCCGCGCTACTACTTCCAACTGCTGCCGATCTTCGTTCTGCTGGCGGCGCGCGGCTGTACCATGCTCGGCCGGAAAGGGCGCGCCCTGGTTCTGCTGCTGCTGCTGATTCCCGCGGCGCGTTTCGGTCCTGGTTACTTCACCGCGCTCCACAACCGCGAATGGCGCGACACCGCCATGGATCGCGACAGCCGCGCGGCCGCCGCGCTCACGCGCCAGATGGCCAAGGCGGGCGATACGCTCTTCGTGTGGGGATTCCGCCCCGAAATCTACGTCTATACTGAACTCCCCGCCGCCACCATGTACCTGGATTCGCAGCCGCTCACCGGAGTCCCCGCCGACCGGCATCTTACGCAGTCTTACCCGGTGGAGACCGAAGCCGCCAGCGCCCGCCGCGCGGAATTGGCCCGCTCGCATCCGACCTTCGTGCTCGACGGACTGGGCACGTACAACCCGCGCCTCGAAATCGGCAGCTATCCCGATCTGCGCGATTGGCTCGCCGGTTACCAGGAGGTGGGCCGCACCGGCGAAACGGTGATTTTCAAAAACTGTAACGGACGGTCAGGATGCCGTGGGAGTTCTGATGGTACTGGCCGATGAAATCGGGCGGCTGACCGCGGATCGCGGCTAGAGCGGCGGTGATGCGCCAGTGTTGGCCGAAGGACTGCGTGTATTCGGGCTTGAGCAGGATGCCGTTGCCGTTTTGGCGAATGATGGCTTCGAGCGCCAGGCTGCGATTGGTGTCGATGGTGTAGCCGGCATGGGCTACGAAGGAACGGGTGAAGCCGCGCTGCGGAGAGAAAGCCAGCGAGTTGCCGTGAGAAGTGACTACCTGGCCGGCGTAGCCGCCGACGAAACTCCATTCGCCCGCCTGACGTTCGAGTTGGAGGACGTAGAGGGCGTACTCGTCGGCCTGCGGATTGGTGGATGTGAAGTAGGCGGCTTCGGTTTTCAGGGTGACGGGGCCGATGGGCATTGCGGCGTCTGCAC
>Ga0209849_1000108_pt1 | contig 11701 bp, 11 predicted proteins | sample OrgsoiDNA2013048_FD_185798 | JGI IMG/M metagenome (GOLD analysis project Ga0209849, IMG submission 185798) | Permafrost soil microbial communities from the Arctic, to analyse light accelerated degradation of dissolved organic matter (DOM) -... | ecosystem: Environmental > Terrestrial > Soil >... | reverse complement strand
CCGATCCGCGAAATGTGCCACAGCCGCGTCGATGGCGTCCGTTTTGGCCAGCCGCCCGGTTCCCCTGGCAAAGTCCCTGACCTGCCTAGGGGTTGACAGCCACCACCGGAAGCCCCGCCCCGGCCAGTGCTGCGACAGCGCGCCGTTCAAGCCCGCCGGTCGCTTCCAGCACGATCAGGGTCGGGGCAAGAAGCCGCAGACGTTCGACGAGGTCCCGGGTACCTACCTCCGAATTCGGCGTCGACCACGCCTCGGCGGTTGGTGAGACTGCGATATCCAGGACTGCTTTGGAAACATCGATTCCTACGAATTTGTCCACGAGTGGTAAGGCCTCCTTTGCAGCTGGGGGTGGACGAGACGGGCATGGCTCATCCTTGCCAAATCGGGCTCGAGGCCCGCGCATCTGTTCGAGCTCATTGCCAAAAATGGCACGACGACCCACGCTCTCCCGCGATCTCGAGGACGACCCGAGGGCCAACGGTCTGTCGCGCCTGGAACCTTTGGTCACCTCCCGCTGTTCAGGCGAGCGTAGCCCAGCTTTCCTGGGCGAGGCGGGGGGCGGCCGGGGGTGTGCGAGCGGCAGCGAGCCACACCCCCGTAAGATACAAGGGCCAACGACGCTGACCTGTCCAATGTCCCCCTCGCGCGAGCATACGAGAGGCGCCAGCTCGGCATCGCCGCCTTCGCGTGGCCAGCGCAGTCGAATTTACCTCATCGGCGCTTCGTCTGGAAGCTGCCGCCGAAGGCGGCGTCGTTCACCTCGCGGGGCGCGGTGGTAACTCGGCCCAAAACCCGAAACCTGCGCTCCCGATGTTTCACGTGGAACATTGGAGCCGCCGTTCGGACCCCATGTTCTATATTCCCCGAGATGACTCTGGACGAGGAGCTCCTTACCGACCTGATTCGACTGGAAGAGTCCGGCCGCCTCCGCCACACATCCCCCCATGCGGGACCCGATCGTCTCCATCCCCGAACTTCGACCGGCCGTTCCTTGCTCTCCTTCTGCTCCAATGACTACCTCGGACTCGCCAATCACCCGGCAATCGCCGAAGCAATCTCCCGTTCGGCCGCACACGCCGGCGCCGGCGCCGGTGCCTCTCGCCTGGTCTCGGGCGAGGCCCCCGAGCACCTCCTCCTCGAACAGGAGATCGCCGCCCTTCTCGACAGCCCAGCCGCCCTCCTTTTCCCCACTGGCTATCAAACGAACATGGGCGTCATCACCGCCCTCGCCGGCCCCGAAGACCTCATCGTCTCTGACAGCGCCAACCATGCCAGCATCATCGACGGTTGCCGCCTCAGTCGTGCTCAAATCGCCGTCTACCCCCACCGAGACGCCAACGCCGCCGACCGAGCCCTATCCGCTCGCGACCCCTACCGCCGGCGCCTCCTGATAACCGAGTCTCTCTTCAGCATGGATGGCGATCGCGCCCCGCTCAGCGACCTCGCCGAGATCGCCTCCTCCCATGGAGCTGTCCTGATCGTCGATGAGGCTCACGCCCTGGGCGTGGTCGGTCCAGGCGGACGAGGCCTGGCCGCCGAAGCCGGGGTCAAACCCCAGGTCGTCATAGGCACCCTCGGGAAGGCGTTCGCCGCCAGCGGAGGATTCGCGGTCGGCTCGACCATCCTCCGGACCTCCCTCATAAATCACGCTCGTCACTTCATCTATACCACCGCCTGTCCACCACCCGTCGCTGCCGCCGCCTCGGCTGCCCTTCGGATCAGCAACAGCCTCGTCGGCGATGGCCTCCGAGCTCGCTGCCTCGACCTCTCAACCCAATTGCGCACCGGCCTCGAGCAACTCGGGCTCCCCACCTCGGGCCAGGACGCCATCGTCTCCCTCGAGCTTGGAATAGAGCGACGCGCCCTGGCAGCCTCAGCTGCCCTCCTCGAAGCTGGGATCCTAATCCCCGCAATCCGTCCCCCCACCGTCCCGCCAGGGACTTCTCGGCTCCGTATAACCATCTCCGCCGGCCATACCCGCGCCGACGTCGACCTGCTCCTCGGGGTCCTTTCCACCCTGTCTTCAGCTTTCGGCTGGGTTGCGGCATGAGCCCGCGTGGCCTGCTCGTGGTCGGCACCGACACCGGCGTCGGGAAGACCACTCTTTCCCGGGGCCTTCTGCGACTTGCCAAACGCCGATCCTTGCGAGTGGTTCCCTACAAGCCCGTCGAAACCGGCTGTGTCCCTCATGCTCACGACGCCCGAGCCCTCTGCGAGGCCGCGGCGCTCCCCGGCCTGCACCCCAATCAAGTCTGTCCCTTCCAGTTCCCCGATCCCGTCGCTCCCACGGTCGCCGCCCGCCTTTCCGGCGCAACTCCCCCCTCCCACGATCTCCTCCTCGCCCACGGCAAGGCCCTCCGGGCCCGGGGTGACGCCCTCCTCGTCGAGAGTGCCGGAGGGCTCCTCACTCCCTATACGCCGAACATCACGAGTGCATCCCTGGCCGATCTTTTCGATATTGATATATTGCTCGTCGGCGCCAACCGCCTCGGCGTCATCAATCACGCAGCCCTCGCCCTCGCCGAGATCAGGCACCGAAACCTCCCCCTGGCCGGGCTGGTCCTGGTCAACCTTTCCCCCAGTGTCTCTCCCGACCTGGCGCACAACGCCTCCGAGATCGCCGCCCTGACCGGAATCGTTCCTCTCGGAACCCTGCGTCACTGCGATACCGGCGACACCGATCAGCTGGCCGACGCGGTCAAACAAGACATCGCCCTCCAGACGGTGTTCGACGGCGCCCTGTCCTGACCGCTGACAACGGCCGGCCTAGAAATGTCAAACCGGCTCGGGAGAACCAGCCCCAGCCCCACCCCTTTTGGGGAAGATCACGACTCGCCGGAACAGGCCCTCCCCTTCCGACTCCGTCGTCACCCCTTCGTGATCCACCAGGGCCATGTGCACGATTCTCCGATCGTGCGCGCTCATTGGCTCGACCGGCATGGGCCTTCCGGTCGTCACCACCTTCTCAGCGAGCCGCTGCGCCAGGTCGACCAGCGAGTCCTCGCGACGTCCGCGATACCCTTCGGCGTCCACCACCACCAACGGCCCATCATGGGGTCGCTTCGAAACAAGGCGGTTCACCAGGTATTGCAGCGCGTCCAGAGTCGCACCCTTCTTTCCGATTACCAGCCCCGATTCAGCCCCATGGGCGTCGAGGATAATCCTCTCCCCATCGTCGAAGGCGCTCACCTCCGCGTCCACACCCATGTGCTCGAGGATCTCACGCAAGACCGTAGCGGCTTTCTCCCGCGTTTCAGGGGTCACTGCGATTCCTTCCGGCATGGCAATCATCTTCCTTTCGAGACCCGTTTCTCCGGGTCCACGCAGTCAGATCATGAAACTAGCGATCGGTGTCGGCAGCGGGGGCCGCGCACCGCCCTCCCGCGCGTCCCTGACATCTTGCCCCAGGTGCCGTGTCACGCCATTCGCCCGATTGCCACCGGCTGGCAGGACCAATCGCTGGATCGAGTGCTCGGTGGTCCCCGCGGACGGAGCGGACCTCGCTTCGACCCTCACCGAGCGACCCGCCGTCGTCGAGCTCGGCGCCAGCTTCGAAGAAGCTCTGCTCTCTCGCTCCCTGCTCTCCCGATACCCCACCCGGTCCTCGGGCGCCACCTTGCCGGCCAAGCGCTTCTCCCGGTCCATCCCCCCTTTTCCAGAGGTCGACTCAAGCGCCTTTGTCGACTTGACACCCGCCATCCGCTCCGGACGTTCCTCAGTCCGGTCAGCCTCAATACGGCCAGCCGCGATCCGGCCAGACCCCGGCGGCAGCTTCCCCGCCACCTTCGTCTTTGTCGATTGGCCCTGCTTTCCCCGTGCCAGCATGCCTTCCCAAGTTAGCGGGTCGCGCGCCGTCGTGTCAACGGCCGACCGACGGCGGACCTCGAGGCCCGAGGTCTCTCACGGACCGGCGTCTGCCCTGACCGGCCGCATGGCACCCTTCGTCCTCACACCTCGTCAAACCTTGTCAACCTTCGTCAAACCTCGCCCAGCTCGGCTCCGCCTTGAAAGCACCCTCCACCCCCCCTAACATCGACCCATGCAGCTCACCGTGACCGGCGCATCACCTCCGGGACCACCCGTTGATCTTATTGGAATCATTGCCTTTGAAGAAGACCTTAGCGACCCGAGCGCGCTGACCTCCTTGCTGACCTCGTGGGCGCAGGACCCGGCCGACGCCGAGCGAGCTCGAGAGCGAATTTCGGCGGAGCGTTTCAAGGCGACGCCCGGTCAGACCCTCCTGCTCGACTCTGAAGGTCGCTCCGGCGCCAAACGCATGGCCATCGTTGGGGCCGGCTCCCGTTCCGGCTTCGACGTAGGGCGGTATCGAGACCCCGCTGCCGTGCTGGCACGGACCGCAAACAATATCGGCGCCCGGTCACTACTGATTGCGGAACACAACAGTCATCCTGACATCCCGAGTCTCGAGCGCCTGGAAGCGATCGCCCAAGGCGTCCTCCTCGGCGTGTACAGGTTCGAGAAGTACCTCGGTGTCACCAAGCGGGCGACCTCCGCCCTCGAACGAACGATCATCCAGATCACCTCGGGTCAGCTTCGCGATGCCTCGCCCGGCGTCACAGCCCGTGCAATCAACACGGCGCGAGCAACGTGCTACGCCCGTGACCTGGTGAACGAGCCCGCCGGCAACCTCACCCCGGTCGCCCTGGCGAACGACATCGCCGGTCGCGCCGTCAAGGCCGGCCTCGAGGTCACTTTGCTGGGACCCGAGCAATGCCGAGAGCGAGGCATGGGACTATTCTTGGCGGTCGCCCAGGGAAGCTCACAGGAGCCTAGATTCATTCATCTTTCCTGGCGACCACCCGCTCCGAGGGGCAGGGTCGTCCTGATCGGAAAGGGCGTCACGTTCGATTCCGGGGGCCTCTCGCTCAAGACCAACGAAGGAATGCAGGACATGAAATCGGACATGGCCGGTGCCGCGGCCGTTCTGGCTTCTATCCTGGTGGCCGCCGAGGAGAAGCTCCCCATCGAAATCCACGCGCTCGCGGCATGCACCGAGAACATGCCCTCGGGCACCGCCTACAAGTTGGGTGACGTGCTTCGTTCAATGTCGGGCAGAACCGTCGAGATCAACAACACAGACGCCGAAGGAAGGCTGACTTTGGCCGACGCCCTGACCTATGGGCTCGCGTTGAATCCCGATGTCGTCCTCGACTTCGCCACGCTGACCGGCGCCTGCGTGGTTGCGCTTGGGCCCCATACCGCGGGCGTCATGTCCAACAACGACGCGATACGCGATTCCTGGCTCGCAGCTGCGCGCCGGGCGGGCGAGGACATGTGGCCCCTGCCGCTGCCCCCGCGCCTGATGGAACAATTGAAGTCCGAAATCGCAGACCTCCGCAATACCGGTGAACGGTGGGGTGGGGCCCTGACGGCAGCATTGTTCCTCCGCGAATTCATCGGAACCACGCCCTGGGTCCACGTCGACCTGGCAGGGCCGGCCACGACCACCAAGGAGTGGGGATCATTTTGCAAAGGCGCGACCGGTTTCGGTGTGGCAAGTATTGTGGAATATCTTCGAGGCTTTGCGATGGAGCCTCGGGCCTCGGTCGCGGACGCGGTTACACCGAAATCTCACGCCTGACGCAAACCGTCCGGTTCAGCCGAGATGTTGGGCAAGATTGGGAATACCCGGGCGTTTGCGATTGCTGCGACCCCGGCACCGTGATAAGCTCCGCGAGCTTTCAAACTGTATTCACCGAGGAGCGTTCGATCTATGGAGCCCACTTTCCGAGTAGGCGACTTGGCTGTTTATCCGGCACACGGCGTGGCGCAGATCGTTGGCGTGGAAACCCGTGAAATTTCGGCGAACAAGCAGACGTTCTACATACTAAAGATTCTCGAGAACGGGATGAAAATCATGATCCCCACTCGCAATGCTGGCGCGGTCGGCCTGCGCGAGCTCATACGCGCTGACGAAGTCGACGAGGTCTTCGCCATCTTGAAGAGCCGCGAGGTTGCGGTCGAAGGCCAGACCTGGAACCGACGCTATCGTGAGTACATGGAGAAGATCAAGACGGGCTCGGTCTTCGAGATAGCCGAGGTCCTGCGAGACCTTCAACGCCTGAAGGGTGACAAGGAGCTCTCCTTCGGGGAGCGCAAGATGCTGGACACGGCGCGCACCTTGCTGGTCAAGGAGATAGCGGTCGCGACCAAGAGCAAAGAGGTCAAGATCGAAGAGAAGCTCGATCGGATCTTTGCCTGCTGAGCTGAAGATCGTTCAAGCGCATCTCGCTCGAGAGAGAGGCCCGGCTGGGAATTCCCGCCGGGCCTTTTCATTTGTGTGCCCCGACGCCCAGGAAGAAACCATTGCGGGACCCATCCGAAGACATCTCGCCAGAGTGAAGGTCACGCCAGCGAAAGGAGCTTCCGATGGATACCGAGGACGCCACGAAATCCAGCCAGCATTACCTCGAACACACGACCCTGAAGGAAATCCTGGGCATCCCAGACGAGGCGATGGACCAGGCGATGGGAATCGCTTACCAGCTGTACCTGACTGGTCGGTTCTCCGAGGCCGAAACCGTGTGCAAGGGCCTCATTGCCTGCGACCACCGCTACTGGTGGTCTCACTCCTTGCATGCCTCGGTGTTGCGCCGTCTGGGCCGCACCCCTGAGGCTCTGGCCGCCGTCGACGAGGGCCTCAAGCACGAGCCTCGCCAGCCCAAGCTCTCGGTCATGCGCGCCGAGCTCCTCGTGACCATCGCCCGCCAGCACGCCGCCCACAACGCAACCTCCCCGACCGCGTCGGAGGGCTCGCAGGCCCCCGCCCCCTCGCACGACAAACCTCCGTTGGCAGTAGCGCCATTCCACCTGAGCTGAGACAGACATTTTAAGCGAAAGGATCAATCACGTGAGCCTTCTCAGCTCGATCGCCGGTGCGGTCTCCGATCTGAATCCCATCTCATTGGTCAGCAATGCCGCGGAGTCGCTCTGCGACGCGGTCCTTCCCAAGCAGCTCGAGCTCATCGGCGATATCGCCGGCCTGGGGATCGACCTCACCTCCGGCAACTGGACCAAGTGCCTCGACGATGTTGGCGACCTGACCAAAGACCTACCTCAACAACTGGCGGCTCTCACCTCGAAAGGGGGCCAGGCAGGATCGCTCGTCGACTTGCTGACAAAGGCGGCCGAGCCAGACGCCCCACCCACCTACGCGTCGCGGATGCCTCCCCGCGGGGGATTTGGCCTGCCACCGGCGTCGACCAGCACTCCGCCTGAAAGGGGTGCTCCGCGTGCCCCAGCGGCAGCAAGCTCGACGTCATCATCCTCGACGAGCGCCCCCTCCTCCACATACGGGTCGACCGCTTCGACCGAGAACGCCGATGCCTTCTTCGCCATGTCCGACAAGGACATCATGGACACAGTCAAGAATGGGACGGTCCCCAAAGAGGTCACCGACGACCCGAAAGCCATGCAGCAGCTGCAGCTGCGAATGAATGACTACTTCCAGATGAACCAGATGATCACGCAGATGATCGCGGCCGTCAACGAAATGAACAAGCAGATCATCCAGAACCTGCGCGTGTGACCCTGGGCTGGGGTGAGGGGATTGATCTCCCCTCACCAACGCCCGATGCCCGTACTTTCCAGCGCTTCGCCCCAGCGTTTCGCTGCGAAGCGGGTCAGACATCCAGGTTGCGGACGTTGAGGGCGTTGGTCTCGATGAAGGCGCGGCGCGGCTCCACCAGATCACCCATCAACGTGGAAAACAGACGATCGGCCTCGTAGGCGTCCTCGACCCTCACCTGCAAGAGTGTGCGGCGGGTAGGGTCCATGGTCGTCTCCCAGAGCTGCTCGGGATTCATTTCTCCCAGACCCTTGTAACGCTGAATGGCCAGGCCCTTCTTGCCCTGCTCGTTGACCCGATCGGCCAGCTCCTCCAGTCGTTGCAAGACCAGGGGCTCGGCTGTACCGCTCTCGAGAAAGTACGGTGGCGCCCCGAGGATGACGAGCTGGCCGTAAAGAGCTGCCAGATCGATGAACTCGGGCGAATCCATGAGCTCGAAGTCTATGGTGGTCATCTTGCGAACTCCGCCTACCTTCACCGGCGCCACGATCTTGAAGCCGCCGTGCTCGGTGTCAGGGGCGATCTTCAGGACGGCGTCCGAGAGCTCCGGCGCATACCTGTCGAAGTACTCCTGCAAATGCACGAGCGCCTGGGCCACGACGGTCTGATCCCGCAGGTCGGTCTTCGAAAGATTGGCCGATTTCACGATGGCATCGACGACCCTCGCGTCGCACTTGCGATCGACAAGCGCGATCAGGCGCTTGTACTTTCCCGCCAGGCGCGCAAAGTTTCGGAGCTGCTCGCCCGCGATGGGATCTCCCCCCGAAGGGTTCCGAAGAGTCAGGTTGTCGGACGCGCTCTCCAGCAAGAACTCCTCGAGGGCCTGCTCGTTCTTCAGGTAGATCTCCTTCTTGCCCTTCTTGACGCGATAAAGGGGCGGCTGGGCGATGTACAGATAGCCCCGCTCGAGGATCTCGGGAAAATGCCGGTAAAAGAAGGTCAAGAGCAGGGTCCGGATGTGACTTCCGTCCACGTCAGCGTCCGTCATGATGATGATGCGGTGATAACGGATCTTCTCGATTTCCTTTTCCTTCTCGACCCCGCACCCCAGCGCGGTGATGAGCGTGACTATCTCCTGTGAAGAGAGCATCTTCTCGAGCCGCGCCTTCTCGACGTTGAGGATCTTTCCGCGCAGGGGCAGGATGGCCTGATCCTTCCGATTCCTTCCCTGCTTGGCAGACCCGCCGGCGCTGTCGCCCTCCACGATGTAGAGCTCGGAGCGCGCGGGATCGCGCTCCTGACAATCCGCCAGCTTGCCAGGCAGCGAGGATGAGTCCAGGGCTCCCTTGCGCTGGACCATCTCGCGCGCCTTGCGGGCCGCGTCCCGAGCGCGCGCCGAGAGCACGGCTTTCTCTATGATCTGCTTGGCCTCGCGCGGATGCTCACCCAGAAACCGTCCGAGCTTCTCGTTCACGATCCGCTCTACGATGCCCTTGACCTCCGAGGAGACCAGCTTGTCCTTGGGCTGATTCGAAAACTTGGGATCCGGATGCTTCACCGAAACGATGGCCGTCAGTCCCTCGCTGATGTCGTCCCCACCCAGACCATTCTTCAAGTCCTTCAAGAGGCCGGCTTGCAAGGCGTACGCGTTCACGGTGCGCGTCAGCGCAGTCCGGAACCCCGTCAGGTGAGTGCCGCCGTCCTTGTTCTTGATGTTGTTGGTAAAGCAGTAGATCGACTCCTGGTAGGAGTCGTTCCATTGCATGGCGATGTCGACCTGAGTTCCCTCGACGTCCCCCAGGACCCCGATCGGCTTGTCGTGAATCGACACCTTGGTCGAGTTCAGATCGGCGACGAACTCCATGATGCCGCCGTCGAAGTGAAACTCGTGAGACTTGTCGGCCCGGTCATCGCGCAGCGAGATCGTGAGACCCCGGTTCAGATAAGCCAACTCTCTCAGTCGTTGTGACAGGATCTCGAAGCTGAACTCCGTGCCCTTGAATATCTCCGGGTCCGGCTTGAATGTGACCTTGGTCCCCGTCTTCTCCGAGACCCCGATCGCGCGCATGGGAGCCACTGGATCGCCCCGGCGGTATTCCTGGTACCAGGTCTTGCCCTCCCGCTTGATCTCCAGCTTGAGCAACTCCGAGAGTGCGTTGACCACGGATACCCCGACCCCGTGAAGACCTCCCGAGACCTTGTAGTTCGAATGATTGAACTTGCCGCCGGCATGTAACACCGTCATCACGATCTCGGCCGTCGATCGCTTCTCGATCGGGTGCTCCCCGACCGGTATGCCCCGGCCATTGTCCTCGACCCCCACGGAGCCATCGAAGTGGATCGTCACGTCGATGCGATTGCAATAGCCGGCCAGTGCCTCATCCACCGAATTGTCGACGACCTCGTACACCATGTGGTGAAGCCCGGAGCCATCGTCGGTATCACCGATGTACATGCCGGGGCGCTTCCGCACTGCCTCCAGGCCCTTCAGGACCTGTATGCTTTCCTCGTTGTACGAGCCGTCGTCCACGAGCGGGATGGGAGGGTCAGTGGCTGCCAAATTTGGGTCCTCCGGAGCGCCCGCCGCCAGAGAGCCCCGGAGGGTCTCGGACAGGTTGGAAAGCGGGCGTCCGTTTCGTCGAATCAGCTATCAGATACGGATCTCATGGGATCCAAAAAAACCAACGGTTTCCATGATCTAGCACTCATGACCCCGCAAGTAAAGGGAAAACCGGGACCGGGTTCAGCCGGCCGCCCTCGACGTGAAAGTCGACTCGCCCCGCGAGCGCGGGAACCAGGCTCGGATCCGCCACCGAGACCACAGTTTGACCGGGGAGCGCGGCCAGAGTTTCGAACAGGTGCCGCCGCCGCGTGGGGTCGAGCTCGCTCGGAACATCATCCAGCAACAGGACCGGCGCTTCGCCGCGGCGGGATTCCACGTGGGCCAGCTCCGCCAGTTTCATGGCCAGCACCAGCGTCCTCGTCTGACCCTGGGACGCGTGCTCCCGCGCCGGTCTTTCAGCCAAGCTGATCTCCAGATCGTCGGTCTGGGGACCAAACGTGGTGTGCCCTCGCCTCTCGTCGACCACGCGCCGTCTTCTCAAACCAGCCAGCAGCGCTGCGCTCACCTCGCCCTCGGATCTGGCAATCGCGACCCCGGGCTCACTCACATAACGCAGCCCCACGGCCAGATCGCCGTGGAGCCGCCGGAAGATCACGTCCACGCCGGGAGCCAGCTCCTCTATCAAGGCGCGGCGGCGAATGACGACTCGCGCACCCGCCTGCGCGAGCTGCTCGTCAAAGGTGTCTAGCAATTCCGGGACGTCACTGGTGCGGCGTGCTCGCAGCACTGCATTTCGGCTCCGCAAGATCCTTTGAAACCTGGCTGCCTCGGCAAAGTAGCTCGGCTCCACGCCCGAGATGGCCATGTCCACGAAGCGACGGCGCGCTGCCGGAGCCGCTCTCACCAGCATCAGATCCTCGGGCACGAACAGCACGACGCTGAAGACTCCGAACGCCCCGGCCACGCCCCGGACGGGCTTGGAATCCAGCACGATCTTTCGCAGGACGCCGCCGGGCGCTGCCGCCGCGCCCCGCGACGCCTCGACTGCCAGGCCGGCCACGGGGATCCCCGTGGCCTGAACGGCCTGCCGGACCACCAGCTGCGCCTCGACCGACCGCTCCAGCGAGCGGCTCTGGGACTCGACCGAGATCTGGGCCACCTGGCTGCCTCGCTGCACCAGATCGAGCGGGCGCGTGGTGCGAAACGATCGAAACGCCGAGAGGTAGAAGAGGGCTTCGATCACGTTGGTCTTACCTTGCCCATTGTCACCGAAGAGCACGCACACCCGCGCCGAGGAATCGAGGGTCAGATGAAGGGGCGCGAGGTTCCGCCACCCCACCGCACGAAGGCCGCGAAGTCTCATCCTGGACCCGACGACCTCGACCTCACCGGCACCACCGGGGGAACGGCGCTCAGAGCCGCATGGGCATCACGACGCCCACATAGTCGCTGCCGTCGGCGGGGCGGACCACGCCCGGATCCAGCTCACCTGAGAGCTCGACCCGCACCTCAGCGCACTCTATCTCGCTCAGCACCTCGATGAAATACCGGGCGTTGAACCCGATCTGGACCGGGGCGCCCTTGTAGGGCACGTCGATCTCTTCCCGGGC
>Ga0209849_1000107_pt1 | contig 11757 bp, 12 predicted proteins | sample OrgsoiDNA2013048_FD_185798 | JGI IMG/M metagenome (GOLD analysis project Ga0209849, IMG submission 185798) | Permafrost soil microbial communities from the Arctic, to analyse light accelerated degradation of dissolved organic matter (DOM) -... | ecosystem: Environmental > Terrestrial > Soil >... | reverse complement strand
AGCCGCGGCAGTAGCGTTGGCCGCGCTGGCTTTTGTTGTGCAAGCCGGCGTGGTGATCGCTGTCTATCGCGGCTCCAGGAAGACGCAAGAGAAAGTAAACCAGTTCATTGGACAAGCCGAGCCTATCCTGGCGAAGGTTGGGCCGCTGATCGAAGACGCAATACCGATTTTGGCGAGGATCGCGCCAACCATCGATCGCATCGTGCTGGTGATTGACAAGATTGGTCCCGCCGTGGACAAGGTTGGTCCGGCCTTTGAGAAGATGGGCCCGGTGGCCGACAAAATCGGTCTGATGGTGGATGACGTCGGCAGGGTAGTTAGAACTTCAAACCGGATTCTGGAAGAGAGCCGTCCGCGAGTTGCCGAAATCACCGCCGAAACAGCCGCCATGGCCAGATCGGGGCGGGAACAGGTGGAGCGTCTCGGCGCCCTGATCCACGACGCCGGCCAACGTGCGCAAACCCGGTTGGAGCAGATCGATCAAACCGTGGAGAATACGGTGGAGCAAATCGAGCACGTGGGAGAGTCCCTGAAGCGCGCTGCGCTGCGGCCGGTGAAGGAAGTGAACGGCCTGGCTGCGGGATTTTCCGCCGCGGTGTCTACCCTGGTGCATGGATCCCGAAGATCCTCCGTCGATTCGGCGACGCAGGACGAAGAGATGTTCATCTGAGAGCTTAGAATAGATTCACATCCATGCCGGCGATGAAGTCGATTCCGGGAATTACCAACCTCGGCAGCCTCCGGTCATTCGTCAAAAACAGATCGACACCCGCGTGCGCCGCACTCGCCAAGTGGATCGCATCGGCGGGCGAAACACGGTTCTCCGCACGAATCCGAGCGTAGCGTTCGGCCGTTTCCGCGTTGAACGGGAGCAGTTCCACCCTGGGCGGGCGAATAGATTCCTTAACCTGAGAAGCCAACTCAACCGAACCCTTCTTATAAGGTCCCGTGAGGACTTCACCTATCGTAAAAACACTGGTGCAAAGACTGTCCCTACGCCTGCTCATGGCTGCGAGGATCTCTCGTACACGCAATGTGTGTTCGGGATGTTCCTCGATAAAGTACACGAACAGCATGGTATCCCAATAGATCCGGCTCATTCCTCGTCATCTGATTTGTAAAATCGTTCCCGCTCTCTTCGGATGAACGCTTCGCCTCCGCCAAGGCTTTGGAAAACCTCTTTTCCGATACCCTCTAAGCGAAGTAACCCAAGCAACGGCGATTCCTCTGACTCTGACGGCCGGACGGATTGGGATGGCTTGTCCATCAGTCGATACGTCAGCTTTACCCTGGTGCCTTGACCGGAAGGAGGGCCCTCGATCTTCTCGATCTCCAGGTGGTTCGCCTCGAGAAAGTCTCGCGACTTCAGCGCCTGGCACACTATGGGAACGCGATTATTCAGGCCGAGCGATTTATGCACGTTGCCCGCGACGACTTCCAACTTCGAATCGCCTCTCCGCAAGGCTGGTTCGACGTACTCCAGTCGAACGAATTCCTTGACGCGTTGTGTATCACCTACCATTTAGCTAGAATAGCACATTTATTCAAATAATAGCAATAATAGCACCGTCATTTAGCAACCTTCCGCGTTTAACCGGCGGACCGCCTCGGCCGGCGCCTCATGCAGCATTTCGCGAACGGTGAGGCCCGTTACGGGGTGCCGCAGATCCGGCGCAAGGTCCGCCAGGGGCGCCAGCACGAAGCGGCGTTGGGCCATGCGCGGGTGCGGGATTTCGAGCGCGGCACTGTGGACTACCATTTTTCCATACAGCAGGATGTCGATATCGATGGTTCGCGGACCCTTCGGAAGCGTTCGCACGCGGCCGAGCTCGCGTTCGATCTTGCCGATACGCGATAGCAGTTGCATGGGGAAGAGTTCGGTTTCGGCCTCCGCCACCTGGTTGAGGAACCAGCGTTGGCCCGTGTAATCGACGGGTTCGGTTTCGTAGATTGGGGAGGTGCGGAGGATGCGCAGCCTGTGGGCGGCGAGGCGTTCAATGGCGGCCTGCAGGTTGGCTTGCCGGTCGCCGATGTTGGAGCCCAGGCTGAGGTAGACGGTCTTCACGAATCGAACAATGCGGGTTGATTGTCATTGCGCATTTTGCGTTTCACGTTGAAGTATTCATACGCCAGTTCCGTCGCCACACGGCCCCGCGGCGTGCGGTTCAGGAAGCCGAGTTGAATCAGATAGGGCTCGTACACTTCCTCGATGGTGTCGGCCTCCTCGGAAATGGATGCCGCGATGGTGTTCACGCCCACCGGACCGCCGCGATACTTCTCCAGAATCGTCAGCATGATCTTCTGGTCGATCTCATCCAGGCCGTAGCGGTCCACGTCCAGCAGGTTCAGCGCGGTCTGGGCCACCGATTGCGTGATGCGGCCGTCGGCCCGCACCTGGGCATAATCGCGCACGCGCCGCAGCAGGCGGTTGGCGATGCGCGGCGTTCCCCGGCAGCGGCGCGCGATTTCTTCGGCGGCGCCCTCCTCGGTGGCCACGTTCAGCAGGTGCGCCGAGCGTTTCACGATGGTTTGCAATTCGGGTACCGTGTAAGGATCCAGGCGCAGCACCAGCCCGAAGCGTCCGCGCAGCGGCGCGCTCACCAGGCCTTGCCGGGTAGTGGCGCCGATGGCGGTGAACCTGGGCATGGGCAGCGAATGCGTGCGCGCTCCGGGGCCCACGCCTACCAGAATGTCCACGCGAAAATCTTCCAGCGCCGAGTAAAGCATTTCTTCCACGTCCGGCAGCAGGCGGTGAATTTCGTCGATGAAGAACACCTGGTGCAGGCGAATGTTGCTGAGGATGCCGGTGAGGTCAAGCTTCTTCTGCAACACCGGGCCCGAGGTAGTGGTGAACTGGACCTGCAGTTCCTCCGCGATGATGGACGCGAGGGTGGTCTTGCCCAGCCCGGGGGGGCCATAGAGCAGCACGTGGTCCATGGCCTCGCCGCGCATGCGGGCAGCCTGGATGGCGATCGAGAGGTTTTCTTTGAGCTTGTTTTGCCCGGTAAAATCGGCCAGGCAGCGCGGGCGCAGGCCGGCTTCAAACTGCAAGTCTTCGGCCTGGGGACTCCCGGAAATCAGTTCCCGGTCGGGCATGTGCTACCAGCTTACCTTACCAGTTCCAGGGCCCGGCGAAAGAGCGGCTCGAACTCCGGATACGTGCCGGTGGCCTTGGCTTTGCGGACCGCCGCCTCGGCCTGCGGACGCGCGCACCCCAGGTTGAACAGCGCGGAAAGCACATCCTGATCGACGGGCGAGAGGGCATCCGCGGCCGGCGACGCCGGTTCCTCGCCAGTGGGGGCGGGCAGTTTGTCGCGGAGTTCCAGCACCATGCGCTCGGCGGTCTTCTTGCCGACGCCCGGAATCTTGACCAGGCGATCGACTTCGCCGCGCCGGATGGCGAGGATGAGATCGGCCGCCGCCAGGCCGGAGAGGATCTTCACCGCCAGCGTGGGCCCGATGCCGCTCACCGCGATCAGCTTCTCAAACAAGGCCTTTTCATCTTGCGTAAGGAAGCCATACAGCGAAAGGGCGTCCTCGCGCACGTGAGTGTGGATGCGCAGCCGCACCTCGGCGCCGGCTTCAGGCAAGTGGGTGAAGGTGGACACCGGGATGGTGACGTCGTAGCCCACGCCGCCGGCTTCCACAATGGCCTGGTTCGGATGCTTTTCGAGCAACACGCCGCGCAGCAAAGCAATCATCAGTCTGTATTGTATGCGGGCGGCGTCTACAATGGTTTCTTGGCCAGACGAAGGTTCTTTGTGGATGCGGTGCGCTCAGGCGTGGCGGAACTGCGCGGCGACGAAGCGCGCCACCTGACGCGAGTGCTGCGCGTGGAAGTGGGGCAGCGGTTCGAGATCTCCGATAATCAATCGGCTTTTCTTGCCGAGATTTCGGAAGCGCGCGGAGAGCGCGTGGTCTTCCGCGTCATTGAGGCCCTGGATGCGCCGGCGCCGCCCGTCCACATCGCGTTATGCGCGGCGCTGATCAAGTTCGACCGCTTTGAGTGGATGATCGAGAAAGCTACCGAACTGGGGGTGGAGCGGATCATACCCGTGGAGGCCGCGCGCAGCGAGAGAGGATTGTTCGAGGCCTCGCGGAAACGGACCGAGCGATGGGTACGCATCGCGCGCGAGAGCAGCCAGCAATCGCGCCGCGTGCGAATTCCCGAAATCCTGCCGGCGGCGCCGTTCGAGAAAAGCCTCGCGGAGGAGGCGGACCATCGATACTTTCTGGACGAAGATGCCGCGCCGCCGCTGTTACGTGTAGTGCTGCCGGTGGTGCCGGCCGAGCGGCCCGGCGCCAACCGCATCGCCGTGCTGATTGGTCCGGAAGGCGGATGGACCAGCGCAGAGCGCCAGCTTGCCATAAGCGCCCGATGGCAACCGGCTTCACTCGGACCCCAGGTGCTCCGCGCGGAAACCGCCGCATCCGCCGCCATCGCCATCCTGGTTAGTGCATGGGGTTAATGCATGGAGTTAACGCATGGGGTTTATGCATGGGCACTAGAATAAAAGGAAAGGAAGCGAAATCTTCGTGGAACTGTCGTTAGACATTGTCTTAATCGTCGTTTTTACTTTTGTCCAGTGGAGAATCACCGGGTTACTGCTGGCCTCCGCAGATCGGAATATAGCTGGAGCCGGGCGCCGGGCTGCGCGTACTGGCATCTTCCTGTTTGACGTTCTGGTAGCCGTCAGCTATTCATTTACATTTTCCCCGCTGCTGGGGCGGTTGAGAATTCCCGGACGGATCGGATTGGTGATGGCCGCCGCCGCCCTGGCGTACCTGATGACGGCCACCGCTGTACTGGGTTTGCATTGGGTTCTGAGCGTCATCCGGAAGCACCTGCAGGCGGATACCAACCCGGGCCGGCGGCGCGCGCTCAACGTGGCGGGCAATGTGCTGATGGCATCGCCCTTCGTCGTTATGGGATATGGCGCGCTGGTGGAGCGCACGGATTTCCGGGTCCGCGAAGTGGATGTGCCGGTGCCTGGTCTGCCTCACGATCTGGACGGCTTGCGCGTGCTGCATCTGAGCGACATCCACCTCAGCGCATTTCTCAGCGAATCGGAATTGGCGAGGGTGATTGACGCGTCCAACGAACTGCGGCCCAACCTGGCGGTGGTCACCGGCGACCTGATTTCCTCTCACACCGACCCGCTCGACGCCTGCATCCGGCAACTTGCGCGCATCAAAGCCGACGCCGGCATCCTGGGTTGCCTGGGCAACCACGAGGTGTACGCCAAGGTGGAAAAACGCACCGTGGAAATGGGCGCGCGCGCCGGCGTGCAGTTCCTCCGCGGGGAGGCGCGGCAGCTCCGCTTTGGAGGTTCCGTACTCAACGTGGCCGGCGTGGATTTCCAGTCCACCCGCGAAAAGCGCCGGTACCTGCAAGGCGCCGAACGCCTGGTAGTGCCGGGCGCCATGAACCTGCTGCTGGCTCATAATCCCGACGTGTTCCCAGTGGCGGCCCGTCAGGGATACAATCTCCTCCTTGCGGGTCATACGCACGGCGGCCAGATCACGGTCGAAATCCTGGATCAATCCATCAATCCCGCCCGTTTCTACACGCCCTATGTTTATGGGCTCTACCGTTCGGGAGCGGCGGCCGCATATGTTACGCGCGGTATCGGAACCATCGGCATCCCGGCGCGCGTCGGAGCGCCTCCTGAAATATCCGTTTTGCGCCTCAGAAAGGTATAATCCTTTCGTCCCCGTGCGCTACCTCATACTGAGCGACCTGCATGCCAACCGCGAAGCCCTGGACGCCGTGGTCCGCGAGGCCGAGGGCCGTCACGACCGCGCGATCTGTTGCGGAGACCTGGTAGGCTACGGCGCCGATCCCAACTACGTGGCCGGTTGGGCGCGGGCGAACTGCGCCGTGGTGGTTCGCGGAAATCACGACCGCGCATCTACCGGGCAGGACGATCTGGAGTGGTTTAACCCCGTGGCGCGCGCCGCGGCGGTCTGGACGCTCGAAAACCTTTCCGCCGATAATGCCGGCTACATTCACGACCTGCCCCAGGGCCCCGTCCTGGTGGATGATTTTGAGGTGGTGCACGGCTCGCCTTTCGATGAGGATGAATACGTGTTGGCCGCCGGAGAGGCCGGCCTGGCATTCGGTTACCTGGAGAGCCGCCTGGCATTCTTCGGCCACACGCACGTGCAGGGCGGCTTCATTTGGAACCAGTCGCGCGTGGAAACCATCGCACGCACGTCCGCGCGAAGCGACCGCCAGTTAATGGAAATCGACCCCGCGTGCGCCTACCTGATCAACCCCGGCTCCGTGGGCCAGCCCCGCGATGGAGACCCGCGCGCGGCATACGCGATCTATGATTCGGACGCCCGCATGCTGACGTATTGCCGCGCGCCTTACGACGTGGAGTCCGCGCAAAAGAGAATCCGGGAGGTTGGGTTGCCGCCGATTCTGGCAGACCGGCTCTCGGTAGGACGGTAGCCGCGGCCGGAGATTTTCAATCCGAGGTTAGCGTCAACCGCAACGGAGCCGAAGCCACACCGCCGCACTCTACCCGGAAGAGATGGTCACCCTTAGCATAACCGCGCGAGATCGCTGCATTGATCTGGCGGAAGCCTCGCTCGTCGGGCTCCCCCACCCAGGTAACCGGAAGGCGGGAGTCGCCCAGCAGGACGTGAATGTTGTAGTAATCGCAATTCTCCGGCAGCCCCTCCACCCAACAGCTTGCGTGCGCGCCCTCTCTTTCCCCGATCTCGCCGCTCTGCCAGGTCGCGGAGTCGTAAACGCCATGCACCGTGATTCGCTCAACCGCCAGTGGAATGTCGATGGCGATCCGCAGATCCTGGCTGAACCCGCTATCCTTCAGCCGAAGCCGCACGTGGTTCCACCCGGCGGGCGATCCCGGAGGCAGGCGGAAATTCGCGGCGTACCTGCCGTCCCCTTCCCCCTTTATATACACGGCGGGCGCGCCGAACCCGGCCACCTCCAACCGCAGGTCCTCCAGCCGAACGGATTCGGCCGTGGTGCGGAACCAGCACGTAAGGTAGTCATCCCGCTTGGAGGCCATGTTCCTGCCGAAGGTAATGGAGTTGACCACGCTGACCAGTTCCGGTGGCTCCATCGCCGGCCGGGCGGGCTCCGGTTCCCACCTTCGATGGCACGCGACAGCCGCGTTAAAACGGTCCACGCCCACCAGTTCCACGCGAGCGAATCCGGTGGCCCGGCACATCGCCATCAGGGCCCCGACGCTCGGTCCGAACCAGTTGTCCATCTGCCCGTTTAACTCATCCGTCTCGTAAAACTCCAGTGTCGGGATCTCGCCCTGGAATTCCCGCCACGTGTCGCCGTCGGTCACAAACGTTTCGACGATCGCCACGTCGGTGGCCAGGCCGCAGACAATCTCCAGGGCCAGGAAAGGATGCTTTACGTGATACAGCACGCCCAGGCACAAGACGATATCGAACTTCCCCAGCCCCGCGGCCGGAAGCTCATACAGGTCGAGATTCCGGTAGTCGGCCTTTGACCCTAGCGTGCGATGGATGTGGAGGTAATGCGGAATCTCCACGCAGTCTACCGAAGTCACTTCAGCGCCGTGGCGCTCCGCCTCGAAGCTGAACCAGCCGTCCCACGCCCCGATGTCCAGAACCCGCTTGCCCGTCAAGTCGGCTGGAACCGGGTAGCGTTCCCACCGTTTGCGCTGCCAAACCAGGTCCATGACACCCTCGATCACGGTGCCATCCGGCAATTCGAAGCTGTGGTACCAGCCCTTCCGCGCGAGGTCGGCGCTGAAATCGTTCAGTTTCCGGCGTTTCTCCCTGAGCGACAACTCCTGCGGGGCCATTACTCATTCATACCGCAGTGCGTGCATCGGGTCAATTCACGGCCTGCCGCTCCCGGCGCACCACTCGCCCGGGCTTGGCGCCGGTATGCTCGCCGTCGCGAATCACTGCGACTCCATTGACCCACACCTCCGAAACCCCCGTCGCGTACTGCATCGGCTTTTCGAATGTAGCGTGGTCCTGAATCGTCCGCGGATCGAACACCACGACATCCGCGAAGTAGCCTTTCCTCAGCATTCCGCGCCGGGCGATTCCGAGATTGGATGCCGGAAGGGAAGTCATTTTGCGCACGGCCTCCTCCACGGGCAACCGTTTCTCGTCGCGCACGTACCGCGCATAAACGCGGGCGAAGTTGCCATAAGCTCGCGGGTGCGCGCTCGATTTCAGAAAGACTCCGTCGATTCCGCGTGAATCCTCGTCCGACGCGAAACTCACCCACGGAAGCGCGATCTGGCGCCGCACGTTGTCTTCGCTCATCAGGAAGTAGACCGTCCCCACCCGCGAATCGTCCTCGATTACCAGATCCATCGCGGCTTCCTCCGGAGAAGTGTGGCGCAGACGCGCGACCTCGCCGAGCGTCTTGCCCGTCAGCGCCTTCAGCTTCTGGCTCTTGAAACCGATCAGCAACACCTTTTCCGGCGATCCCGTGGCCAGATACAGGTTGTCCCACCGGCTGCCTGGCGCCCGCATTTCCTCCTTCACGCGCTTCCGGATCGAGGGGTCCTCCAGGCGCTTCCGCCAGGCTTCCAACCCCCCTTCCTGTACCCACGGCGGCATGGATGCATCCAGACCCGTGGCGCCGGCCGTGTAGGTATACATATCGGCAGTGATCCGCAAGCCCGCGGCTCGTGCATCTTCCACTTTGCGGATCACCTCGGGAAGCCGGTTCCAGTTCTTTTCCCCCGACACTTTCAGGTGGTAGATCTCCGCCGGAATCTTAGCCTGCCGCGCGATCGAAATCAACTCGTCGATGGCCTCCATCTCGCCGTCGCCCTCGTTCCGGATGTGCGAGACGTAGATCCCGCGATACCGCGCGGCCACCTCGGCCAGGGCCACGAGTTCGTCAGTCCGGGCGTACGTCCCCGGCTGGTAGATCAAGGCCGAAGCCACTCCCAGAGCTCCGTCCTCCATCGCCTTCGCGGTGAGCTTGCGCATCTGGTCGAGTTCCGCGGGAGTCGGCGCCCGGTTGGCCCGTCCCAACACGTTCACCCGCGGCGTCGCCGCTCCCAGGAAGGATGCGATGTTGGTCGAGATGCCGCGCCGTGCCAGGGTATCGAGCCCTTCCGCCAAGGTATGCCACGTGACGTCGTAATGGAGATCGATTTCCTGCTTCTCGTACTCCGCTCGCATCGTGGCGTTCAGCGGCCCCATCGATTCGCCTTCGCCGAAAATCTCCAGCGTCACCCCCTGCCGGATGTCGCTTTGCGAGCGGCCGTCCGCAAACAGACCCCACTCCGAGCTCATCATGTTGAGGAAGCCAGGCGCGATCACCTGGCCGCGGACATCCCGCTCGGTCTTCCCGCGGGCATCGCCCAAGTCCCCCACCTTGGCGATCGTGTCACCGTCGATGGCCACGCCGCCTGCCACGCACGGAGCGCCGCTGCCATCGCAAACGCGGCCATTTCGCAGGACCACATCGTACCGCGGCGCGCGGGCGCACGAACTGAGAAAAATCGCGGCGGCGAATGCCACGGACAGCCGGGCGAGATTCTTCAAAAGACCTCCTCTTCGGCTCTACCAGCGGAACCCGCTAATTCAGGAAATAAGTCCGGTACAGCGTGTCCCGCTGCTTCGGCACAAACCCGGCATCGCGAATGATCCGGCGCAGTTCTTCTTCGGTGGTGCGGTGATGCGCGCCGGCCGCGGAGACCACGTTCTCTTCGATCATGATGCTGCCCACGTCGTTTCCGCCGAAGCGCAGGCCAAGCTGGCAGGTCTTCAATCCCTGCGTCACCCACGAGCTCTGCACGTTCTCGAAATTGTCCAGATAGATGCGCGAAATCGCCAGCGTTTGCAGGTATTCCACCGCCGTCGCCTCCTCCTTCACGAAGTGGCCGAGCGAAGTATTCTCGCGCTGGAAGGTCCACGGGATGAACGCAGTGAAGCCGCCGGTCTCCTCCTGCAGATTGCGGACCAGCTCCAGGTGGTTCATGCGCTGCTCGATGGTTTCGCCGCAGCCGAACATCATGGTGGCCGTGGTCCGCATGCCGAGCTGGTGCGCCGTGCGGTGCACATCCATCCAATCCTGCGTGCGGCACTTCAACCGGCTGATGCGGTGGCGCACGGCGTCGTCCAGAATTTCGGCGCCGCCGCCCGGAATGGAATCGAGACCCGAATCCATCAGCCGCTGGATGGTGTCGCGCAGGCTCAGGCCGCTCACTTCCGCGATGTTGGTCACCTCGGGCGCCGACAGGCAATGCAGATGAATCGGGTAGCGCGCCTTGATGCTTCGGAAAAGGTCTTCGTACCACTCGATCTTCAGATCGGGATGCAGACCTCCCTGCATCAGCACGCCGGTGCCGCCCAGATCCAGCGTCTCCTGAATCTTGTCGAAGATCGCTTCCTTCGGGAGCAGGTAGCCCTCGGCGTGGCCCATGGGCCGGTAGAAGGCGCAGAAGCTACAGTACTCCGTGCAGAAATTCGTGTAGTTGATGTTGCGGTCGATGATGTAGGAGACCACGCCTTCGGGGTGCCATTTACGGCGCACCGCATCGGCCTCCATGCCGATGCCGATCAGATCGCCGGAACCAAATAAATCGAGCGCTTCTTCACGTGTGATCATAGGGCGGATCACTTCAGGATAGCAACATGTTCCGCGGCTTGCCGCTCAAGAACGCCGCGATATTTTCCATCGCCGCATCCATCAGGCGCGATCTGGCTTCCTTCGTGGCCCACGCGATGTGCGGAGTCACCAGGCAATTCTTCGCCGCCAGCAGCGGATTGCTCTCCGCCGGCGGCTCCACCGACAGCACGTCCAGGCCCGCCCCCGCAATGCGGCCTGCGTTCAGCGCATCCGCCAGATCCGCATCCACCACCAGCGGCCCGCGTGACGTATTGATCAGGAACGCAGTGGGCTTCATCAGCTCGATGCTGCGCGCATTAATCATTCCAAGGGTCGCGGGAAACAACGGCGAATGCAGGCTGACCACGTCGGATTCCCGCAGCACTTCCTCCACCGTGGCCCAGCGGAACGCGGGATACGCGGGCGCTTCGCCCCGATACGTGTCGTTGGCGATCACCCGCATGCCCATCGCGTCCGCAATGCGCGCGGTCTGCCGCCCGATGCGCCCGAACCCGACGATCCCCATCGTCTTCCCCGCTAGTTCCATGAGCGGCGATTTCCAGAATGACCAGTCGGCGCTGCGCGACCACTCGCCCGCGCGCACCGCATCGGCGTGCAGCCTCACATTGTGGCAGAGTTCCAACAGCAGCGCGAAGACGAACTGCGCCACCGAAGCCGTCCCATACGTGGGGATGTTCGAAACCACGATGCCCTGCTGCCTGGCGGCTTCCACATCCACCACGTTATATCCCGTGGCCAGCACGCCGATGTAGCGCAGTTCCGGAAGCTCGCGCAGTGTGGCGGCAGTCAGCGGCGTCTTGTTGGTGAGCGCGATGGCGGCCCCGGCGGCACGGCCTGCCACCTCCCGCTCAGCCGTGCGGTCGAACACTTCCACCTCGCCGAGCCTGCGCAGCGCATCCCAGGAAAGGTCGCCGGGATTCACGCAGTATCCGTCCAAAACCACAATCTTCATGCATCGCCTCCAAAACTGTGAACCGTCACGCTTGCTCCAAATCCTGCGCCAGCGCCGCCAGCAGCGCTTCGCGGCCCGCATTCAGGTAAAAATGGCCGCCGGGAAAAATGCGCACGGCGAAGGAATCCGAAGTCTGCCGCGCCCAGGCTTCCAAATGTTCGGGCGCCACATTCGGGTCCCCGGCGCC
>Ga0209849_1000105_pt1 | contig 11804 bp, 6 predicted proteins | sample OrgsoiDNA2013048_FD_185798 | JGI IMG/M metagenome (GOLD analysis project Ga0209849, IMG submission 185798) | Permafrost soil microbial communities from the Arctic, to analyse light accelerated degradation of dissolved organic matter (DOM) -... | ecosystem: Environmental > Terrestrial > Soil >... | reverse complement strand
AGCGGCGATGGGGTGCTGTTCGTGGGCGACCACATCTATGGCGACATGTTGCGGTCACGCAAATCCTCCAGCTGGCGAACCGCCATGATCGTGCAGGAGCTCGAGCACGAGATCAGCACCACCGACCGGCTCAAGACCAAGCTCGGCGATCTGGATCAGCTCGACGCGCGGCTGAACCAGCTGGACGCGGCGTTGAATGAACGTCAGTCCACCATGAAGAACCTGCAACGCCTGGACACCGATGATCCCGTGCCCGGAGGGCTCGACCTGCCAGCGGCCCAGCGCGCCGTCAAGACCGACATCGAGCGTCTGCGCATGGAGCTCAAGCGCGCGCACGCTGAACATCGCGCCATCGAGAAGGAGACCGATCTGGCCTTCAATCCCCACTGGGGGCCGATCTTTCGCGAGGGGTACGAGATCAGCAAGTTCGCCGAGCAGGTCGAGGCCTACGCCTGCGTCTACACCAGCCGCGTCTCGAACCTGAGATTCTATTCGCCCATGCAATACTTCCGGGGCCCGCGCGACCGCATGCCTCACGAGCGCCTCTGACCCGGAGGCCGTTCCCCTCTCCACGAATGCGGGAGAGCAGGGCTGAGGGATCCCCACGAACGCGCCAGCGAACGCGAACACTTAGCCCCGTCAGATCTGCACCTCGCCCCGCTTGCGGGGAGAGGTGCATCAGAGGCAGCATGAATCCGGCGACGAGCCCTCACTCAGCAATGATCGTCCCCGACCCACCCATCTCCTTCGGGAGATCCTTCTGCTTGGGGAGCCCATCCTTGATGGGCAAGACGCGCTCGGCGTAGTTCACGTGCAGGGCGGGCTCGAAGGGGAGCTCCGGGAGGATCGCGGCGTACACATCCGCCAGGCCCCAGGCGTGGGCGTGTACCAGCGATCCGAGGACCAGCTCCCCATCCCGATCGATCCCTGAAGCCGGGGATGAAGTCGGTGATAATGTCCGCTGGTGAGCCCCGCTTCACACGACCGGGTGAGAGAGATCATGGCGCGTCTCGGTCTGGTCCCGCACCCCGAGCGCGGTTTCTTCGTGGAGACCTACCGCGCCGCGACCACCGTGTCGGCGGCGACCCACCCGGGACCTCGTTCAGCCGGGACCGCCATCTACTTCCTGATCACCGCCGACGCACCCGCCACCACCCTTCATCGCCTGCTCTCGGACGAGATCTTTCATCTCTACGAGGGAGGACCGCTCGAGATCCTCCTCCTCCTGCCCGACGGTCGCTCGGACGTCGCGCGACTGGGCCTCGATCTCGCCTCGGGCGAGCGGCCGCAGATCGTCGTTCCCGCCGGGGCCTGGTTCGGCACCGAGCTTGCGCCCGGGGTCTCGCATTGCCTGGTAGGCTGTACCGTGGCCCCCGGTTTCGAGTTCGCCGACTTCGATCTGGCGGAGGGGCCCGAGCTGGCGGCTCGCTTTCCAGCCGCGGCGAAGCGGATCGCACGCATGTCACGCGCGCGCCCGCCCACATGAACAGGCGAGCACGCGGTCGAACCGCTCCGTGGCAGCGCGCGAAACGACGGACGATTTCGGCCGTTTCGTTTCGATGGTCGGGAGAGACGCGCTCGTTTGAATCGCCGAGCTTGGACTCGCGGCTCGACCCCATCGAAAGCGGGGCCGCGCCCTTCCGAAGGACTTTGCTTTGCGGTTGAAGGGGGGGCAGATTGGCTTGGTGGGTTTCATGCCAAGAGCCCAGAGGATCTCTTCGTGGCCGGTGAAGGTGGATCTCGTGCACCGAAACGACTTGCCCGAGCTTCGGAGTCGAGGTGCGGTGCATCCCCTTCCGTCCAACCAGGCTTGGTATCTGCTCCAAAGCTTCCTGTGGGGAAACACCCACCAGTTAAGGACGTTTGCGGAGTCGAGATCCCTCTTTGACACCCCCTTGTACCGAATTGGCGATGTCGCTCTGCAGACTCGGTTCGAACGGTTGATCGCGGAGAACGAGCTGGTGGCGGTGCGTGCGCCTCGGTCTGGGTCGGATCAGAGGCCGGGCGTGAAGATCGAGCTTGTGACTCCCGGGCCGGATTTTGCAATTTCCGCAGAGCCTGCGATGCCCACCATCAAGGTCCGGCTGACCGGACCGGCGCTGCCCCCTGCGAGAAATCCGCTGGATCGGTTGCTGCCGTCGCGGCCCACGCCTGTGGTTTGTGATTGGACCGTCAGCTGGCCCTCGACTGCCGGGGATTGCCCAACGGTCCGCAGCGGGCCATCACTCATTCGGAGATCACGGTGCGGACGACGACGCCCGAGCTGACCATCCCGTTCACCGAGATCCGGGGCGGCATGCTGTCCATCAAGGTCGCCGTGCAGGTGGGAACGCATGACCCTGTTGTCACGGCGGAGCTGAGCTCGGTAAACGGTCAGCCGGTGCGCGTGCTCGGGACCAATCCCTCGAGGGCGCAGCTCCACGCCGCCCTCCCGACCAGGGCCCTGCGCCTGATCATTCAGACCGAATCCGGTTGCAGGCAATTCGTCGGCGGGTTCCCCCTCTTCAGCCAGGACAACCTCGGTGGCGTTGGCTTGCTCCAGATCACGAGACCCACACCGAGCGACGATGAGGTCTGGGACTGGCGGGCCAACGTGAAGGCCGCCATCGCGCTCTTCGAGGAGAAGCTGGCGACTGCCCGAGCCTTTCCCCGCCAGGTCCGGGCGAGCTCGAATTTCGAGGTTTTGGTAAAGAAATACAACACAGCGCGCAAGGACGCCGGGGAGTCCGAGCTTAAGATCGCTCTGCCCGATTTCACCCAGGAGCAGGTCGAGCTCGATGCCATCCGCGGATACAACGGATACGCGGGAACCGACTACTTCTTGGGGCCAAAGCATCTGCATGAGTACCGGGTTCGCCTCCGAGATAACCCGGACAGCCCTCTACCGGATCTGGTTGTCAGAGAGGACGCAAACGGTAGCACTGGAACGCTGGAATGGGAGCGGACTCCAACAGGGATCCGGCCAGGTGGCCGCGGTCCATACGTGGACCATGTGCTCAGTCATGAGGATTTCTGATTGCGCGGGGTCGGAAACCGGGTGCGTTTCCCGTTTGCACTGTGGGCTGTCCTGCTGTCGACGGCGGGATGCCCGGCCGGGTGCGGACAACGTCCGGCGCTGTCACCGCGCCGCGCTTCGCCCGCGCTATCCCCGCCATCCCCTCGTGAACCTTTCCTCTATCTTTACGGCTGCGATCCCTATTTTGATCGCGTCGACATGACCGCATCGCAGGCGGCGGGAACGTGGGCCCTGGACAAGCTCGTACCAGACCTCGTGTTGCCCGTCAGCCACACGGATGGATGCGCCATACATTCTCCCGTGTTCGAGCCCCTTAGCGGCCGGATGTTCGTTGCGGCGCCGCAGACGTCGTCAGAGAATGCCGCGGGCCAGCGTTTCGATTCGATCGTCGGATTTCAACTTCCGTCCTTTCAGGTGACGGACGTCATTGGCGCCAACTGGTCTCTGGAGGATCCCGTCTCCATCCTTGTGACCGACGATTCGAGGCTGCTGGCGAGCAACTTCAGGGAAGACGCGTGGCCGGGGGTGGGCAACGGCTACATCATCTCGACGGATATCTCCCGGCCCGGCCAGGCCCGACGCCTGGACAAGACGGATGGCGTCTCGTTCTCCCTCGATGCTCGATACAAGGACGGGATCATCTGGGACGGCATTCGCGCGGTCCAGTTCCAAAATGGTCGACCCACACAGCAGACAATCGATCTAGATGAACTATGGGCGAGACCGCTAGGCGCTCCCCTTCTGCCCTTTGTTACGCCAATTTCGCCTGTGGTCGACAAGCCATTCGTCGTGAACTGGTTTCTAGGTGGTTACAACAATCGCGTCCTTTTTATCTTGGAGGGAGTGCGGGCGACCCCCATGACCTTCGTCCTCGGGACCATTGCTCCTCTGTCGGTACGAGTAATCACCTTCAAGGTTTCAGGTCCGGCTTACCCTTACCTGATCGACGAGGGCCACCGGATCCTGATCATCGAGCGAAGCAACGGGGAGGACACCGGTCGGCTGATCACCATCGACGCTGATACAGGGGCTGTCCGCAAGGACTGGCACGTGGGGGAGCTGCAGTTGCCTCCGGTCTACTACCTGTGCGCCAAGGACGACCTGTTGCTCTTCGGATCTGGGAAGTCGCTGCTGCTCGTCCGCGAGGGCTCCTCGAAGGTGACGACGGTACGGGTGCCAAGGGAGATCGATACCTACGCCCGATGCCTGTTCGCCACGCGATGAGGCGCCGGGTGGTCCCGCACCAAGACCCAGCCGATTCGATGGCCGATTCGCGGATCAGGGGGGGCAGGCAGGCATCGGGACCGGCGACGGGAGCGGCGACACCGATGCTGGGTTCGCGGTCGATGGCAATGGGGGAGCGGCGGAAGCAGTCGATGGCAGCGTCGAGGATTCCCCGATCGGGCATCGGGCGCCTTCCCCTGGTGGACGGACGCCCATCTCAAGATCCGATTCTTCCGGCCGCTGGCCAGCGTTCTGGTGTGGGTCGATCACCGTCTGTTCGGGTACGACCCCTTCGTCCCGCACGTTTTCTCCCTGGGTTGGTGGATGGCGGCCGTGATCGCGATGAGCTTCCTTTATCGACGGTGCTTGCCCCCCCCTCGCGGCCATCCTGGCCACCGCGGTCTTCGCGCTCTCGCCCTGCCATTCGACCCCGCTCGTCTGGTTGGCGAACCGCGGCGTCCTCGTCACCCTGGTATTCGGATCCCTTGGGTTGCGTTCGTATCTCGGGTGGCGGGACAGGCCATGCGTCGCCAGGGCCATCATGAGCGGGTTGCTGTTTCTCGCTGCATTCCTCTCCGGTGAACATGCAGCAGCTATCCTGGGCTACGTCCTCGCGATCGAAAGCACGGGGCCGCGGCGATCCGCTCGGCGCAGGCTCCTCGGCCTCCTGCCGTTCTTGATTCCGGGCGCGGCCGTGTCGGTGCTCAGCGCTCTCCTCGGGTACGGCACCCGCTCTTCCGGTTACTGCGCCTGCTGCGTGCCCCCTCCGAAGCACGGGCGGCAACCAGGCTGGCCATCGAGGTCGAAGCTGACTACGACCGGCGTTTTCGCCAGATCGTCGATCGCCTTCAACCCACCGAGTCGATGGTGATGCTGGTGAGGGCCGAGTTGCCGCCCTCGGTATTCTGGACGCCTTTCCTCTTCAAGAATCATTCGCCCGTCCGCTGGTTCGTGGTCGGTCAACACGGCGGAGCAGTCGTGGTGGTACGAACCGGCCCGCGATCCATCGATGTGTTGCGCGAAGGGGGGCCCCTCATGCCCTGCGGTCCCGAGGATGTGGTCAACACCAAGGGAATACCGGCCGGCGCTGTCGTTGAATTTCCCGGTCTCCGGGCCACCATCCTTTCCACCGAAGGAAACGAATGTCCCTCCCACGTCGCTTTCGACCTCGACAGAGATCTGGACGCCGGCACCGTACTGTGGGTGGTCGAGGGTCCCGGCGGCTTCCAGCACGTCACCCCGCCCGGGGTGGGGGTGGGCGTACGCCTCGCGCCATGACGGCCGCAAAGATGGGCCCGTGCCCTGGTTGACCTTCACCAAGGCTGCCGTGGAGCCACCAAGGCGATCGATTGATCGGAGCACCATCGTCCGATAGAGCCGCTCTGGCGGGCCTGGGTCAGCCGTGTATCATCCCCGTGCGGCATGACCTTCAAGCGACGCGCGCTCGGTGCCCTGACCAGGGCCGAATTGTTGGAGATCGGGAGGGGGCTGGAGCTGGAGGTCAGCACCGGGATGCGCCTCGACGAGCTGATCGATGCGGTGGCGGGCAGCAAGCGGGCCACGCTGGAGCGCATCTTGCCGACGCTGTCGCGCGACACGCTGAAGTCGATCTGCTTCGCGGTCGGTGAGCCGGCGGAGGGGCGGGAGAAGCAGGTCATCATCGATCGGATCCTGACCGCGTCGGGTGCCGACGAGCGGCCCCCCGCTAAGGGCAAGGTGGGCCAAGTGGGAAAGGCCGGCAAGGTGGACAAGGAGGACGCCGAGGCGGCAGCCGCGGCGCCGTTCGCATTGAGATCGCCGGCCCCGCCGCAGCCATCGCTTCCCTTTGTCGCGTTGCGTGCCCCTGTGGCGGCTGTTCCGGATCCGGTCCTGCCGCCGCCGCCCCCGGCCCGGCCGCGTGCGGACCCGCCGGACGAGCAACCGGCGTCAGCGGCGGCGCAAACGCCATCTGCCACCCCGGTGGCGCGGGCGGCGGCGACCCGCGAGATCACCTTGGAGGTCACCGCGCGCAAGCCGCGGCTCGCGTGGCAGGGCATGTGGCGCAAGGAGGCGGCGGTGTCGGTGCCCTCGCAGGTGGTGGAGATCGTGCGGCCGGGGCGCGCGGTGGATCGGGGTCTCGTGCTGAGCGGAACCGACGCGCGGACGGTCGAGGCGCGGGATACGGCAGGGTTGCCGGCGAACCGGCTCATCTGGACCAACGACAACCTGGTGGCCTTGCAGACGCTGCTCGACGAGAAGGATCCCGTCACGCGCGACTGGCGCTACCGGGGCAAGGTCGATCTCGTCTACATCGATCCGCCCTTCATGGTGAACAACGACTTCCGGGCCGACAACACCGTGGACATCGACCTCGACGACGAGGCGCACGTTCGGGTGAAGAAGGAGCCGTCGCTGGTCGAGATCCTCGCCTACAAGGACACCTGGCGGCAGGGGTTGGACAGCTTCCTGACGATGTTGCGGCGACGGCTGGAGCTACTGAAGGAGCTACTGGCACCGACGGGGAGCATCTACGTGCACCTTGATTGGCACGCTGTGCACTACGTAAAGGTGTTGATGGACGAGATCTTCGGATACGAGAGTCTCGTAAACGAGGTTATCTGGCAGAGACAGACTTCTCACAACGATCTGGCCCAGGGAGCACGGCATCTGGGGCGCGTCCACGACACGATTCTGGTGTACGGAACATCGGATACCCCCTTTGTCGCGCCCGTCTACGCGCCCTACGACGGAAGCTACGTTCGATCCCACTACGGAATGGTGGATGAAAGGGGACAGCGATTTCAGTACGGCGATCTAAGCGGCCCAGGTGGGGCTGCAAAAGGGAATCCGTAGTACGAACTGTTTGGTCACACCCGCTACTGGCGATTTCGTGAGGAACGCATGAGGGAACTCATGAAAGACGGGCGCGTTGTTCAGCCATCGCCGGGTGCACTGCCTCGTCAGAAGCGTTTGCTCGATGAAATGCCCGGCCTTCCCCTTCAGGACGTTTGGTCAGACGTGAGTCCGATAAATTCGCAAGCTAAAGAGGCTCTCGGCTATCCCACGCAGAAGGTCGTCACGCTGCTGGAGCGAATAATTGGCCTATCTTGCCCGCCCAGAGGCCTCGTCCTGGACTGTTTCCTCGGTTCAGGGACCACGGCTGAGGCCGCCGAACGCTTGGGCCGTCGCTGGATCGGGATCGACAACGGCAAGTACGCCGTCCATCTCGCGCGCAAGCGCCTCATCCAGCTTCACGGCCAGCCGCGCCCACCCGAGAAGCCGCAGCACGACTACGTCGAGTGCGACAAGTGCAAGAACATCGAGCGCAAGGAGAAGCCGCAGCGGAGCCCCGGCACGTTCAGCGTTCGCCCCTTCACCGTCGAGAACATGGGCGTTTACCAGCGCGCCGAGGCGTGGCAAGACTTCCAGACCCGCCGCTCGGTCTACCGCGACGAGATGGTCCGCGTGTTCGGCGGAGAGCCGGTGGCGCACTCCCCGCTCCTCCACGGCCGCAAGGGCAGCACCTGGATCCACGTGGGCCCGCTCGACGGCCCCATCTCGTCGGGGCAGGTCTGGAACATCGCGCGCGAGGCCCAGCACACGACATCCAAGGCCGTCACCATCCTGTCTGCCGACTTCGACACGCTCTCGGGCAGCGAGAAGGAGGACGTCCAACTCAAGACCGGCGTCACGGTCACCATCCGCGTGATCCCGGCCCAGGCCATCGACGAGGTCCGCCGCCGCATCCAGCTCCTCAACCGCCCGCCCGACGCGCCCGTCGAATCGATGGCCATCCCAGCCTTCTACGCGCCGCTTTCGATCGTGCTCTCGCCCCAGCTCTCCGGCCGCACCGTCAAGCTGTACCTCGAGCGGTGCGAGGTGGACATCGAGTCGTTCCTGTCGAGCCAGCGCCCATTGCTGAAGCCGGTCACCGACGCCATGACCACCACCGCGCGTCGCAAGGCGGAATCCGAGGCCGAGAAGTGGACCGCGCGCGAGGCCGAGCTGAAGACGTGGCTGCAGAAGGCGAACAGCTGGCAGAAGTTCGTCGACTTCTGGGCCATCGACTGGAACTATGGGACCCGGGTTGGCCAGGACGACAAGCCCATCTTCGAGACCGACTGGCAGAGCTTCCGCCTGCGCAAGTCCAAGGGCGAGACCGAGCCGCTGATCTTCGTCGCCGAGCTCAAGTACCCCGACCCCGGCCAGTACCGGATCGCCGCCCGCGTCACCGACGTGTTCGGAAACGACGGCATCGCCACCGTCAACGTCGAGGTGAAATGATGGCCCCGGCGACCCCTCCGCTGTCCTTCGATCGCCTGGTCGCCGCGATAGGTCAGGCGAATGCCGAGCTATCGGCGCAGGCGTCGCGGGCGGTCAACAGCAGCCTGACCCTACGCAACTGGCTGATAGGATTGAATATTGAAGAATACGAGCGTCACGGTATCGATCGCCAAGACTACGGGGACAAGCTCCTCGATCGGCTCTCCGAGTCGCTGAAGCAGAGGGGCGTGTCGCGCTGCGACCGGCGTGAGCTGTACCGCTACCGGCAGTTCTATCTGGCCTACCCTCAGATTGTGGAGACGCTGTCTCCACAATTGGCGAAGGCCCTCCTGCCAGAACGACAGGCCCAGATTCGGGAGTCACTGACTCCCGAATTGGCGAGGGCCCTCCGACCAGGGCTGGGCGCCGAGATTCGGGAGACAGCGTCTCCCGAATTGGGCGGGCAGGTCCGGCCAGGCGGGACTGAATCGCACGCCAACATTGTGGAGACACCGACTCCACAATTGGGCGTCGACGCTGCCGAAATCTTGACCAAGCTCTCGTTCAGCCACATCGCCGAGTTGCTGCAATGCGACGATCCGACCAAGCGCGCTTTCTACGAGCTCGAGTGCATCCGGGGCAACTGGTCCGTCCGCGAGCTGAGGCGGCAGATCGCCAGCCTCTATTACGAGCGCTCCGGGCTGTCGAAGGACAAGGCGACGCTGGCGGCGCTGGCTCAGCAGGGCGTCGAGCGTGCCGAGATCGCCTTGAACATCCGCGACCCCTACGTCTTCGAGTTCCTGGGGTTGAAGCCCGAGGAGGTCATGAGCGAATCCCGACTCGAGGACCAGCTGCTGGACAAGCTCCAGCACTTCCTGCTCGAGCTCGGCCATGGGTTCTGCTTCGAGGCCCGCCAGAGGCGCATCCTGATCGGCGACAGCCACAACTTCGTCGATCTGGTCTTTTACCACCGCATTCTGAAATGCCACGTCCTGGTCGAGCTGAAGGCCGCCGCCTTCAACCACGAGAACATCGGCCAGCTGAACACCTACGTCAGCTGGTACCGCAAGAACATGATGACCGAGGGCGACAACCCGCCGGTGGGCATCTTGCTGTGCACGCAGAAGGACCACGCGCTGGTGGAATACGCCCTGGCCGGCATCGACAGCGGCCTGTTCGTGTCCAAGTACCTTCTGGAGCTGCCGAAGAAGGAGGAGATGCAGAGGTTCATCGAGGCACAGCTGGCCGCGCGGGCCTCGGAGGACAAATGATAGCCACCTCATCCCGAGATCCCCGTTGAACCGCCTGCTGAATGTCATTGCCGAACAGCTCATCACCGATCTGGTGAGTCGGAACGTTCTTCATCAGACGAGCGGCATTCGCGTTGCTGGAAGCCTTGCCTGCCAGCACCCTCGAGATCGCCCTATTGGACAAGAGGGATGCCCTCGCGCTCGGCCTCGTGTTGGACCGTACCGAAGTGCCCCCGCCACTTCCGGTAGTCCGCTCGGCTCATGACCACCAGATCGACGGGCTTGCGAAGCAGAGGCGATCGGCGGATCAGTCTCCGAAGCCGAACCGATTCAGCGGCGCAGTCGCGCAGACCATCTTCGATCACCATCAAATCGATGTCGGAGGAAGGACCAGCGGTTCCCCGCGCGTAGGAACCGAAGAGCATGACGGACGTCGGCAGCGCAGCCGATCGCGCGATCTCCCCCGCCAGGCGTCGAATCTCGTCGATGCCCACCGTCCCCTTGCGAGGACGCGTCGACCAACGAGCCGCGGCGGCCTTGCGGGCGATGTCCACGCGCCGACGGGCTCCGAGGGCCTTGGCCCGAGCCTGGCCACCCTGCGACTGTGGGGATGACGTTTCCACGCAGCAAGCATAGCAAGCAAGCGGCGCCCACATCGACGGGTGGCCCCCAAGCAAGCCTATTTTGCCGTCGTGTCTTTCCAGACAGAGTCTCGGAAATTGGTGACCACGAGTCATCAGGGCTCGGATACGATGGAGAAGGAATGAGCTGTCTTCCGCATATGGCCTGACCAAGCTCGTGGCACAAACTGTTGATTTCACGAAAGTTGCAAGGATGTCTCCCATGAAGCGCCAAGCAAATCGACCGACGACATCTACCCCGAGGGACGACGAGCAATCATGACGACGCCGGAGATCCAGTAGTGACCGGCCCCTTCGATCGATCACCCGACCTTGGCGATCTCCGCGGCCAGGCGCGCGTGATCGCCGAGGTTCAGCGCCGCGTCGATGTCTGGCGCGGCTTCACGCTCGGCCGGGCGGCCGAGGCGTACCCGCAGCAGGCGCCGCGCTACCAGCCGGTCGCCGAGGGCGATCGCCCCGTCAGCGACACGACCATGCACCTCTTGCAGCACTGGTTTCGGCACGAGCCGCATCTGGTGCGAGGCGCGCGCGGCGGGGTGGCCTTCAAGTATTGGCCCCATCAGCGCAGGCTGGTCGAGACGTTCATCTACCTCCACGAGGTGCGGGGTCTGCGCCGGACCGAGGATCTGTACCGGCTGGCCGGCGTGGATCCTCTGGGACCCCAGCGCGATCCGTGGGCGAAGCTGGGCGGGCAGCTCGCGACGGGTTCGGGCAAGACCAAGATGATGAGCCTGCTCATCGCCTGGGCCTACCTGAACGCGATCAACGAGGCCGACAGTCCGCTCGGGTTCGGTCCGCACACGATCCTGATCGCGCCGAACCTGTTCGTGAAGGATCGGCTGCTTCAGGATTTCTGCCCGCCCTATGGCCAGACGTCCGTGTTCCTGGGCGATCCCGTGGTGCCCCCCGCGTTCGACCAGATGTGGAACCTGAAGGTCTACGACCCCACCACCTGTCCGCGCCTGCTGGATCCCTCGCAAGGCGCCCTGGTGGTCACCAACTACCACCAGCTGCTGCGCGAGAGCGAGGACGCGCCGACCATCGGGCAGTGGGAGCAGCAGCAGATCGAGCTGCTGTTTCAGGTGGGCGAGCCCGAGCGGCTGGAAGCCGTGTCGACGCCACTATTGGATCGGTTCGCGCAGTCGCGTGGGCTGCTGGTCCTGAACGACGAGGCGCACCACGTCTGGGACGAGACCCGACACGCGCAGTTCGAACAGAAGGCGCGAGACAAGGCGCGGGTCAGCCAGACCGACGACGAGGCCACCGCCATTCTTCACGAATTGCTCCAGCTGCGTTTTGAGTTCGCGGGTTTCGCCATATTGGATGCGCGCGGCCGCTTCCCAGTTGCTCTGGCGCTGGGCCTGCTCCAACTCCACCTGCTTGGCATCCAGCTTCTCCTGCAGTTCCTTCATACGGCGCATCGCCCCGACC
>Ga0209849_1000104_pt1 | contig 11935 bp, 5 predicted proteins | sample OrgsoiDNA2013048_FD_185798 | JGI IMG/M metagenome (GOLD analysis project Ga0209849, IMG submission 185798) | Permafrost soil microbial communities from the Arctic, to analyse light accelerated degradation of dissolved organic matter (DOM) -... | ecosystem: Environmental > Terrestrial > Soil >... | reverse complement strand
GAAGCGGCAAGTGATGGGTCGCGAGGTGGTGGTCGCCGTTACTGGCGGCAAGCTCGACTTCGGACCGTGGGAGCAGATCTTCTACGGCGAGTTTGACGGCGGACGCAAAAAACGCGCGTTGATAAAGATCATCGGAGATTAACTGGCTACCCCGAAGCGTCGGCCAGCACACGCTTCAAGAGTTCAGGGACATCGAGTCTACTAGGCGCGCGCGGCGCGTCCTGGCGCCGCGTTCTGTGCGCTCGCCGTCGTCGATCTTGCGCCGGGCCACGACGCGTGGCTCGCCGGGTCAACTCGATTTGAGGCGTTGACGCGCGGCCGCGCGGCTCCGATCGCTCTGGTCCAGCGTTTGAGGGAAAGAAACTCCGGATGGGAGTTCTCAAGATCGAGAGGGTGAAGATCCACGGTGCGATCTGGAAACTCAGGTTTCAACAGCACATCGGATCCGCGCCGATCGTTCCCACCAAACTCCCCAGATACTCCGGCGATTTCACCCGCGCCAACTTCGCCCGCGCCTCACCCAACGACTCGTCCAGCTCCAGCCGCGCGGCGCGCGCATCCGCATGCGCACGCGCCGCCTCCAGCGCCTGTACATGTCGCCGCCACAATGCCACATCGCTCCGCTGCTTCGCACGCAGCCGATCCTGGTACCATCCACTCCCCAACAGCGCCTCTCGTTGGAACATCCCGCGGATCTTCGGGCTCTCAATCCCTTCCCCCTCGGACTTCCCATGCGCCATGATGTGCAGCAGGGCCTTGACTGGCGGGCATGCCTGCTCCACGCTCCCATCCTCAAAATAGAGCAGCGCCACGCGCCGCTGCGCCTCCACGATCGCCTCAACCCCCATTGCGAACTGCGCCATGTCCTGCTTCTCCGGACGCAGCAGCGGTTCCGGAAAGACCGCGTCCGGCGTCTCAAACAGCCGCCCCAGGAAACGCTCCGCAAATTGCTCCGTGATCCGGTATCCCAGCCGGCTCGCCAACACCTTGCGGCCCTCCCATTCGAAGTCTTCCACCTTTTCCAGATAGCCTCGCTCCAACAGAAACTTCGGATCGCGCTCCCCGACCTTCATCCGGCACCAGATCTCGGGCACCAGCATACTGATATCGTGGTCCACCCGGTACTTCGGCCCTACGTATCCTGCGATCGAAGTGAATCCTTCATAACCTGTGAGGATCGCATCCACCACCGCGTTATTCACGTCAATCACCGGCGGCATGGCGTTGAACGGGCCCTTCGTCAAGGCCCCCTCGCTCCCGAAACCCGTCGTCGAGGGCGATTTGCCAGTCAGGCTGCAGATGAAGTCCATGATCAGTTCGGGTGCTTCCTGATAGTGAATCGGGCTATACACCGCCAGCGGCGGTAATCCGATGTCGGGTTGCCCGGGATTCGCGCGGCGCCCGGCCAGTACGGAGTTCACCGGAAAAGGCGCCTCCAGGCAAGCCGGCACGCCCCGATCCAAATGCGCCCCAATCGTGGCCAGATACGTCTCCCGCGGATTCATCCGATCCGGCCGCTTCTGCTGATAGCGCGGATTCCTGGAAGGCGCTCCATCCACGACCCGCGGAAACGCCGAGCAAACGGCATAACCCTTCCCACTCTTCGCAAAATCGCGCAACAGATTCTGCATCGGCGGCGTGAACCGGTCGAACACCACCACGTGATCGACGACCGCCTGCACCTGCTCCAGGTTCAGCGGTTCATAGTTTGAAAGAAACGTTCCCGGCGAGGCGATGTCCGCCTCCGCCGCCTGATCGAAGCCCGGTTCGATGGCATCGTCCGGACGCTGGAACAGCAGCGCCTCGCAATTCGCCACAAGCTTCACCGACGGGTGCAGCTCGCGCGGATCCAGGCCGCTCAATGCCTCGCGCGGCACCACCGTCGAAACGGTGATGTCGTCCTCTACCTGCACCTTCTCAGCCGGATGGAAATCCGGGCGGAGTTTATAAATCCGCCATGACCCGTCGGGATCGTAGCCCACCCTCAGGTAATTCGCCACCAGATGGTGGTTGTCGTATTTCAGCTCGTGGCCGAGAAACCCGTTCACCCGGTCCACCGTGAAATGCTCGCGCCAGTTCTCGCCCCAATTCGGCCGGTAGTAGCGCTTCACCGTGAACACCAATTGCCGGATGATTTGCGGAATCGTCCGCAGCCACTCGTTGTATTCCTCCTCATATTCTGCCGACCGAGTCAGCAGTTGGATCACCGACCCCAGTGACCGCTCTACGCTCAGGATCGGTCTCCCGTCGCGAGGCTGCGGCGGCATTCGCTTGCGGATCTGCGAATAGTCCTTCGCCAGAATCGCCGCCACCTGATCCATATCGGCGCGGTAATCGCGCACGAACACGGGGCCCTTCAGCAGCACGCTCGCAATCGACTTGGAGATCTCCGATTTGCCGCCGCCCGAGACAGTCGATGGTTTATGGATTAGCGTGCCGTCGGCGCGCGTGCCCACCAGCCGCCACGCCGTGCCTGACATCTGCTTTTCGAGCCGGACCCGGTAACCGGACGGCAGCACGTACACATCGCCCGCCCGCAAGGCCAGCCTTCGCTCCGCGCCGTCCTGCTTCCAGCGGATAACCCCCTCACGCACGTAGAACTCCGCGGATTCCGGCACGTAGAACACCTCCGGATACCGCCGGTCCACGGCGTAGCCCTCGGTCTTCCGCTCCACCAGGTCCCCCAGCAGTTCCATCGCCCCCGCAAACGTGGCGCGATTCAGCGGCACCGTCCGGTCCGCGTAAAAGTCCTGTCCCAGGACGTAGCTCGGAAATGCGATCGCGCCGCCTGCATGCTCTTCTTCCGCGGAGCCGAACAGGTTCGCCGCATAACTGATCTGCGTCTTCACTTCTTTCTTGCAATACCCGTAATAACTGTCGGCGATGATGGTCACCATCAAACCGCGTTTGTCGCGGCAGGCAATTTTGAAGGCGCCCCCGTTGTTGTACAACTCCTCCGGGTCGCTCCAGCACATTTTGTCGCGCCGTTGCCGCGCTGTTGCCTGCTCGGTTAGCGGCAGTCCCAAATCGCGCTTTTTCACTCCCACCAGATGCGGCGCCAGAATCACGCAGCCCGTGTGCCCGGTCCAATGCGCGGGGTCGAGCGCCGCGTCGTTCTCCGCAAGATACGGATCGCCCGCGTTGCCAAAGATGCCTTCAATGAAATCGAGATTGCTCACCAGGCTGCCGGGTGCGAAAAAGCGCAGTTCCATGGTCTTCCAGGGCTCCGCTCCGGCCGCGGGGCTCACCAACGGCCGCAGCAGCAGAGAAACCCATAGACGCGCATCCTCCGCCTGATCCGAAGTGAACGGCAGCCGCAGAACATCATCCGGAGGCTGAAACGCGCGTGCCAGCAGACCCGCGAACGCCTCGCGTGGAACCGCCGTCTTGTCCGCTGGTATCGGGAAGCCGCCCTCCACCACGTGAAAAATGCCTTGCGTCGTACGCCGGTCGCTCCGCGGATTGTGCAGCACTCCTTGCGCTACCCGGTACGACTCCAGATAGGCTGCCGAAAACCGGTCCCCCACTGGCGGCAGCGACATTTCGCGCGCCAGCCCCACCCGATCGAGCACAAACGTGTTCGCGGGCAGCCCCGGAACGCCATCCGGACACGACTCTCCGAGCACATCGCGCAGATAGGCTTCAATCCGCCGGTCCGCCGGACAAAGGTGTCCTCCCTGCATCTGGTCTCTCACCAGATAATTGCGCAGCAGCGGACGCGTCAGCTCCAGAAAATACGGATCGGCCGTGGCCCGGCTCACTGGCTGGCCTAACGCCGCCAGCTTCAAATTGATGTACCGGATCAACTTCTCCTTCTGATCGGCGGGAGTGGCAATAGCGGTATCGAGTGGATGCATTGTTTCGCCCAGAAGTAGATTGAAGAACTCGACTGAGTGAAGCCGCGCGAATCAAACGGGGCGCCGCTTCTTCTCCTCAGACTACCAGCATAGCTCGCGCGGTCCGAATACCAGGAGGCGCTGAAGAAGGTCTACACCGTCCCCAACGTGCCGGAACTGAAATAGCGATGCGCCGGCGGAATGGCTTCAGAGCGCGAGGGCGAAGCTCTGAAACAGCCTGCGCTGTTCGGGATCGTTCGACGCCTGATTTTCGGGGTGCCACTGGACCGCTAGAACGTATCGCCGTGCGGGCAGTTCGATGGCTTCGATGGTGCCGTCTTCCGGGTCACTGGCGCTGACCTTGAGCCCGTTTCCAGGCCGCGCCACCGCCTGGTGGTGCCGCGAATTCACCTCCCACGTCGGGCGGCGGGCGATACTCGCCAGCATGCTGCCAGGCTCAATCGCTACGCAGTGGGCCGGCAGGCTTCGGTCGGAAGTGCGCCGGACATGGCGCCCGGCGGTTGGCAGGTGCTGTACCAGGCTGCCCCCCAGATGCACATTCAGGAGTTGCATCCCACGGCAAATCCCCAGCAGCGGCAGGTCGCGAGCCAACGCTTCATCGATGAGGGCGGCTTCGACAGTGTCCCGCTCCGGATCGGGCGGTTCGGTTTCCGGGGATGCAATTTCGCCGTAGAGCGCCGGGTCCACGTCGCCACCGCCGGTCAGCAAGAGTCCGCGGCAGAAGCCGATCGTGAGGCCGCTCCGGGCTTCCTCCAGAACCGGCTCCACGCCGACGGACTCCATCGCGCGAGCATACGGTTGGACTTCCGCGCTTTCCCGATATACGACGAGGACTCTTGCGCTCATGGGCGAGGTTATCCTATATTGTAACCGGTGCTGTCGCGCCAGAACGCTGCCTGCGATCCGTGTTAAGCTCAGTGGCACGTGAGAGTCGCTAGTTGTGAGCCCTGATCTCCTTCAGATGCTGTTGCCCGACCGGTCGACTTATAATGAGTTCGCGCCGGACGGAGTCACCCCCCGGCCTTACTGGTCCGCGGTTATCGAATCGCTCCAGGGCATTGGCCCCGACGAATTGGCGCGCCGCTGGGAGCGCGCGGAACGTCGCATCCAGGAGAACGGCGTCACCTACAACGTCTACACCGACCCGCAAGGTGTAAACCGGCCACTGGCCATCGATCCCATTCCGCTGCTTATCCCGCCGGACGAATGGCGTGTCATCGAGGCAGGCATCACGCAGCGGGCGCACCTGCTTAATCTGCTCCTGGGTGACATCTACGGACCTCGCCAACTCGTTCAGAACGGGGACATCCCGGCGGCCTTGCTATTTGCAAATCCGGCTTTTCTGCGGCCTTTGACCGGAGTCGCACCACCCCAGCGCGGCCATCTCCATTTAATCGGAGTGGACCTGGCGCGCTCGCCGGACGGCCGCTGGTGGGTGCTCGCCGACCGCACGCAATCGCCTTCGGGAACGGGATATGCGCTGCAAAATCGCACGATCGTGGCGGACGTTCTGCCAGAGGCGTTTGACGCTGCAAACGTCAGGCGTCTGGCTTCCTTCTTCCGCACCTGGCGTGAGGTGCTGCTCGGCCTGGCGCATTGCGATCATCCACGCGCGGTTCTGCTGACACCCGGACCCTATAACGAGACCTACTTCGAGCACTCCTACCTGGCACGGTATCTCGGACTTACGCTGGTTGAGGGATCCGATCTGACCGTTCGCGACCGGCGGGTCTATCTGAAAACGGTGGAGGGCCTGCAGCCGGTCCACGTAATTCTGCGCCGCGTTGACGATGGTTTCTGCGATCCCATGGAACTCCGCCACGATTCCTTCCTGGGAGTGGCGGGCCTGGTGGACGCGGTACATGCCGGCAACGTCGCAGTGGTCAACGCACTGGGGAGCGGCGTGATAGAGACCGCGGCCATCATGCCGTTTCTTCCCGGCCTGGCTGAGAAATTGTTGGGAGAACCCCTCAAACTGCCATCCGTGGCGACCTGGTGGTGTGGGCAGGATTACGCGCTGGATTGGGTGCTGAGCCATCTGGATCGCGTGGTGGTCAAACCTGCGTTCCCGTTGCGTGGAATGGAACCCGTCTTCGGCGCGGACCTCTCCCAGGCGGAAAAGCGGAGGGTCGGAGAACAGATACGTTCGCGCCCCTACGAGTACGTGGCGCAGGAACAGGTGGATCTCTCCACCGCGCCGGTTTGGGACCAGGGACGCCTATACCCGCGCAGCCTGGTGCTGCGGACGTATGTTCTAAACACCGGTTCCGGTTGGATCGCAATGCCCGGTGGCCTGGTGCGCGTGTCGGAGGCCGACGGCCAGGTGGTATCCATGCAGCGCGGGGGCCGCAGCAAAGACGCCTGGGTTCTGTGGGACGGACCGGTCGACACCTTCAGCATGCTTCGTCCAAGGCACCAGCCGGTCCAACTGGAACGCGCGCCCGCGGACCTGCCAAGCCGCGCCGCGGACAACCTTTTCTGGCTGGGCCGTTACGCCGAACGGTCGGAGTCCATTGCACGCCTGCTGCGATGCCTGATGACGCGCGTCCGGCGAGCCAATCATACCGAACTTGCCTGCCTGTTTCGGCTGCACGGTTGTTTGGGTTCACCGCACAGCACACTGCCCAAAGATCGCCCGGCCAGTGCGCGCGATCTGGAAGATGAGCTGGTCTCGTTAATGTCGGGCGTCGGGCGGCCGGACAGCCTGGCGTCCAATCTGGCGGAGGCTCATCGCGTCGGTGGAAACGTTCGCGAACGGCTCTCCTCGGATATGTCGCGGCTGGTGGTTGCCCTGGCGGAATCCGCCCGTACCGAGGAATACATGCTCTTTGTCGAGTACTCGGCCGTACTCAACGGGTGTCTGGAGCGGCTCTCCGCATTCTCCGGCATGGAACGTGAAAACATTACCCGGGGCTCCGGCTGGCTTTTCCTGAGTTTGGGACGCAGACTGGAACGGGCGATGTACTCGGTGAGGCAGCTCAGGGAATTGACCTCGGGGCTGGATGAACAAAGCTGGCCTGTGCTGGAATATGTATTGGAGGTGGCCGATAGTTCCATGACTTATCGCTCCCGCTACTTCACCACCTTGCAGCCCATCGCGGTGCTGGACGTATTGATGGCGGATGAAAACAACCCCCGGTCGTTAAACTTCCAGATGGCTCATTTGGCCGATTTACATAGGAGGCTGCCGCGGCACGATCCAGCCGATCAGCAGGCAATACAACAGGCAGTGACATTGCTGCGCGGTCTGGACCTGGAGAAGCTGGAATTTCCGCTGCCCGGAGGCGGCCTGCCCGAGGGTTATTCCGATGGACAATCGCGGATCGACCGCGCTCTCTGCTCAATCCAGAAACTCCTCCCTTCCTGGGCGGATAATATCTCGCTCACGTACTTCGACCATGCGCACACGTACCCGATCAGTATAGGTGGATGACTTACCGAATCGTTCATAAGACTACTTATAAGTACAAGGTTCCCGTCTCCGTCGGGAATCACATAGCCTACCTGACTCCCCGGACTCTGGCTCACCACACTTGCACGTCGCATGAGTTGCTGGTGACACCGTCTCCCTCCGGAGTAAGCGAGCGGTTGGACTACTTTGGGAATCCTGTCACGTTTTTCACCATTCGTGAGCCGCATGACGTGCTGCGCGTGGAAGCTCGCAGCCGGGTCGTCATCGACGATTGTCCGGCAATTTGGCCGGAGCACTCACACCCTTGGGAAGAAGTGGCGCGATCTCTGCCGGCCGATCGCCGTCCGGAAGGACTGGAAGCTTATCAGTTCGTGTTTGAGTCGCCTCGTGTCAAGCCGGGCGCCGAGTTCGCGGAATACGCATTGCCCTCCTTTTCGCCGGCCAGGCCGCTTACTGAAGCGCTGCTCGACCTCACTGGACGGATCTACATGGATTTCCGCTTCGATTCAAAGGCAACCAACGTACGGACGCCGCCCGAAGAGGTGCTTCGCCACCGTCGCGGTGTCTGTCAGGACTTCGCTCACTTGCAAGTGGCATGCTTGCGGTCGCTAGGCCTGCCCGCCAGGTATGTGAGCGGGTACCTGCGGACCTACCCTCCGCCTGGGCGCGCCCGGCTGGTGGGAGCGGATGCTTCGCACGCCTGGGTGTCCGTGTATTGCCCCGGCGCCGGCTGGCTGGACGTGGATCCGACCAACAATCTGGTCCCGTTCCAGAGTCACGTCACGCTCTCCTGGGGCCGGGATTACGGTGACGTTAGTCCGGTGCGCGGCGTAATCCAGGGTGGGCGCGAGCATAAAGTCGAAGTCGGTGTAGATATGGAACCGGAACCGGACTAATGCTCTGACGCACGCAGGATTCCACCTGCCCCACACGTCGATATCACCCATCCACCTCGGTGACGCAGTCTTCTATTCCGGGATCTCGTCGGTCCAGACCTTGAAACCTTCCAGGTAATTGGGACCGAACGTAGTGGCGATCGCGACGTCGGAGGCGTCTCGGCCTCTCGCCATCAGGACGCGGCTCATCCGGGGCACATTGTTGCGCGGGTCGAAAATGTGCCAGCGGCCGCCGATCCAGGCCTCGAACCACGCGGCGAAATCGCCCGGTGGGAAAGGCGGCGGGGTTCCGACATCGCCGAGGTAGCCGGTGCAATATCGCGCCGGAATGTTCATGCAGCGGCAGAAAGCGATGGCCAGGTGCGCGTAGTCGCGGCAAACACCGGCCCGCTCATGGAAAGCCTCCGAGGCGCTACGGGTGGGCCGGGCATTCTGGTAGTTGAAGACGATGTGGTTATGAACGTAATCGCAGATGGCCCGCACGCGCGGATACCCTGGAGCCGCGCCTCCAAAGAGCTGCCATGCTGTTTGAGACAGCAGGTCGGTCTCGCAATAACGGCTGCCCAGGAGGAACAGCAGAGTATCTTCCGGCAGATCCTCCACGGAGTCCTGCCAGGCCTCGGTCATAACCTCGTCCGGTTTGCCGTTATCTCTAATCACGCCGTCGGCCGTAAGGCGGAGGCGGCCCGCGGGCGCCAGCACGCGGTGGCACTGGTTGCCAAAGCTGTCGCGATAGCCGGTTACCGGAATGGGGGGCTCGATGGTCAGGCTGTCGGGAACGACAATGTCAGAGGCGCGGGAATCGTGGACATTTAAAACAAGGATGATCGGCGTGGATCGTGGAAAGCTATAAATCAGTTCATAACCGATCCGGAGTTGCATTGGGACATACCTAATCTGCGGCGCGAAATCCGCGAAGTGAACTTGTGTGGGGCACGCGACGGACCAAAGTACTCGTCAGGCCGCCGTAAGCATAGCATCACGATGATTCATCATATCAGGATGCACCACCCGAATGCTCGCACCTGCGCATCGATCGCGGTATACTTGTGGTCGTAGCTCTGTGGCCGGCACTATTCCCCGTCGAATGGCCCCTGGTGACCCAATTGGCCCTGGAGGCTTGATGTTCTACGCGGCGCGGCAGCAACAATAGCTGCCTCGAACGAGCTATGGCCATTCACGTTGCGCTTCATCATCAAACCGTGTATCGGTACGACCGGCGGGTGTCCCTCGGTCCTCAAGTGATCAGGCTGCGCCCAGCCCCGCACTGCCGCACGCCGATCCTGTCCTATTCGCTAAGAGTTCTTCCCAAGAACCAGTTCATTAACTGGCAGCAGGACCCGCAGGGCAACTACCTGGCGCGCCTGGTCTTCCCGGAACCAACCACGGAGCTATCCGTGGAAGTCGATCTGGTTGCCGAAATGGCGGTATACAATCCGTTCGACTTCTTCCTGGAGCCGCACGCGGAACAATATCCCTTTTGCTACGACGCCTCAGCCGCCCGCGAGTTGCGCCCCTTTCTCGAAACCGAGGCGGATAGTCCCCGGCTCTCCGCCTTTCTCGCCAAAGTGCCGCGCGAGCCCCAGCGCACCATGGATTTTCTGGTCGCCCTGAATCAAATGGTGCAGAGCGAGATCGGCTACGTCATCCGCATGGAGCCTGGGGTGCAGACGTGCGAGGAGACCCTCACGCTGCGCACCGGCTCCTGCCGCGATTCAGCATGGCTGCTGGTCCAGGCCATGCGCCGCCTCGGGCTGGCGGCGCGCTTTGTGTCCGGTTATCTGATTCAGCTTGTCGCCGATGTCAAGCCGTTGGAAGGACCGTCCGGGCCCACCGCCGATTTCACGGACTTACACGCCTGGGCCGAAGCCTATCTTCCGGGCGCCGGCTGGGTGGGGTTTGATCCCACGTCCGGCCTGCTCGCGGGCGAAGGGCACATCCCGCTCGCCTGCACTCCGGACGCCAGCAGCGCAGCGCCCATCTCCGGTCTGCTCGAACCATGCAACACGGAATTCCGGCACGAAATGACGGTGCAGCGAATTTACGAATCGCCGCGCGTCACCAAAACGTACAGCCAGCGCCAGTGGCAGGCAATCGAAAAACTTGGTCACCAGGTGGATGCCGATCTGCGTTCCGGGGACGTGCGCCTCACTATGGGCGGCGAACCGACTTTTGTTTCTCTCGACGACGTCGATGGGCCCGAATGGACCACCGCCGCGCTGGGGCCGGTGAAACGTCAACGCGCGGTGGAACTGCTGAGAAGGCTGCGCCAACGCTTCGCGCCCCAAGGCTTGCTGCATTTCGGCCAGGGGAAGTGGTATCCCGGCGAACCGTTGCCGCGCTGGGCATTCGGCTGCTACTGGCGCAAGGACCAAGTCCCCATTTGGGAGGATGCCGGCCTCATCGCGGAGGACGGCAAGAACTACGGTTACACGGCGGAGCATGCACGCCGGTTTATGGAGGCGCTCACCCGCCGCCTCCAGGTAGACGCCGCATTCACCATTACATCGTACGAAGACGTCTTTTATTACCTGTGGAAGGAACGCAAGCTGCCGATCAACGTCGATCCGCTGGATCCCAAGATTGAAGACCCAGTGGAGCGCGGACGCCTGGCGCAGGTTTTCGAACAGGGCCTGGGACAGCCGATAGGATACGTCCTTCCGTTGCGGCCAATCACGACCCGTTCGGGGGAGCCGGGCTGGACCAGTCAGCCTTGGTTTCTCGCCTCGAAGCAGATGTTTCTGGTTCCGGGCGATTCCTCGATGGGTTACCGATTGCCGCTGGAATCTCTTCCCTGGACCAAACCGGAAGATGTTCTCTATTCCTGCGAACCGGATCCCTTTGCGAAGCGTACCCGCCTTCCGTCAAGGCCGGAGCGCAAGAGATACCTGTTCGACGCGCCCTATCCCGCGGACGTGCCTTACGCCACCAAGGCCGAACCTCCGGAGAAGGGCCGATCGGCGGCGTGGATTACCCGCCCCGCTATCTGCGTGGAATCCCGGCAGGGAAAGCTGTTCGTCTTCATGCCGCCGGTCGAGAATATTCGCGATTATCTGGATCTGGCGGCCGCCATCGAAGACACGGCCGCGTACCTCAAGATGCCGGTTCTTCTGGAAGGGTATACCCCTCCGAGCGATGTCCGGATCAACGTGTTGAAGGTGACTCCGGATCCCGGCGTGATCGAAGTCAACATTCATCCGGCGGCATCCTGGGACGAGCTTCAGACCAACACCACGACGCTCTACGAACTGGCGCGCCAAAGCCGTCTGGGCACCGAGAAATTTATGCTGGATGGACAACACTCCGGGACCGGCGGCGGAAACCACGTGGTGATGGGCGGACCGACTCCGGAAGACAGTCCGTTCCTGCGGCGTCCCGATCTGTTGCGAAGCTTGATCGGATACTGGCACAATCACCCGTCCCTGTCCTATCTGCTCTCGGGGTTGTTCATCGGCCCCACCAGTCAACATCCGCGCGTGGACGAGGCGCGCACGGATGCCATCTACGAGCTGGAAATCGCCTTCGATCAGATCCCCGACAAGGATTCTGCTGGAGGTCCGCTGTGGCTGGCCGATCGCGTGTTTCGTCATCTTCTCACAGATCTGGCGGGGAACACGCACCGCGCCGAGTTCTGCATCGACAAACTCTACTCGCCAGACTCCTCCGGATCACGCCTCGGACTGGTGGAGTTGCGCGCTTTTGAGATGCCTCCGCACGCGCAGATGAGCCTCACGCAACAATTGCTGGTGCGGGCGCTGACGGCACACTTC
>Ga0209849_1000103_pt1 | contig 11950 bp, 10 predicted proteins | sample OrgsoiDNA2013048_FD_185798 | JGI IMG/M metagenome (GOLD analysis project Ga0209849, IMG submission 185798) | Permafrost soil microbial communities from the Arctic, to analyse light accelerated degradation of dissolved organic matter (DOM) -... | ecosystem: Environmental > Terrestrial > Soil >... | reverse complement strand
CTGCATTACCGGCACGCCGCCGGCGTCGACATGTTAGTCCAGGCCGCTGAACCGTCAGCCCGTAGAGCGGTTCACCTGATTTTCACCGGCGAAAAGGTTCGCCGCGAATACCTGGAGCCCACGCCTGAACTCGGGCCTTGTCGAACCCTTCAGGGGGTTCGGCTCATCCCGCTGGTGGACCTGGTCCGCATGAAACTCACGAGCTTTCGCGCCAAGGACGAAACCCACGTCAAGGACCTGGACGAAGCCGGACTCATCACGGCCGAAGTCGAAACAAAGCTCTCGACAGTGCTGCGCGAAAGGCTGGCGCAGGTTCGGGCTCGCCTGTAGCTAATTCAAAAGCCGTCCCTGCCGCAGATACGCCGGCGTGTCCAAATCGTCCAGATCCATTTCCAGCACGGGATCCGCCTCGGCCACCAGCATGGGCGCCGGCTCCGAATGCGGCTCGGAGACCGGCACACGGTCTATGACGGGCTCCGGCCCCGGCACACGCGGCTGCACGCGTATCACCGGAGTCACAGAACGCCGGTCCGCAATCGGCGCGTTGTCGGGCTGGAATCCGGTGGCGATCACCGTGATCTTGACGGCATCCGCCATGGACTCGTTCAGAATCACGCCGAAGTTGATCTGCACGTCGTCGCAGTCGGCGGCCTCCCGGATAATCGAGCAGGCTTCGTTCACCTCATGCAGGCCCAGGCGGCTGGACCCCGTGATGTTGATCAGAATGCCGCGCGATCCGGCGATGCGCGAATCCTCCAGCAGCGGGGAACTGATGGCCTCGCGCGCCGCGTCCACCGCCGCATTTTCGCCGCGGCCGATGGCCGTCCCCATCATGGCGTAGCCCATTCCGACCATGGTCGCCTTGATGTCCGAGAAGTCGCGGTTGATCAGGCCGGGCGTGATGATGATGTCGCTGATGCCCTGCACCGCCTGGCGCAGAAGGTCGTCCGCCACCTTGAACGATTCGAAGAAGCTCGTGCCGCGCGGGGTCAGCGCCAGCAGCCGGTCATTGGGAATCGCGATCACGGTATCCACGGTGGAGGCCAACCTGCCGAGCCCTTCCTCCGCCAGCCGCATGCGCCGGGCGCCTTCAAAGCCGAACGGCTTGGTGACCACCGCCACCGTGAGCGCGTCCAGTTCTTTGGCCAGCGATGCGATCACCGGCGCCGCGCCCGTGCCCGTGCCGCCGCCCAAGCCCGCCGTGACAAAGACCATGTCCGAATCCTGCAGCATTTCCACGATGCGGTCGGTGTTCTCAAGCGCCGCCTGCCGGCCGATCTCGGGGTTGGAGCCGGCTCCGAGCCCTTTGGTAATCTTGGCGCCGAGTTGTAGTTTGTTAGGCACCTTGCATGCGGAAAGGGCTTGCAGGTCGGTGTTCATGGCATAGAACTCCACCCCCTCCAGCCCCTCCTGCACCATGCGAACCACCGCATTGCAACCGCCGCCTCCAACGCCGACCACTTTGATCCGCGTGCCGAGACGGGCCTCTTCTTCGATCTCATATTTCAGATCGTCCATATCCGAATCGATAAGCCCCATATTCACCTCCCTTGCACAAAGTCATTTAGCCACAATTTTTTCATTTCAAGATCTTTGCCAGCCATCCGGCGGATTCCTCCTGGTGTTGAAACCGGTCCTTCAGCTTGGCTGAGTACATGGCAAGGCCGGCGGCTGAACACCATTCCGGATCGTTCAATTCGTCCGGCCAATCCTCGATTCCTTCGGTCAGGCCAAACCGGGTCTGACACTGCAGCACCTCCTCGGCGGCATCGCAGAGTCCCGGCAGCTTGGCTCCGCCGCCGGTCAGGAAAACGCCGCCGATCAGCGCGCGGCCCATTCCCACGCGAGCGAACTCCGAGCGCACATAGTTGAACAATTCCTGGGCGCGCGCTTCCAGAATGCGGTTGACCAGCTTGCGCTTTTCGTCGCGGCGCGGCCGGTCGTCCCGCGTCGGAAGCTCCAGCAGAACGTTATCCGGGGTGCCCTTGGAAACCGCGCACCCGAATTCCATCTTCACCCGTTCCGCGTCTTCGAAGGTAAGGCACAGGCCCTGGGCCAGGTCGCGCGTGAAGTGGTCGCCGCAAATGCCCACGGTGGATGCCAGGTGCATGGAATCGCCATAGTAAACCACCAGTTCAGTGGACTGCGCGCCGATGTCCACCACGGCAATGCCCTCGCGCCGGTTTTCCGGCATCACCGCCGCATAACAGGAACCCAGCGCCTCAAAAACCGTTTCTTCCACCGCCAGGTGCGCTTCATTCACGGCGCCGATCAGGGAGTTGTGCTCCTGCACCGACGACGTCACCAGGTGGACATTGATCTCCAGGCGCGAGGCCAGCATCTTGCGCGGGTCGCGGTGGCCGGGATGATCGTCCACCACGAAATCCTGCGAGAAGAGTTGCAGCACCATGCGGTCTTCCTGCAAGACCACGCGGGAGGCGCGGTCCACCACGCGATTCACATCGCGCTGCTCAATCTCCCGGACGTGCCCCCACTCCACTACACCGCGCCCGTTGGCGCCGCGCACCTTGGTACCGCCCATTCCAACCACCGCGGAACCCACTGAAACCCCGGCCCGGACTTCGGCTTCGCGCAACGCCGCCAGGATCGAAGCCGACACGGCCTTCTGGTCGGCGATAGTCCCCTTGAGCCAGCCTTGCGATTCGGCCGCGCCCGACCCCAGGAAGCGCATGCGGCCATTTTCCAGGACGCAAATGACCATCCGTGTCTTACGGCTGCCTGCGTCCAGTCCAACTGCGTAAATCGGTTTTGCCGCCATGCGCGCTTATTCCTTCACCGTGATGCGGTCGTCCAATCTCAGGTCGAAAGCCTTGGCATCGGGCGATCGTTTCCGGATCTCCGGGTAATGGTTGAGAAAACTTTGATAGCGCCGTGCGAAGTTGCCATCGCCCATCGTCAAGGCCACCGCGCGGTTGTCAACCTGCGTCACCATGCGGATGTTGTCGGAGTCATAGGTATCCACTTCGGAAATGTCCTTCGCCAGATACCCGAGTTCCTCCAGTACCCGCAGAAAGGTGCGCACGTGTTCGCGCCGCCGGTCTTCCGGCTCGTTTTCCCGAATTCCGCTGAGCACCGGGAACGCGAATTGCGCCTGCGCCGGAGGTTCCAACAGCACGCCATGAGAATCGATCAGCAAGACGCCCGAGCGGAAGAATACGAACGCGATCGGCTTGCGCTCCGCGATGCGGACTACCAGGCGATCCGGCCAGATGCGCGAAATCGAGGCGTCCTCTACCCAGTCGATGGCCAACAATCGGCGCCGTCGCTCCGCCAGCGGAACCGCGAACACGCTGCGGTCGAAGTCGGCCGCGAAAATGCGCTGCACTTTGGAACGCGAAGCGTAGTTCAGGCCCTGGATCGTGAGCGCGTCCTTGCGATCGCGAGACAGCATGAACTGCGGGTCCGTGAAAACGTACTGCCGGACTTTGAAGCCCGCCATGGCAGTGGAAACGCACACTACGCCAAGGCCGGTGAGCCCGAGCATCAGCCGCCAGTTGAACTGGTTCAACGCTTTTTTCGATTCGCGCGCCATTCTAATCCCTGGCCCCTGGCCCCTGGCCCCCGGCCCCTGTCTTAAGTTTTTCCAGCACCTTTTCGCCGGCTTGCCACACGTTGCCCGCGCCCAGCGTCAGCACCAGGTCGCCATCGGCGGCGGCCAGCAGCAACGCTTCCACGCCGGCATCGATCGTGCCCACGTATTCCACGCCGCGGTGGCCGAACTGGCGAATGCGGTCCACCAGCGATTCCGCGGTCACGCCTTCGATGGGCTTCTCGGAGGCCGCGTAAATGTCCATCACGAACACGCTGTCGGCCTGGTTGAACGCGCCGGCGAACTCGTCCATCAGGTGAAACGTCCGCGTATAGCGGTGCGGCTGGAACAGCACGTGGATACGCGCAAAGCCGCAGACACGGGCGCCCTCGAGCGTGGCGCGAATCTCCGTGGGATGGTGGCCGTAATCGTCCACTACCGTGATGCCGCCCACTTTTCCGCGCAACTGAAAGCGCCGGTCCACGCCATTGAAGGTAGCCAGAGCTTCGCGGATGGTGTCCGGCTTCACCTCCAGTTCCATGGCCACGGTGATGGCCGCCATGGCGTTCAGAACATTGTGACGGCCGGGGATGCGGAGGCGGAAACGGCCCAGGTCCGCGGTGCGATAGCGCAGCCGGAATTCGCTGACGAATGGTCCGCACTCGATCTCGCTCGCCTCCATGTCCGCCTGCGCCGTGGTGCCGTAGGTAATGGTCCGCCGCCCGATCTCGGGCAGAAGGCCTTGCACGTTGGCGTCGTCCAGGCAGACGATGACCGCGCCGTAAAACGGCACCTTATTCACGAACTCAAGGAAAGCCGCGCGGATGGCATCGAGCGACAGATAGTGGTCCAGATGCTCGCGGTCGACATTGGTCACCACCGCGATGATGGGCGAGAGCTTCAGAAACGAGCCGTCGCTTTCATCCGATTCCACCACCAGAAAATCGCTGTGCCCGAGGCGCGCGTTGGAGCCGCCCAAGGTGCCCACGCGGCCGCCCACAACCACGGTGGGGTCCAGGCCCGCATAGTTCAGAATGGTCGCGGTCATGGAAGTGGTGGTGGTTTTACCATGGCTTCCGGCGACGGCGATTCCATACTTCAGACGCATCAACTCGGCCAGCAGCTCGCCGCGCGGGATCACCGGGATCTGCAGGCGGCGGGCTTCCTGCACCTCGGGGTTCTGCTCGTCCACGGCGGAGCTCACCACCAGGGCGCGGGCGCCGGCGACGTTGGACGCGGCATGGCCTTCATAGACGCTCGCGCCCATGGCGGCCAGCCGGTCGGTGATGGGCGATAGTTTCACGTCCGATCCGCTGATCTGGTACCCGAGGTTGAGCAGCACTTCCGCGATGCCGCTCATGCCGATTCCTCCAATGCCCGTGAAATGAAGATGCTGAGGACGAAAAAACATATCCTTATCGTATTGTTTCGGCTTAAGAGGCAACTGTCAATCGGAAATTTAACCATTTTTACCGGCCCGAAATGCCCGCCGCCTCCTCCAGGATGTCCGCCGCCCGCAGCGCCGCGCCCGGTCTGGCGAACTGCCGGGCCCGTTCCCCCATGCGCTCCAGACAGCCCGGGCCGGTAGCCAACTCCTGTACTGCCGCGAATAGCTTCTCGCCCGTGAACTCCGCATCCCGCGCCAGACGGGCCGCGCCGCCGCGTTCCAGGGCTTCGGCATTGCGGGTCTGATGGTCGTCGGCCGCAAAAGGGAATGGAACCAGGATCGAAGGCTTACCGGCTGCCGCCAGTTCCGAAACCGCGCCCGCGCCGGAGCGGCAGACCACCAGGTCGGCTTGGGCGAAGGCGGCAGGCATGTCGCCGATGAAGGCTACGATTTCTCCCGGCAGGCCGGATTTTGCGAAATCGGCGCGCATCGATTCGAATAGAGCGGTGCCGGTCTGGTGAACGATTCGCACGGCGAGGCCGGCTTTCCGGAATAATACCCAACTCTGGCGTCCGGCTTCATTGAGCGTGCGGGAACCCTGGCTGCCACCCGAGATCAGGATGTTCAGCACGCTGCCCCTCGGCCGTGGCGGAATTCGAAAAAACTCTTCGCGGACCGGCAGGCCGATGATTTCGGTTTTACCGTGCGGGAAATATCCGGCGGTCTCGGGAAAGGAGATCAGGGCGCGCGAGACGAAGCGCCCGATGACGCGATTGGTGAATCCGGGCACGGCGTTCGGCTCCATTACGACGACGGGGATGCCCCGCAGCAAAGCGGCCATGACAGGAGGCCCGGCAACATAACCGCCCATGCTGAATACGGCGGACGACTCCCGGACAAACTTCAAGCAGCCGAGCGTGGTGAAGGGCAATTGAGCGGCGGTTGCGAGTTTTTGCCGAAGCCCTACTCGATTCAATCCGCCGATTTTGATCTTCCGCAATTCAAATCCTTCCGGTGGAACCAATTTCGATTCCATGCCGCGATCGGTCCCCACAAAAAACACCCGATGCCCCCGCTGCCTCAATTCTCTCGCCACCGCCAGCGCCGGAATCACGTGACCGCCGGTGCCGCCGCCCGCCATCAGAAAACAGGGGCCGGACGGGGTACCCGCTGCTTGTGCGGGTCGGGGCCGGGGGCCGGGGATCGGCTGCTCGCTACGCTCGCTCATCTCCTTGCCAATGCATCGCGAAGCGCGTACAACTGTTTGCCTAATACAGCGGCCTGCTCTAATACCGGAATTAGTTTCTCCGGAACCAAGTACCCGAGCCGGACAGCAATCTCAAGCTGGGTTTCCACTTCCGCAAGCGAGGCTTGTGCAATAGAAATATGATTCAAGTACTCCTTGGTCGATGCCCTGGTCTGCCCCTCCGCAATATTCGATGGCACCGAGACCGCGGCCTGTCTGATCTGGCTTGTCAAGCCATATAACTCCGGCTTCGGAAACTCGACCGAGATGCGATACACGCTCTCCACCGGATCCATCGCGCCCTGCCAAACACGCAGTTCCCGAAAATGGCTGATCTTCGGCATCGGTCCCAACCGTCAACCCAAGCCCTCACCGGCCCCCGGCCCCTGGCCCCCGGCATCCGGCCCCTGCTTGCTGGCCCCCGCCCCATCACCCCGCATGCTCCGACACATTCATCAACATTCCCAAACTCGCCAGCGTGCTCAGCAGCGAACTTCCGCCGTAGCTGATCATTGGCAGCGGGATTCCCTTGGTGGGCATCATTCCCAACACCACGCTCATGTGCATGAAGGCTTGAACTACCACGATCACCGTCAAACCCAACGCCAGGTAGCGTCCGAAATCGTCGCCCATGCGAACCGCCGCCCGCAGGCCGCGCCAGAAAATAATGCCAAAGCCCAGCAGCAGCCCCACGGACCCGATCATCCCCAGTTCCTCGCTGGCTACGGCATAGATAAAATCCTTGTGCGCTTCGGGCAGATACAATAGCTTCTGCCTGCCGTTCATGAATCCCAGGCCGGCCGGCCCGCCCGCCCCCACGGCGATCTGCGATTGCTCCAACTGGTAATTGGTGTCGCGCGTGACCAGGGATTTCTGAAGATAGTCCTTGAGGTGGCCCCCCGGATCGAACCTCTCCACCAGCTTGAATTGGGGGTCGAAGAACTTCACCACGCGCGCCGTGCGGTAGGGCTTGGCAATCACGAAGAGGAACACGCCGAGAAAGGCCAATGCCGCTACAATCGCGCAGTAGCGCCACTCCAGGCCGGCCACGAAAAAGACGATGGCCGCCGCCGCGCCCAGCACGATGGCCGTTCCAAGATCGGCCACCACCACTGCCAGGATCACCAGGCCCACGGCCATGGCGGCCGGCATCAGCGTGTATCGCGGGTTGTTGATGGCACGGGCTCGCCAGGTCACGAAGAAAGCCACGAAGATCACCAGCACGGGTTTCGCCAACTCGGAAGGCTGGAGGCCCACCGGGCCGCCGAGCCTTAACCAGCGACGGTTCACGGGGTCGGCAAAGTAGACCGTGGCCAGCAACAACAGAGTCACGCTGATGGCACTGAAGGCGACGGCCGGCGTTTGCAGCTTGCGGTAGTGCAGCTTCTTCAGCATCATCATCGCGCAGAGTCCCAGCGCGGCCCACACTGCCTGGCGCTCAACGAAGTGCCAGGCCGAGCGATAGCGCTGATAAGCCATGATGGACGACGCGCTGTACACCACCAGCACGCCGAACACTACCATCGCCAGCACGGTGCCGAACAGAATCCAATCGGTCTTGAGCCGTTGCGCCATATCACTCCTTCGGTTGCAGTCGATTCACGGTTTGTTTGAAGACTTCGCCGCGGTGTTCGAAGCTCTTAAATTGATCGAAGCTGGCGCAGGCCGGGGCCAGCAGCACGGTATCGCCCGGCTTTCCATGCTCATACGCATAGGCGATGGCCGCTTCCAGCGTCTTCAAATCCAGCGTCTTCAAATCCAATAGCGGCAATGCGCCTTGCAGCTCGCCTGCGATCTTCGACGCCGCGGCCCCAATCAGCAGTGCGGCGTGCGCCTTGGCCGCCAGCGGTTCGCGAAGCGCGGCGTAATCCAGGCCCTTGTCTTTGCCGCCCAGAATCACCCACAGGCCGCCGGGAAATGCGTCCAGCGCCTTGAGCGTGGCATCTACGCTGGTGGCTTTCGAATCGTTATAGAAATCCATCCCGCTAACCTGGCGCACGAACTCCAGGCGATGTTCCACGGCTTTAAAAGTACGGACCGCGGCCGCGATCCGCTCACGCCCTACACCCACTAAGGATGTTGCAATCGCCGCTGCCAGCACGTTCTCCACGTTGTGGCGCCCGCGGATGGGAACTTCGCCCGAGCTCATCAGAAGCTTGCCGTCGAGCACCAGTTTGCCGCTGCACAGGCTTGCGCCGGGCGACACTTTGCGCCGGCTGCTGAACCACTGCGGCGTGGCGGCGGTGCGATCGGCGTATGCCACGCACACCGGGTCATCCGCGTTGAGAATGGCGAAATCGCCGGCTTGCTGCGTCTCGAACAGCCGGCCTTTCGCAGCCGCATACGTCTCGAACGTGTGATGCCGGTCCAGATGGTTCTGCGTCACGTTGAGCGCCAGCGCAATGTGGGCGCGAAAATCCACAATGGTCTCCAGTTGGAAGCTCGAAAGCTCCAGCACGTTCCAACCGTCGGCGCGCCCGCTGTCTATCATGGCCGTGACGGGCACTCCGATGTTGCCGCCCACCTGCACCGGCACACCGGATTCGCGCAGGATGTGCCCGATCAGGCTGGTAGTGGTGGTCTTGCCATTTGAGCCCGTGATCCCGATGTTCCTGCCCTTGAGAAACGGCGCCGCCAATTCCACTTCACCAATCACCTTCGCCCCCCGCTTACGAGCCTCTTCGAGGGGCGGCAGGTCGGCGGGCACGTCCGGCGAAAGAACAATCGGGTCGCAGCCCTCGAATACTTCCGGTGTCTGTTGCACGAACGGAATATGGAGCCGGGCCAGCACGTCCTGTGCGTCGCCCAACTGGTCGAGGGGCTTGACGTCCGTGGCAAGTACCATGGCGCCGTGGCGCGCCAGCAATTCCGCCATCGCCATACCCGACCGCTTCATGCCCACGATCAGCGTCCTAGTCCCCCCCAACTGCGTCCTCATCTCAACTTCAGGGTGGTCAGCGCGAACAGCGCCAGCACCAGCCCAGCGATCCAGAAACGCACGATGATTTTCGATTCCGCCCAGCCCAGCGCCTCGAAATGATGGTGCAGGGGCGCCATTTTTAAGATTCGCTTACCGCCGCGCAGCTTGAAGCTGCCCACCTGCAGGATTACCGAAACCGCCTCCAGCATGAAGATGCCGCCGATGAACAGCAGCAGCACCTCCTGCTTGATCAGCACCGCCACCACCGCCATGGCGCCGCCCAGCCCCAGCGCGCCCACGTCACCCATGAAGATCTCCGCCGGGTGCGCGTTGTACCAGAGGAAGCCCAGGCTGGCGCCGGTCATGGAGCCGCAGAAAATCGTCAGCTCAGAGGTCCGCGGGCTGCGCGCGAGTTCCAGATACTGGGCCAGTTGCGCGTGGCCGCCGGCGTAAGTTAACACGGTTAACGCGCCCGCGGCAATCACCATCAGGCCGGTCGCCAGGCCATCCAGGCCATCCGTGAGGTTCACCGCATTCGAGGCGAACACCACCACCAGCGCGACGAAGATGCAGAATGGCGCCACCCCGATCGCGTAGGTCCACGGGTTGTGCATGAGCGATTCGATCAGCAGCGATGGTTTGACCTGTTTCAGAAACGGGATGTTCATCGCGGTGGAGAAATCCCCGTACGCGCGCAACACCAGAAGCATTGCGGCAAAGCCGAACCCCATGACGAACTGGTAGGCCAGCTTGCGTCTGGCGGTGAGGCCCAGACTGCGATGCCTGGCGATCTTGGCATAGTCGTCCAGAAACCCGATCCAGCCATAGCCCAGCAGTGCGGCGATGGCGACCCATATGCTGGGATACCGCAGGTCGGCCCACAGCAGCGTGGGGATCACGATAGAAATGATGATGAGAACCCCGCCCATGGTGGGTGTCCCCGCCTTGGCCTGGTGCGACTTCGGCCCTTCTTCGCGGATGTATTGACCGATCTGAAACTGGCGCAGCTTGTGGATCAGCCAGGGCCCCAAAGCGATGCACAGGAACAGCGCCGTCAGGCTCGCAAAAGCCGTGCGAAACGTGGTGTAGCGGAAAACGCGGAACGGGCTCACGTACCGTTGGAGCTGTTCGTATAGCAAGAAGTAAAGCATCGTTTTCCTATGCCAGAAACCCTACGCCAGAAACCTTTCCAAAGCCCGTTCCACTTTTACGCCGCGCGATCCTTTGAATAAGACCGCATCGCCTGCCCGCGCCGTGTGCCGCACGAAATCGCCCGCCTCGGCCGGGTCATCGAAGAAGCGCGCGGCAGTCCGCGCCATGCCGAATTCCACGGCGGCCTCCACCATCGAAAGGGCGTGTCCTCGCACGCCCACCAGCACGTCCACCCCGTGCGCCGCGGCATAGCGCCCTACCTGCCGGTGCAACTCTTCGGACGCAGTCCCGAGTTCCAACATTTCACCCAGCACGGCGATGCGCTTTCCGGCCGGCGTCTGGCACAGCACGTCGATCATGGATTGCGCCGCCTCAGGGTTGGAATTGTAGCAGTCATTCCAGATTACGGTTCCGTTGTGTTCCGTGCGCTCTCCGCGCATGTTGCCCACCGCGAAGGTTTTGATTGGATCCCGCAAGCGCTGCGGAGCGATTTCGAAAACCTGCGCCACCGCGATGGCGGCCAGCAGGTTCATCACCGCGTGACGGCCCACCAGGCCGGTTTCGAAATCCACTCCCAAGGCCCGAAAGCCCGTGCCATCGGCCCGATAGTCCGCCCTTTCAGCCCGCACATCCGCCCATTCCGAAAAGCCGAAGGTGATCACGCGGCCTGCATGGGCAGCGCGAAACGGCAGCACCCGCGCGTCGTCGGCGTTCAGGACTGCCACTCCCGCTGGCGCCAACGCTTCAATCAATTCCCGTTTGGCGGCGGCCACTCCGTCGATGGAATCGAAAAACTCCGTGTGCGCGTATCCCACATTGGTTACCACGCCAACATCCGGTCTTGCGATTTCGGCCAACGCCCGGATTTCGCCCGCGTGATTCATTCCCATTTCCAACACGGCCACTCTGCAATCGTCCGGCAGCCGCAGAATCGAAAGCGGCACACCCACTTGATTATTCAAATTTCCCGCGGTCTTGCCGACCGGCATTTCCACGGCCAGCAGGTGCGCGATCGCATCCTTTGTAGTCGTCTTGCCCGCGCTGCCTGTAACCCCAATCACCTTGCCGCCCCAACCGCCGCGCGCCCACGCTCCCAAACTCTGCAAGGCCCGCAGGGTGTCGCTCACCACCAGTTCGTTAGAGACGCCAATCCCGCAGTCAACCACCACGGCTGAGGCGCCCTTCTCCACGGCTGCCGCAACATAACGGTGCCCGTCGTGGTTGGGCCCGTGCAGCGCGAAATACACATCGCCCCGATTCTGTGTCCGGGTATCCACACTCCACCCCGCCGCCCGGCCGGCCCCAGGCTTGCCCTTAGCGCCCATGGCCAACGCAACTTCTTGAATATCCAATGTCATGCGTCGTTGAATCAGCTCAGGGGTTCTTGTGATACCCATAACCTCTTAGCACTTCTCGCGCCACCTGCCGGTCGTCAAAATCGATGGTCTTATCCTTCAGCACCTGATAGGTCTCGTGGCCTTTGCCGGCCAGGATTACGATGTCGCCCTCGCGTGCCTCACTCAAGGCGCGCGCGATCGCGGCGGCCCGGTCCGGCTCCACCACGTGCGCTACGTCTTTGCGGCGAATCCCCACCAGCGCATCGTTCATGATGGCCAGCGGATCTTCCGATCGCGGATTGTCGCTGGTCAGCACCACAAAATCGCTGGCCTCGGCGGCCGCCTGGCCCATCAACGG
>Ga0209849_1000102_pt1 | contig 12021 bp, 7 predicted proteins | sample OrgsoiDNA2013048_FD_185798 | JGI IMG/M metagenome (GOLD analysis project Ga0209849, IMG submission 185798) | Permafrost soil microbial communities from the Arctic, to analyse light accelerated degradation of dissolved organic matter (DOM) -... | ecosystem: Environmental > Terrestrial > Soil >... | reverse complement strand
AGCCATTCGCCAAAACCCCGTCCCCTCACCGAGCTAGCCCGATTGCGGAGCCTGCGACTGCCCACTCTCAGGTTAGCTCGGTGAGGGGACGGGGTTTTGGCGAATGGCTGTAAGGTGGTGAAACGGTGGGGACGATTTTGGGGGAAAGTCGGTCACTCAAAATCGCCAAAAACGGCTAAGCACCCAAAGGCCATGGGTGAACCTGGAGGCCGCTGGCCCGCGCCACCGTGGCAAGTTGGCGGTTGTGTGTAAGCAGGACTATGGCTTCACTCCTGCCTCCGTCGGAAATGTAGAAACTCCAGTGGCGGGTTAACAACCCGCCTGCAGGTTGACAACCTGCCCCACAGGCTCTAAAAGATCAGCTTTAGCCCGAACTGTATCTGCCGGGAAGTGGTCGTGGTGCTCGTGATCAGTCCCGCGGAACCGCTGACGGCGCCGCCCGCAAACACGATGGCGTTGGGTGTGCCGAGGTTGGTCTTATTGAGCGCGTTGAAGAATTCCGCCCGGAACTGAAGGTTGACTCTATCAGACACGGCGGTGTCCTTCAACAACGAAAGGTCCAGATTCGCCAGGCCCGGACCGTTGTACGTCCCTCTGCCCAGGTTCCCATAAGTGCCCGCGGCCGGCAGAAGGAACGCATTCGGATTGAACCACTGCGTTTGCCGTTGCAGCAGAACCGGACCCGCGAAAGAAGGATTCAACGAGGGCCGGTCGGGGTTCCGCGTGTCGCCATCGCCAGACCGGTTGGAACCGATCTGCGGCGTGAACGGGAAGCCGCTGAGCAGCGTCGCGATTCCATTCAACTGCCAGCCGCCAATCAGTCCATTGCCCAGTCCATTACCCAGTCCGTTGCGTTTCCCACGGCCAAAAGGCAGGTCGTAGTGCGCGGAGATGCTGGCCTGGTGGGTGACGTTGAGGGCGGATGGACCCCAGTCCCGGTGCAGGTCGTTCCGGTCCAGAATCATTTGCGCCTGATTGTTGGACTGCGCGCCGGTCAATCCGGAATTCATATCCAGGTTCTTCGACCAGGTGTAATTGGCCCGGAATTGCAAACCCCGGCTCAGACGGCGGGTCACTTCCACCGCCAGCGAGTGGTAGCTGCTATTGCCCTCGGTATACCAGAAGAACCCGCCGGACAAAAAAGGATTGGGCCGGGCGCCCACCGGGATGTACTGCGCGCCCTGAGCTACGCGGCCCTGGTTCGCCGCGGTCGCCGTGCCGCCGGCCTGGCAACCTCCGGCATTGGCACAAACCTGCGGAGGAATACTGTTGGGGTCCACGCTCAACAGGCCGTGGTATCCGAATGACCCGGCGTACGCCAGGCGAAGGGCCGTGGTGGAACTCAACTGGTGTTCTACCGTGAGATTCCACTCCTGGACCGTTGGAGTTTTGGCGTCGGCCTGCACTCCCTGGGGCGCAAACGTGGTGCAGGGCGACGGCACGCCCGGCCCGCAGGATGGCGGTATCGCCGCACCCGGCACGAGCGGCGTGATCGAAAACAGTCCGGTGTTGGCAAACGAAACCGAGCCATTATACGGGGGCAGCGAGTTCAGCAGAAAGCTGAGGGCGTCGATCATCGTGTAATAAGTCCCGAACCCCGCGCGGATGGCGGTCCTGCCGTTTCCGGACACGTCCCATGCCAGGCCGACGCGGGCGCCGAACATACGCTTGCTGTTATTCGCGGTGTAGGCGGAATCGGCCACACGCGGAGCGGTCAAGAGGACGCCATTGCCATCGGTGATGTAGTTCGAAGCCCTCCCCGATACCTCATTCCACCCTGTCGTGAATTCGTGCCGGATTCCAAGCTGGAGAGTCAGGTTGCGGCGCACCTTAATCGTGTCCTCGAAATACCAGGCGCCGAACAGACTTCTCCAACCCAATTCGCTGGGATTGGGAACCGCTTGAAACGTGGTCACCGTGCCTTGAAGGAACGTCTGCAAGCTGGCGAAACTGGCCTGCCCTAAGCGGCGGGATGCGGTGTTTTCATTGTCCCGGAGGCGCTGAAACCACACGCCTGCGCTGATTTGGTGGATCCCCTTGCTAATCAGCAGACCGTCCGAATAAGTGAAAAGATTTCTGCGATTCCAGACATTGGCGGCGTTATTCGGTCCGGCCGCGGTGAGGGCCGCGACGCCGGTTGTGGTGGCGCCGCCTCCGATGACGATGCCTCCCGGTCCGGCTCCGGTTACAAAAGAGAGACCTGGGGAAAAGGTTGCCAGTGGAAACGAATCGTACCCGAATGCCGCCCGCGAAAATCCGGCGCTGAACCGGTTGAGGACGCTGGGAGAGACGATGTGCGTTTCCTCCAGACTGGCCACCTGGCTGCGCAGCATGACGGCGGAACCGAACAGCGGATCGGCGAGGGGGATCAGGCTGTTCCCATCGTCTACTGTGTAAGCGGCCGACAACGTGTCGCCATTGCGGATGGTGTAGTCCGCCCGCACGGTGCCGAAGTCTTCGCGGGTGGATTGCCTGGGATTGTTGAACGAAAGGGCGGTCCCGGTGGCGATGCCGTTCGCCAGCAACTCCGGACCATTCGGCTGGGGCCAGAAGGCAGTGTAGGGCAATATGCGGGAGTTCAAATTCGCCACCGGTGCGTATACGCCGGCGGCATTCGGCAGAAGGCCCTGGCGAGCTTGCAGATCGGGAACCACGCTCACGTTGCTGGCCGCCAGACGTTGCCGGAAGCCTTCATAGTTGCCGAACAAGAACAGCCGGTCTTTGCGCAGAGGACCTCCGAGCGCGCCTCCGAACTGGTTCCGCCGGAACGGCGGAGCGGAGCCCTGGTCAAAGAAGTTTCGCGCATCGAGGGCGCTGTTGCGGAGAAACTCAAAGAGCGCTCCATGCACCTGGTTGCTGCCGGACTGCGTAACCACGCTGACCTGCGCTCCGGCACGCTTCCCATATTCGGCCGAGTAGGTGTCGGTGAGCACGTTGAACTCGCGTACCGCATCGATCCCCAACAACTCACCGCTGACACCGCCGGGAGTCACGGCAAGCTGGCTAGACCCCGTGTACTCGATGCCGTTCAGCAGAACCAGATTGTCCATGGGCCGCCGCCCCGCCACCGAGAATGTGTTCCCGTTGCTGGTGCTGGTTTGCGGGCTTTTCAAAGCATAGTTGATGGCCCCGGCATTCAGGGTGATCAGGTTGTCGAAGCTGCGGCCGTTGAGCGGCAGTTCCTTGATCTGGCGTTCATCCACCATTCCGGAGACGGAGGCCGTGGTGGTATTGACCACTGGAGCTTCCTGCACAACCACCACCTGCTGGACCAGGTCGCCCACTTCCAGGCGCAAGTTCACCACGGCTTCCTGCCCCACTTCCAGATCGATTCCGGTGCGGACGGCGGTCTTGAAGGCGGGCTTTTCGGCCGTCACTTTCTGTTGGCCTAACGGAAGCGAAAGCACCCTGAACTTGCCCGCTTCGTCGGTAGTTACAACGCGCGTGGCGCCGGTCTCGATACTCTTCACCGTGACGCTGACGCCGGCCACAGGGGCTCCGGACGCATCCTCGGTTCGTCCCGAGATCCCGGCTGCCACCTGGGACCAGGCGACCGTCGTCGACAAGTTAATCGGCAGCAGGCTAATCAGCGGCAGGAGGAACCGGAAGCACATCGGGACTAAGGATACGAGCGCCTTCCCATCCGGCATCGCGAAAGCCCTGCGGGGACGGCGTAAAGACGATCTTGAAACTTGTTTCATCCAACGGCCCCTCCGGAGCGTCTGAGCGTTGCGGATAAACCAAAGCCAGATACTTGAGAATAGTATATATGTTCCCGTCCTCCGGTTGGCGGAACTGGTAGCCGTTCGAGCGGAAGTGGATCGCGGCGCCCTGGTTCGAGAGCCGCCACGCCAGAAACGCGCAGCAATCGACGGCGTGTTCGAACCAGCCATCGAGGTGGTGCGGGACGTCGCGATCCAGGTAAACTTCCACGGTTTGCTCCTGCTCGCGCGCGAACTCCCGGATCTGCGGGCTTCCTACGTGCGCGGTGGCTTTCCAATCCACGTGCCGCGAACTTTCGAACGCCTCATACGGCCGGATGCGGTAGAAATCCCGGCCCAGGCCGCGATAGTGGGTTTCAATGTCGCCCGCAATTCCGGCCAGCAGATCGTCAAAGCCCGGCTGGGGATCGATCGCCGGATACACGGTCATTTCGCGGCCGAGCGTGACGCGCGCCGCTTTCTCCAGGAAACCGAAAGGAAACGAAGTGGAAAACGCAAAACTGTTCTGCCGGTAAGCCCCGCGCGCCGGAAAGCGCACCTCCACGGTTTCTTCCAGCGTGGCCCCGGCCGCGATCAACGGGAAGTACACGCCCGATTTCAGAGTCGGACTGGCCGGGTCGCGAATGCCCTCCACTCGAATGGAAAAAGAGGGCATGAGCCACTTGGTATTGCGCACAAGGAGTTTCCCCGGAACGCTGCGCCTGGCCGGCACGTGGTCCGGCACCAGAAAATCCAGTTCCAGCCCCGCCAGGCAAAGGCGGCTAACCAGTCCCGAAACCAGCAGCGTGGACAGCATGGCTGCCAGAATCAGAAACAGCAGATTGTTGCCCGAGACAATCGCCCCAAAGGCCACCACCAGGATGGCGAAGGTGAACAGCAGCCCGCCGCGAGTGACCCGGTAGCGAATGCGTTTTGCGAGAGACCCGCGAAACTGTCCCCATCGCCGGCGCACAGTTGAGAACACGAGTTGACCGTTTCGGACTAAAGGTCCGGTCCGCGAGCCGGCACGAAGATCATCCGTGGCTCGCCGGTTCGTGCATCCAGCAGCCAGAGCGGCTCGGCGCCGATTTCGTTGAGGCGGAACAGGCCGCCCATCTGCACCAGGCCCGTGGGTATACAATCGCACGCCACTATAGTGCGGCCGCCGGATGCGATATCGAATGCCGCCACCGCCCGCGCCCCGGCGCCGGCTACGAACAGCTTCTGTCCATCGGGCGAGAAGGCCACGCCCACGGGAGAAGCCAACCGCGAATCCGGCCCCGCCAGCACGCGCTCGATCGATGCGCCAGCGACATCCGAGAAGAGCACCAGGCCGGCTGCGGCATCGAGCACCGCGGCATCGTGGTTCCCCGGGGCAAAGGCAGCCCACGCGCCGGCTGCGGCGTCCATCAATTTGCGATTGTCCCCGGCTGTCCCGATCACCCGGATGGCGCCGCCCGATACCACCAGCAGGTATCCGCCGTCGTCGCTAATGGCCAGAGGTTCGTCGGTCAACCGGCGGGTTCCGCGCTTCGGCCGGCTCAAAACCGCAGGGGAAGATTGCGCGGTGCGGCCCGGGCCCAAAGGAATGGTGGCCGCGATTACCGGCGCGTCTGGTAATCCTTTGAGCACCTGCAGGCTTCCATTGGCGTAGAGGACAGCCGCCGTTCCCGACGGGCTGAATACGACGCGCTGCGCCACGGCAAGGCCCTCCACCGTGCGTTCGACCGGCGTTCCGTTGTTGAGCCGGAACAAGTGCATGCCGCCCTTATCGCTCGGTGCGTTCACAGCACCCACCGCCAGGACCGAATCCAGGCTGGGGGAGACACTGGCCGAAACCAGATCGAAGCCGAACGGTATTGGGTCGCCTAACAGGGACGCGCCCGGAATGCCGCGAATCGGACGCAAGACACGCGCCGAATTGTCAAACGCGAATCCGGACAGCGGGCCGGCGATGCTGCCTTGCTGTGCGCGAACCAGAGACGTTCCCGCGCAAACCAAAACAATGATCGCTGAAGTATAACGACTAGTGCGAGCAGTCATAATGTTCACCTCGGCGCACGGCTCCTTGAGCCCTATTATGGCTGTTAATCCACGGAAACTCAAACGCCGTTTAGCATCGGCACTTTCCTGCGTTGGTGAAAACTTTCAGGCTGCGGACCCGCTTTCCATCTGGTTCAGCCGGCCGGAAGGCCGGCTTGCGGCCAGAATTGGCCGCCCCACAGGGACAAAGTTGAGGGCTTGCCGGAGCTTGCCGTCTTATCCCACCTTGCTCTTGCGCGCCCGCTTCTTCGGTGCTTCCGCAATTTCAAGCGCCGTCTCTCCCTGCCCGGCGGCGGCCACCGCGGTTGCCACTTGCGCCGGCTTGCGTTTTTCGGCCAGGCTCTTCTTCAGCGCCTCCATGATGTCGATCACTGGCGCGATATGTTCGGCCGGCGTCTCCACCACCTTCTTGCCTTCGATCTTGTCCTCGATCATTTTCTGCAGATTGGCGCGATAAGCGTCGTGATATTTTTGCGGCTCGAATTCAGCTTCAAGCGACGAGATCAGCATTTTGGCCAGCGCCAATTCTTTCTCTTTGACCAGGCTCGTGTCGGTACGGAACTCGTCCACCTGGCGGATCTCATCGGTGTAATACATGGTGTGCGAAAGGATGCCCTTTGCGCCCGGCCGCAACACGACGATGTGCTCGCGGTTGTGCATCGCCACCTTAGCGACGCCGTAGAAGTTGGATTCGCGCAGCGCCTGAAACAGCAGCGCGTAAGGTTTCTCGCCGCCTTCGTCGGGGGCCACGTAATAGGAGCTTTCGAGGTAGACCGGGTCCACCTGGCCGGCCTTCACGAACTCCAGAATCTCCATCACCTTCGCGGTCTTGGGGGCGACCTTCTTGATATCCTCGTCTTCGACCACCACATAGTGGTCCTTCTCGTACTCATAACCCTTGACGGTGTCGGTGCGCGCAATGGGCTTGTCCTCAAGCTGGCAATAGGTGACCTGCTTGATGCGGGAATGGTCTTCTTTGTGCAGCAGGTTGAAGCTGATGGTTTCGCTTCGCGCGGCGCTAAAGAGTCGAACGGGAAATGAAACCATGCCGAATGCGAGGTGGCCTTTCCAGACGCTCGATGCCATATTTGAGGGCCTCCGGGATACAGAAGTGCGATTTTCAAGATACTACAAAGCTCGGTATTATGTAAATGGAAGGATGTAAAGCGACTTATGCCGCTCGAAGAATATGCCTCCAAACGCCGGTTCGAAAACACGCCCGAACCCGCTCCGGGCACGGCGGGCGGAAGGTTTCCCGCCAACTACTTCTGCGTGCAGCGGCACGATGCCACGCGCCTGCATTACGACTTCCGCCTGGAGATCGACGGCGTGCTGAAATCCTGGGCAGTTCCCAAAGGTCCCACTCTGGACCCCACGCTCAAACACCTGGCCGCCCATGTGGAAGACCATCCCGTGGAGTACGGCGATTTCGAGGGCACCATCCCCAAAGGCAATTATGGCGCGGGCAGCGTGATGCTGTGGGACCGCGGCACGTTCGATCTGCTGGGAGATGTGGCGGCCGATGCCCAACTGGCGCGCGGCGATTTCAAATTCCGCCTGCACGGCGAGAAGCTGAATGGCGATTTCGCCCTGGTCCTGATGAAAGGCCGCGGCAAAGGCAACGAGTGGCTGCTGATCAAGAAGCGCGATGAATTCGCCACTCCCGATTGGGACGTGGAGCAGCATGCCTACAGCGTGCTTTCGGGCCGGACACAGGAGGAGATCGCGGGCAATCTGCCCGCCCGCAAGACCAAGCGCGAAACCGCCGGCGCGGCCGACCGCGTGTGGGCCACCAGCCGTCCGGCCACGCGCAGCACCGGTGGCGCGACTGCCCCAGCACCCGGCGTGCCGGTTAAAAAAAAAAGAAACTTGACCTCAGCGGCATAAAAGGCGCCCGCAAAACGGAAATGCCGGCCGCCATCGAGCCGATGAAATCGACCCTGGTGGAGCGGCCGCCAAAGGGCGACGATTGGCTCTTCGAAGTGAAATGGGACGGCGTCCGCGCCATCGCCTTCGTGGAGAACGAAGAAGTGCGGCTGCAGGCGCGCAGCGGGCTGCGTTGCGAGCGCCAGTACCCCGAGTTGGCCGTGCTGCATCACCACATCGCGGCCTCGCAGGCGGTGCTCGATGGCGAGATCGCCGTCCTGGACCCGAAAGGGGTTTCCCGGTTTCATCTGATCCAACCGCGCATCGCCAACAGCGACCCCAACACCATCGCCCACCTGGTGCGGTCCACTCCGGTGGTGTATTTTGCCTTCGACCTGCTTTACCTGGATGGTTACGATCTCCGCGGCGTGGCACTCGGCAAACGGCTTGAGTTGTTGGCGGAGATTTTAACGCCGGGACCGGTGCTCCGCATCTCCGAGGCCTTTCCCGGGGCGGGCGAGGCGCTGCTGGAGGCCGCGCGGGAGAATGGCTTGGAGGGGATCGTTGCCAAGCACGCCACCAGTTCCTACGAATCCAGACGGAGCCATGAATGGATGAAGATCAAAATCAATACCGAGCAGGAATTCGTCATCGGAGGGTTTACGGAGCCGCAAGGCGATCGGCAGTATTTCGGCGCGCTGGTGTTAGGCGTTTATGACGACGGCAAATTGCGTTGGGTGGGCAATGTGGGTACCGGCTTCGACCAGAAAATGCTGGCAAGCCTGCACGCGCGCCTGACGCCGCTGATCGCGAAGAAGTGTCCCTTCGCCGAACGTCCGAAGCCCGACGGCGGCATGACGTGGGTGAAACCGGAACTGGTCTGCCAGGTGAAATATCTCAACTGGACGCCGGACCAACGCCTGCGCGCGCCGGTTTTCCTGGGTCTGCGAAATGACGTGGGTCCGGTTGAGGTCGCGCGCGAACAGGCTGTTCCGACGCCGCTGTTAGCGGCCAGCGAGAAGGAAGCCTCGCTCCCGATCGACGGCCACACTCTGAAATTCACGAACCTGAAGAAGGTCTTTTATCCCGATGAAGGTTACACCAAGGGCGACGTGCTCAACTACTACGACGCCGTCGCCGGCCTGATTCTGCCGCACCTGAAGGACCGGCCGCTATCGCTCAAGCGCTACCCCAACGGCATCAAGGGAGAGTATTTTTTCCAGAAAGATTCGCCCGGCTCTTTTGCGCCGTGGCTGCGCACGGAGGCGATCGATTCAGACCATAAGGACGCCGCCATCAATTACGTATTCGCGCAAGACCGGGCCAGCCTGCTCTACCTGGTAAACCTGGGCTGCATCGATCACAATCCCTGGATGAGCCGCTTCCCCGCGCTCGATAACCCGGATTTCGTGCTGATCGATCTGGACCCGCAGGAGTGCCCGTACGACCTGATTGTGGAGGCGGCGCTGCTGGTCAAGCGCGTGCTGGACCGGATCGGGCTGGCCGGCTACCCCAAGACCACCGGCGGCGACGGCATGCACGTATACATCCCGGTGGAGCCGATCTATTCCTACGAAGAGACCCGTACGTTCGCCGAGTTGATCGCGCGCCTGGTGACCCGGGAACGGCCCGAGATGTTCACTACGCCGCGCTCGGTTTCGAAGCGGCAGAAGAACCGGGTCTATTTCGACTGGGTACAAAACGCGAAGTCCAAGACCATTGCGGCGCCGTATGTGCTGCGGGCCTATCCCGGCGCCCCGGTGGCCACGCCGCTGGAGTGGAGCGAGGTGCAGGCAGGCCTTGAGCCCGGCCAGTTCCATATCGCGAACGCGCCGCGCAGGTTCGCGGAAAGAGGCGATCTCTTCGCAGGGGTACTCAAGAAACCGCAGAGTTTGGATGAGGCGCTGGTGAAGCTGGAGAAACTCTTCAAGTAGCCCTGATGTGCTACCGGAGAGGCAACTGGTCAGGCGTCAGGAAGACTACCGCGCCGCTGCCGCGGTAAACCAGATTGGCCGCGGCTTGTTTCGAGGCATCGCCCTTGCGCGCGTCCACTCTTCCGTAAACCATGGCCCACCGGTCGTATTCGGGGTTCCCGAACTTGAATTTGCCTAAGGTGGTATGCCGCTGGATTTCGACAAACTTGCGGTGCAGCGCCGCGGCATCGAGTTCGAAATCGGCGGGAGGTTTAGGCGCGCCCGCGGCATCCTCGGTCAACCAGAGCAGCGGCGGCGCGTCCGGCGCCGGGTCGCAGGCCTCTTCTCCGATCCAGCGGCCGCTCTGCCGAAACGAATAGCGGGCGACGACGACGACGGTCTTGCCGTTCTGCGCCGGCAGGTCGTGCAGGATTTCACAGACGGTGAGGGGAACCAGCGGCGCATCGGCCGTGGCCAATGCGCTGCACAACAGTACGGCAGCACACGCCGCACGCTGGCCCGCGCGCGCGAATCTGATTTTTGTCTGAAGCACGCTTTTAACTAAGAATAGACTTAGACTCGATCAGGGTCAAAACTGGTTACATCCAGGTGGCAATTATGATTTGGGAGCCGTCACGCGAGTTCATTGAACGGACCAATGTCTGGCGTTTCATGCAACGCCTTGGATTCTGGGACCGCGAGGCCTTTCTGCGTTTCTCGCGCGAAGAACCGGATCGGTTCTGGGACGAGCTCATGCGCGAAATGGCGGTTGCCTGGTTCGAACCGTACCGGCAGGTGGTGGATGCCAGCCGCGGGCCCGAGTGGGCGCAGTGGTTCGTGGGCGGGCGCCTGAACATCGCCCACAACTGCCTGGACCGATGGGCGACCTTTAAAAATGGCCCCGGAACTAATCTGCGAGACTTTGGCCGCGTGGCCTGCATTTGGGAAGGCGAGAGCGGCGAGACCCGCACCATCACGTTCGCGGAGCTGCGGCAGCAGGCCAACCGCGTGGCCCACGGGCTGCGGGCGCTGGGCCTCAAAACCGGGGACCGCGTTGCCCTGTGCATGCCCATGACGCCGGAGATTCTCTCCATTCTGTATGGCTGCTTCCAGGCGGGGATGACCGTAGTGCCGATTTTTTCGGGCTTCGGGACGGTGGCCATCGCTACTCGCCTCGAAGATTCCGGGGCGCGGGTTTTGTTTACCGCGGATTCCATGGAACGGCGCGGCAAGCGGGTTCCGCTTTACGAAAAGATGCCGCGAACAGTGGAGAACACCATCGTGCTTCGGTACAAGGGCGGCGAGATCACCGGTGGGATGGACTGGCTGGAGTTCTTGGAGACGGGCGGCTCGGAAAGCAGTCCCACGCTGTACCTTGAGTCTGAGGCGCGGGCGTTCATCATTTACACGTCCGGCACCACCGGCAGGCCGAAAGGCACGGTGCATACGCACGCGGGATGTCTGGCGCAGATGGGCAAGGAAATCTGGCTGGGATTCGACCACCGGCCGGAAGATCGCTTCTTCTGGCTCTCCGACATCGGCTGGATGATGGGCCCCTGGACCATTCTGGGCAATCACCTGTTCGGCGGCACGATTTTTATGTATGACGGCGCGCCGGATTTCCCCGGCCCCACGCGACTGTGGGAAATGATCGAGCGGCACCGCATCACCACGTTCGGCATCTCACCGACGGCCATACGCCTGCTGAAAAGGACAGCGGACGAATTGCAGCCGATGGACGCGCTCCGTCTGCTGGGCTCGACGGGCGAGCCCTGGGACGAGGCCTCGTGGCTGTGGTTCTTCGAACGCGTGGGCCGCAGGCGCTGCCCCATCATCAACATTTCCGGCGGAACCGAGATCGTGGGGAGCTTCCTGTTTCCGCTGCCGATTCAGGCGCTGAAGCCCTGCAGCCTGGGTGGTCCGGCGCCCGGAATGGCCACCGAAGTGGTGGATGAGGCGGGCGTGCCGGTGCGCGGGCGCAAAGGTTATCTGGTCTGCACCCAGCCCGCGCCTTCGATGACGCGCGGCATCTGGAACGACCCGCAACGCTACATTGAGACCTACTGGTCGCGATTCCCGGGCTGGTGGTACCACGGCGACTGGGCCAGCGTGGATGAGGACGGCCATTGGTTTCTGCACGGCCGCGCCGACGAATCCATGAACGTGGCGGGCCGCAAGGTGGGTCCGGCGGAAGTGGAAGAGGCCATGATGCGGCACCCGGGTGTGGCGGAGGCGGCGGTGATCGGCGTCCCCGACGACCTCAAGGGCGAGGCCATTGTGGGTTACGCCGTAACCAAGGCAGGCGCCGTTGTGGACCCCGCCGATATCTGCGCGACCGTGGTGGAGGTGCTGGGACCTACGTTCCGGCCGCGCGAAGTTTTCGTGGCGGCGGAGTTGCCGAAAACGCAAAGCGGAAAGATCGTGCGGCGGTTGTTGCGGCAGAAGTATCTGGGTGAGCCGCTCGGCGACGTGTCTACTGTCGCGAACCCAGGGGCGCT
>Ga0209849_1000100_pt1 | contig 12103 bp, 12 predicted proteins | sample OrgsoiDNA2013048_FD_185798 | JGI IMG/M metagenome (GOLD analysis project Ga0209849, IMG submission 185798) | Permafrost soil microbial communities from the Arctic, to analyse light accelerated degradation of dissolved organic matter (DOM) -... | ecosystem: Environmental > Terrestrial > Soil >... | reverse complement strand
GTGGCGACTCCCCTTGGTCAGCCGGCGGCAGCACGGGAACCATGCGATACACGTAGAGCCGAAAAGAGCCGTAGGCCGTCGGGAGCTCGGCTTGCGCGTAACGCTGCAGTTTCATCGGAATTTCGATGTCGGGAGGGCGGTCAAGTTACGGTTCATGTTCGGGAAAGTCAACGCGGGCCCGAACCGAGCTCGATCCGACGCGGGCGCCAGCAAGCCCGTGGGCTGGGCTGGCCCGACCCGAAGGTACTCCCGCACGCGACTCTTGCGACGTCTGGGCCGCGATGTCATCCTGAAGTTTCATGTCGATCCTCCCAATCCTGCGATATCCCGACGCCCGGCTACGCGAAAAGTCGGTTGACGTCGAGACTTTCGACGACGACTTGCGTCAACTCGTGAACGACATGAGCGAGACGATGTACGCCGCCAACGGGGCTGGCCTGGCCGCGATCCAGGTTGGAGCTCCGCTGCGCCTGTTCATCATCGACGGTCCCGTGGCGGGCGGGGCCGATGACGCGCCACCCCGGGTGTTCATCAATCCGGAGATCGTGTCCCTCTCGGAGGAGAGTCAGACCGGCGACGAGGGCTGCCTGTCGTTTCCTGGTATCTACGTGCCGGTCAAACGGGGCTTGCGCGCGCGTGTGCGCGCCACCGATCTCGAAGGCCAGACCTTCGAGGTCGAGGGCGAAGCGTTGTTCTCCCGCGCCATGCAGCATGAGAACGACCATCTGGTGGGGCGGTTGCTCATCGATCAATGCGGGCCCGTCAAGCGCGAGATCATCAAGCGGAAGCTGCGCAAGGACAAAGAGGCCGAAGACGCCGAGGATGCGGCCGCCGCCAGCTGAGCGGACCGAGAGCTGACCGGGACATCCGTAGGCATTCGGGATGAGCTCGTCATGATCACGATCGTGCTGCGCGACATCGGATTCGAGGGCCGCCATGGCGCCACCGCCATGGAACGCAAGAGCCTGCGCAAGTTCGAGGCCGATCTGGAGGTCGACATCGACGGCGATTCCGGTCAGCGCACCGACAGGCTGGCGGATACCGTCGACTACAGCGGGCTCGCCGAGATCATCGTCAGCATCGGCTCGGGCGAGCCGCACCGCCTGCTCGAGTCTCTCGCACGGCGAATCCTCGACGCGCTCGAAGTCCGCCTGCCGCACGGGCGCTTCCGCCTCGAGCTGCGCAAGCTGAACCCGCCGAGCTGCCCGGGACATCCCGCCTTCTCGGCCGTCCGCCTCCGCACCTAAGTTGTTTCGAGGCCGCGGGCCATCAGGATCTTGCCCGAGCGAACCAGCTCGACGATCTCGAACTGCTTCATCAGGGCCGTGAAGGCGTCGAGCTTGTCGCTGGCCCCGTAGGTCCTGATGATCAGGGACTCGGTTCCATAGTCGACCACCTTGGCGTTGAACTGCTCGGCGATCTGCAAGATCTCCGAACGCCGGTCGATGGGACAGCGAATCTTGAGCAGGGCGATCTCGGTCTCGATGGTCGCCTGGCCGGTGTGGTCGATGGCGTGGACCACGTCGATCAGCTTGGTGGTCTGGCGGATGATCTGCTCCAGGGTGTCCGGATCCCCGCTGCAGGTGATGGTGATGCGGGAGAAGCCTCCATCCGTCAGGTCGGGACTGACGACCAGGCTGTCGATATTGTAACCGCGGCGCGCGAAGACCAGCGCCACCCGGACCAGGACGCCGGGCTTGTTGCGAACGAGGATCGAGATCGTGTGCATGGGCGAGCCCTGGACGGGTGGATGGGGAAAGGGACCGTTGGAGGCGGGACGCGGGCTGATGGCAGTGGCTGTGATTGACATTGGTCAGGTCGAGCCCGTGGGCTTCTCCATCTTGTGCTTGGGTTTGTCGATGATCATGTCGCGGAGCGCGGCGCCCGCCGGGATCATCGGGAACACGTTGTCTTCCTTCATGACCTCGGCATCGATCAGGCACGGACCCTCGGTGTAGTCCATCGCCGCCTTGATGACTCGATCCACCTCGGCCGGCCGGCGCACCCGCCAGGCCTTGATGCCGTAGGCTCCCGCCAGCTTCACGAAATCGGGGTTGCCCTCCAGATCGACGCCGGACAGGCGGTTCTCGAAGAACAGCTCTTGCCACTGGCGAACCATGCCCAGGTAGGCGTTGTTGATGATCAGGATCTTGACGGGCAGCTTGTGAATGGAGGCCGTGGCCAGCTCGGCCAGGGTCATCTGGAATCCCCCGTCGCCCACGATGCACCAGACCTTCTTGTCCGGGTTGGCGAACTGAGCCCCGATGGCGGCCGGGAACCCGTAACCCATGGTCCCGGCCCCGCCCGACGACAGCCAGTGACGATTCTTGGTGGTCAGGCAGAACTGGGCCGCCCACATCTGATGCTGCCCCACGTCGGTCGTCAGGATGCAGTCGCGTCCGCCGAGCTTGTCGAGCCGGTCGAGGACGTGCTGGGCCCGCAGGCCCCCTTTCTTCGCGTACTTGAGGGGGTACTGCTTGCGCCAGCCCGTGATCTCCTGCAGCCAGGCTTCGCTGTCGCACTTGACCACCATCGGGATTAGATCCTCGACGGCCAGGCGCGCGTCGGCGGCCACCGCGACGTCGGGCCGGATGATCTTGTTGAACTCGGAGGCGTCCACGTCGATGTGGATCTTGCTGGCGCCCACGCAGAACTCGGACAGCTTGCCCGTGATGCGATCGTCCCAGCGCGCGCCGATGGCCACGATGCAGTCGCAGTCCATTACGGTCTTGTTGGCGTAGGCGGTACCGTGCATGCCGAGCATGCCCTGGTGCAGCGGGTTGTCCTCGGGAACGGCACCCTTGCCGAGCAGCGTGTTCACGACGGGCGCCTGGAGCTTCTCCGCCAGCCGCAGCACCGCCGGTCCCGCCCCCGAGATCACCGCTCCGTGGCCCACGTACAGCACGGGCTTCTTGGCCTTGGCCAGCAGCGCCGCGACCTTCCGCAGCGCGGCGGGATCGGCCTTACCCGGGGGATGGTAACCGGGCAGATCCACCGTCTCCACGAAATCGGCGGTGCAAGGACCGCTCGTGATGTCCTTGGGGAGATCGATCAGCACCGGGCCTGGTCTCCCCGTGGTGGCCAGGTGGAACGCCTCGCGCGCGATGCGAGGAATGTCGTTGGCGTTCTTGACCAGATACGAGTGCTTCACCACCGGGTAGGTGATGCCGGTGACGTCCGCCTCCTGGAAGGCGTCCTTTCCGAGCATCGGCGAGATGGTCTGCCCGGTGAGCACGATCATCGGTACCGAGTCCATGAGAGCGGTGAGGAGCCCGGTCACCGTGTTGGTGGCGCCCGGCCCCGAGGTCACCAGGACCACGCCGGGCTTGCCGGTCGACCGCGCGTAGCCATCGGCCATGTGGGTGGCCCCTTGCTCATGGCGTACCAGGATCAGCTTGATCTTCGAGTCAACCAGCGCGTCGAAGATCGGCATCGCCGCCCCGCCGGAGAGACCAAAGACGTACTCGACACCCTCGCGCTCGAGGCACCGGATGAGCTTCTCGGCTCCGGTCGGGGCCACCGCGACGCGGCCGGTCTTGACCGGGGGCGGGGGGGAAGTGGCGGGCGTCTTGGCCACGATGCCGGGCGCGGTCTCGGATCCCTCGCCGACGGGCAACTCGGCGCGAGAGTGAGCAGGAACGTGAGTCAGACGTGATGTGGACACCAGATGCTCCTTCCGTGAGGAGAGGCCATCCTAGATCCAGACATGTGGTTTGTCGAGTCGATTTTAGATGGATGCGACAGGTCATATGGAACAAATGATCTATTTGACGCGATGTACGCCAGTGATCACTTTATAAGCACTCTTAACTATATGGCTTATGATGCGATAATAATTCCAGACGGTCCAATTGTGACGACGGTTTGCCATCCAGATCGGAATCTGTCGCTGGCGCGCGCAGCCGGAACCACGGTAGTCTGCCCGCTTGGAGAACCAGGTGCTGTCCCTGGACGACCTCGGGTGGAATGAACAGTTCGCCCGGGCCTTCGAAGGGGCTTCGGAGGGGCGAAAGCTGATCCCGGGACGGATCACGCTGCAGCAACGCGGCCGGTATCAGGCCGCCACTGCAGCCGGAGAGATGCCCGCGGAGCTCGAGACCCGGCTCCGCAAGTCGGCCGGGTCGGCCGCCGATCTGCCCAGCGTGGGTGACTGGGTGACGCTGCGACCGGCTCCGTCCGGTCATGCCCTGGCCACCATCTGCGGCCTGCTTCCCCGGCTCACCAAGTTTTCGCGGAAGGCGGCCGGTGCGGACAACACCGAGCAGGTCCTGGCGGCCAACGTGGACACGATCTTCATCGCCATGGGCCTCGATCTCGACTTCAACGTCCGACGCTTGGAGCGCTACCTGACCGTGGCCGGGGCCAGCGGCGGCAGGCCGGTGGTCTTGCTGACCAAGTCCGATCTGTGCCCGGTCGACGAGCTGGCGGCGCGGGCGCGAGAGGTCGAGGCCATCGCGCCCGAGGTCCCGGTGATCCTCACCTCGGTGCTGTCCGATCCGGACGTTCACGCGGTGGATCGGTATCTCGAGCGCGGTCAGACGATCGTGCTGCTCGGCTCCTCGGGGGTCGGCAAGTCGACCCTGGTCAACGCCTTGCTTCAACGAGATGTGCTGCGCACCGGCCAGGTTCGCCCGTCCGACAGCCGAGGCCGCCACACGACGACGCAGCGGCAGATGTTCCGGGTTCGGGGCGATGCGCTGGTCATCGACACGCCCGGCATTCGCGAGCTGCAGCTGTGGCAATCGAGCGCCGGATTCGAGACCAGCTTCGCGGACGTGGAGTCCGTGGCGGCCGGCTGTCGCTTTCGAGACTGCCGACACGAGCACGAGCCGGGGTGCGCCGTCACGGCGGCGGTGGCGCGAGGCGAGTTGCCCGCCGAGCGGATGGCCTCGTTCAGCAAGCTCAAGAGCGAGCAGGCCGCGGGGACCGCCCGTCAAGTTCCCGAGGCGGCCCGCCGACGGAAACACCCAGACGCCTCCGTGACCAAGCTCGCGCGTCGCAAGCACGGCGAGGACTGAGGGCAATGCCGGGGGGGAAGAGGGGCCTCAGACCTCGGGCTTCGGGCCTCGTCGGGCATCCGGGCCTCGGGACCTCGGACCGAGGTGTTGAATTGACGGTGGCAAGGCTCCTCACGCGTCAAGCATCGCGGACGACGCGGGTCCGGGTGGCCTTGGTCTCGGAGCGCGCGTGCTTGTTGGACAGCATGCGCTCCTTGGAGCGGCGGGATCGGCGCCGCTTCTGCCGGCGGATGCGGGCGGCCTCCTGGGCCCGGGCGCTGGCGCGGCCGAGACGCGCGGTCTCGATCTTTTCCGCCAGCAACTGCCGCGCGATCACCCGGTTCCGCCCCTGGGTCCGCTCGCGCTGGCACTTCACCGAGATCCCCGTGGGCCGATGGACCAGCACCACGCAGGTGGCCACCTTGTTGACGTTCTGACCGCCCTTGCCGCCCGAGTGGACGAAGGTCTCGTTCAGATCGTCCTCCTCGATCCCGAGCGCACGCAGACGGGCAATCAAGGCGCGGGCTTTTTCGGTCGACAGAGGCATGACGGGATCCCGGGCCGGAAGCTTACGTCAAGAAGGCGGCCGAGACCCTGCCGTTACAGAAGGTGAGGGTCGGTTGAGGTCAGGGGTCGGTTGCGGTGGTCACCGGGATATTGATAGCTTCGCGCATCCTGTGTTCCTCAGGAACCGGTCGTGCGGGCTCGATCCGGCCGGACCTCTTTTCCCGGGAGTCTCCCATGCGGAAGTCCAGAACGTCCGTCTCGCCCGTCTCGACTGCCCTCCCCGTCCCCTGGCCGCTCGCCAGGCGGCTCGCGCTCGGCGTGCTGGTCCTGTCAGCTATCGGCTGTCAGAACGAGCCGGCCAGGCCCGCCCCATCCGAGCCCGCCGCGCCTCCGCCGCCCGCTCCCGCCGCGCCCGCGGCGGCGGCCGACGCCGCAGCTCCGGATGGAGCGATCCGCAAGTCGAAGCTCGGTCCTGCCCCCACCGACGGTTTGAGCCTGGCGGAACGCATGGAACGTCGCAAGGCCGACGAGGCGAAGCTGGCTGCTCAGCTGGCGGCCGACGAGCGCAAGCGATTGCTGGCCTGGGACAAGACCAAGCTGAAGCTGCACATGGAGGTCTTCGCCTTCATCCGGAAGACCCGCGCCGCCTACGACGGCGCCAAGTCCAGGGCGGATGTCGAGAAGCTGCAGAAGAGCATGGAGAAGTCCATCGTGGCCACTGGCAAGAAGCTGCAGAAGATCGATCCCAAGGGGGGCAACTCGAATGTCGTCACGGACTACGACGTGATGCTGAACGCGCTCGCCAACGACTATCCGCAGGCGCTCATCGAATCGTTCGAAGGCGTGCAACCCGCCATCGTCGAGCAGCGGGCCGAGTTCGACAAGCGGACCAAGAAGATCGAAGAGTGGCTGGCCGCCTTGAAGGCTCGCTGACGCACGCGGCCTGCTTCAGCCCGTGGCGGCGGGGGCCGGTGGCGCGGGCTCGGGGGTGGCGACGGTGCTGCCGACCGTCGTCGATGGCGGGGCGGGCGGCTGATCGAGCTTGCCCTCGATTGCGGCGATCAGAAACCTCTTGGCTTCGTCTGTCCAGACGTCGCCGTAGGTCTGGGCGTAGAGCAGGGCCTCCTCGATCGAGCCGGGCTGGGAGCCCGCCAGGTTCTCCACGCGACGGCGAATGCGGCCGAGGACCGCCCTCGCGAAGTGCGGGTTGGCCTCCAGCGCCTTGTTCAGGTTTTCCTGGGCCTCCGCCTTCGAGCCCGCCACGAAATGGGCCAGCGCCAGCCCCATGCGCGCCCGGCTGGCCCCGGTCTCGGATGCCGTGGCGGGTTCAAGAACAACGATGGCCTCGGGCGCCTTGCCCTCCTTCATCAGTGACTTGGCGGCGATCAGCCTGGCCTCCGTGCCCACCGCGCCCCCGTCGATGCTGAACACCCGCTCGAGATCGGTGTAGGCCTCGGCGTACCGCGCCTGGTCGTAGGCCAGGCAACCGAGGGCGTGTGATGCGCGAATGAAGGGCTGGGCCTCGGTTCGCGTGAAGGCGTCCGTGACCTTGTCGGCGCGCAGCTTGGCGAACTCGGATTCCGCGGCATTGACCACCACGGAGAGCTCCGTCCGTGCGGCCTCGACATCGTTGGCGGACAGTCGCGCCATGCCGATGCCCACGCGGGCATCCACCAGCTCCGGATCGAGCGCCAGCGCCGCACGAAATTCTTTTTCGGCGGCGCCCGGGCGACGCTGCTCGAAGAGACCCCAGGCGTTGGCGAGGAGCTTCTTGGGATCGGGAGCTTCCGGCGGGGTGATGGTCTCGGCTTCGTCGCTCACCAGATGGCACTTCTTGTACTTCTTACCCGAGCCGCAGTGACAGGGCTCGTTGCGTCCGAGACTGGCCAGACGGGCACGGGCTGCCGTCACGACCGCCTCCGGAGCTGCCGCGGGGGCGGGGTTGGGGCTGTTGCTGGAGACGGGGCTGGTGTCGCTGTCGTTGTCGCTATTTTGGGCCATGGCTTCTGGATCTCCGCCGGGGGTTGCGAGGGCGGGGACATTACTCCAAAGCGGGGCCCAAGCGTAGCAGCGAGCCCAAGCTCGACGCTGGAGTGGCTCAGACCGAGGCGCTGGTACCCTTGTCCGTAGCTTTGATGAGGGTAGCCAGCTCCCCCTTCGCGTGCATGGCTCGGACGATGTCGCACCCGCCCACCAGCTTGCCGTCGACGTAGAGCTGGGGGAACGTCGGCCAGTTCGAATATTCCTTCAGGCCTTCGCGAATCTCCTGATCGGCCAGGATGTTGTGGGAGCTGAAGGGTGCGCCTACTTCCTTCAAAACGCCGACCACCGCCGCCGAAAATCCGCACTGGGGCATGGAGGGGCTTCCCTTCATGAATAACATCACCCGGTCCTTGGCGAGGGTCTCTTCGATTCGCTTCTTCAACTGTTCTGTGATCATGTTCGCTTGTACTCCTCGGGGGTATCGGTGGTCAGGGCCAACGCATGAATTTTGGAACGCATCAGGTCACCGAGAGCGGCATAGACCATGCGGTGTCGCTCGATCAACGTCTTGCCGTGGAACGCCGGCGTGACCACGGCCGCCGCATAGTGATCGCCCCCGCCCGTCGTGTCGTTCACGGACACCTGCGCGTCGGGGAGCGCGGCTCGAATCAATGACGTTATCTCGGTGGCGGTGACGGCGGCCATGGCCCACCTATAGCACGCAGGCTGCCCGTGTGGCCCGCGGGTATAGTCATGTGTCTGGCAAGCACATGAAGCTCAGCACGCGCGTCACGCTGCTCGCCACCATGCTGGTGGCGCCCATGTTGGGCGCGCTCGGCTACGGGGCCTTGCGCGCCCGACGCGCCGATCTGGAGGCCGACCTGGCCAGTCATGCCCGAGAGGTCGCGGACGCCGTGCGCGCCGGGCTCGAGCCCTTGTCAGCCGAGACGGCCGCGGCCACGCTCGCCGAAAGGGTCTGGCGGGCGCGGGAACGGGATGACGCATTCCAGCTCGAAATCCTGAAGGTGCCAGACAAGGAGGGCAGGGCCTGGCGCACCAGCGATCCGGGATGGCTCGTGCTGCTGGAGGCGGCCGAGTTCCAGGATGCGCCGGTCGGACGGATCTTCGAGCGGCCGAGGGGCGCGCCGGCCTTCGCGATGGCGGTCCCGCTGTGTGATGCCGCGGCGCTGGCGCTGCCGAAGCGTGACCCCAGCCGCAAACCCGTGGCCGTGCTCGGCATGCGGCGGTCGATGGACTACATCGACATGGCGGTGGCTGCCACTGCCCGCCGGACGTTTCCGCTGTTGCTGGCGGTGGTGGTGTTCCTGGCGGTGGGAGTGCTCCTGGCCCTGCGCGCCGGTGTGACCGCGCCGCTCCGTCGCCTGGTCGACGGCATCGACGCGGTCGGCAGGGGCGATCTGTCGCGCGTGCTCCTGGCGGAACGCGAGGACGACATCGGTGCGCTGGCCAATCGGTTCAACGCCATGACCGGCTCCTTGCGCGAGGCGCGCGAGGAGACCGGCCGCGGAGCAGAGGCCCGGCTGGCTCTCGAAACCCGCCTGCGCCAGTCGGAGAAGCTGGCGACCATCGGTCAGATGGCCGCCGAGATCGCGCACGAGGTCGGTACTCCCCTCAACGTGATCGGGGGGAGGGCCCGGGCGCTGGAAAAGAAGGCCTCCGATCCCGAGGAGGTCGGCAAGAACGCCGGGATCATCCAGGGACAGGTCACCCGCATCACGAAGATCATCAACCAGGTGCTGGACTTTTCGCGCAAGCGCGGGCCCACCCTGACGCGCGTCCGCCTGGACGCGGTGGTCACCGAAGCGCTCGGTTTCGTGGCGGAGGCCATCCGGCGTCAAGACATCCAGGCGCAGATCCACATCGATGGGCCGGGTGGTGCGCTGCTCTCCGACGTTCCGGGCGATCCCGATCAGATTCAGCAGGTTTGCCTGAATCTGTTGATGAACGCACTTCATGCCATGCCCGGGGGCGGGGTCCTGAAGGTCACCCTCGAGTCCGTGACACGTCGCAAGGGTGGGCTCGATCTGGCCGCGGCGGCGCCCTATGCCATGCTCGAGGTGGTCGACAGCGGTGCGGGGGTCTCGCTTGGCGATCGCGACAAGATCTTCGAGCCCTTCTTCACGACCAAGGACGAAGGACAGGGGACCGGGCTCGGTCTGGCGGTCAGTCACGGCATCGTCAAGGACCACGACGGATGGATCGAAGTGGAGAGTCCCCCCCCCGGCTCTCCCCGCGGGACCGCCTTTCGCGTGTTCCTTCCGAGCGGGAATGGGGAATCGCCCCCCTGAGCCGGGACACGGCCCGCCCCGGGAGCGAACCCGGGCTTGCCCCGGAAGCGATCCAACCGGGGCTTGCCCCGGGGGCCATGATCGGCAAGATTTACAGGGTTGAACGCGATCCCGGAACCCGTGCCCGGCGGCAACGCCCACAGTAAGCCGCGGGCTCGCGTTCTGGTGGTGGAAGACGATGGGGCCATGCTCGAGTTGTTGCGGGAGGCTCTCGACGAGGGTGGTTTCGAGGTAGAGACCGCGCGCGGCGGGCGCGAGGGCCTCGAGCGGGTCAGGCGCGGCGGCATCGATCTGGTGGTGTCCGATGTGAAGATGCCCGATCTGGATGGTCTGGACATGCTTCGCGAGATCAAGGCCTGCGAGCCGTCTCCCTATGTCATCACCATCACGGCGTTCGGCTCGATCGATACCGCGATCCGGGCCGTCAAGCTGGGCGCGTTCGACTACATCACCAAGCCCTTCGAGATCGATCACCTGCTCATGGTGGTGGAAAAGGCGCTCGGCGAGCGGGAGCTGCGCTCGCAGGTGGCCCGCTTGCAAGACGAGGTGGAGCGCACCTACCGCTTCGACAACATCATCGGACGCTCACCCGCCATGCAACAAATCTTCGGCATGGTGCGCCGGCTGGCGGGCTCGTCGACGTCGGTGCTGGTCACGGGCGATTCGGGCACCGGCAAGGAGCTGATCGCGCGCTCCTTGCATTTCACGAGCGCGCGCAAGAACCGACCCTTCGTGCCGCTCAACTGCGCCGCCATCCCGGACTCCCTGATGGAGAGCGAGCTGTTCGGCTACAAGCGGGGGGCGTTCACGGATGCCCGCGCCGATCGGGCCGGGATCTTCGTCGAGGCCGACGGGGGGACGATCTTCCTCGACGAGATCGCCGAGCTGTCGCCGTCGCTTCAGGCCAAGCTACTGCGCGTCCTGCAAGATCGCGAGGTGAGGCCGCTCGGCGCCACAGGAAGCGAGAAGGTGGATGTCCGAGTGATCGCCGCCACCAACCGCGACCTCGATCGTCGTTTGAAGGACGGGACTTTTCGCGAGGATCTCTATTACCGCTTGAACGTCATCCACATCCACCTGCCGCCCTTGCGCGAGCGCCCGGAGGACATCCTGCCGCTCTGCGAACACTTCCTGGCGGCGGCGGCGGCCCACGGCGCCAAGCGGATGGTTGGGTTTCAGGAGGCCGCGAAGAAGGCGCTGCTCGGTTACGCCTGGCCCGGTAACGTTCGCGAGCTGGGGAACGTGGTCGAGCGCGCCGTGGCCCTGGCCGAGGGAGACACCATCGGGATGCAGGATCTTCCCGGCGTGGTTCGGGAACGCAAGACCCTCGACACTCTGGCGGGAGCGCTCTCGCGAGGGTTGACCCTGGACGAGCTGGAGCGCGAATACATCGAGCGGGTGGTGCGCGCCGAGGGTGGCAACAAGACGCGCGCGGCGCAAAAGCTGGGCCTGGATCGCAAGACCCTCTATCGAAAACTGGAGGAGTACAGCGCGGCCGCGAGTCAGACCGATGCCCATCAGGTCGACGAGCTGGATTCCGGTGAGAAGACGCCGCCACTCCTGGTGGGTGAGGCGCGGGAAATTGGCGCGGCGGGGGCGACGGGCTCGCCGCGCGCAGGTCGGGAGGTTCCGAGATGAAGGCCAAATCTAGTGCAAAATCCAGTGCCAAACCCAGTGAAAGATCCAGTGTCCACCGCGGCAAATCCGGGAGCAAGACCGATGACAGGGCGGGTCAGGAAGCCCCTGCCGGCGACAACTGGATCAGCAGCGTCAAGTTCGACGGCGTGGCCTCCGGGCGCGGCGAGCTCCTGCGCTCTCCCGTTTCGGGGGTTTCCTGCGTCCACTGGCGACTGCGCATCGTCGAGCAAGTGAACGCCACGCTGCAGCTGGTACACGAAATTGCGGCGACCGAGGACTTCTCGCTGACCTGGTCGGGCAGCGGCCATGCCCCGTCGGAGCTCACCAGCGGCGCCGTGAGGATTCGGGTCACGCCCCATTCGGCATGTATTCAGGCCACGCCCGTTCTGCACCGACCCGGCTCACCCGGCGCGATCGCCGCGGGTCGCCAGTTCGGTTTCTTCGGCCAGCTATCGGTCGAGGAGGTGACCTTGCGTCCCGGTGAGGAGATCGTGGCGGAAGGCATGCTGGAGCAGCCCGAGGCCATGCCGTCGGGGCCATTCCGCGGCGTCGATCGGGAGCTGGAGCTTTTCGAGGCCACGGTGCGGGTCCCGACGCGAACCGCCCTCGCTCCGGTCCTGCTGCCGTGGGCCCTCGGTACCGCGGCGGCGCTGCTGGCGGGGGTGGGGG